>Ga0137307_101885_pt1 | contig 16137 bp, 13 predicted proteins | sample NAcewD2O_March_2_FD_97180 | JGI IMG/M metagenome (GOLD analysis project Ga0137307, IMG submission 97180) | Mouse cecal microbial communities from Vienna, Austria - N-Acetylglucosamine amended D2O_March | ecosystem: Host-associated > Mammals > Digestive system > Large intestine > Cecum | place...
GCCGTACCGTCCATTTTTGTCAGCACAATTCCCGTAAGGTCCGCTACCTCCCCAAACTGCCTGGCCTGGGACAAGGCATTCTGCCCTGTGGTGCCGTCAAGGACCACCAAAGTCTCCCGGTAAGCCTGGGGAAATTCTTTATCGATAATCCGGTTAATCTTTTTTAACTCTTCCATGAGATTTTTCTTATTGTGGAGCCTTCCCGCCGTGTCACATAAAAGCACATCCGCTTTCCTGGATTTTGCCGCGGCAATGGCGTCATAAATCACAGAGGCCGGGTCTGCCCCCTCCTGTCCTCCAATCATCTCCACACCGGCCCGGTTCGCCCATTCTAAAAGCTGCTCTCCCGCCGCCGCGCGAAAGGTGTCCGCCGCCGCAATCACCACTTTTTTCCCCTGGGACTTTAACTTTCCTGCCAGCTTGCCCACAGTGGTGGTTTTTCCCACCCCGTTGATGCCGATCACAAGGACTACAGACAGCTCCTCCTCAAAACGATAGGCGGTTTCCTCCACCTGCATCTGCTCTTTGATACTGTCAATCAAAAGCTGTTTGCAGTCCGCCGGCTCTTTAATTTTATTCTCTTTTACCTTGGCTTTCAAGTTCTCAAGAATATTTTCCGTGGCATTTACTCCCAAATCCCCCATAATGAGGATTTCCTCAATCTCCTCATAGAAATCGTCGTCGATACTGGAAAACCCACTGAAAATAGAATCGATGCCGGAGACAATGGTCTCCCTGGTTTTCGTAAGCCCTGCCACCAGGCGTCCGAAAAATCCTTTTTTTTCCTCACTCATAAAAACTCCTCCAATCTACTTATCCAAATCTTTTTCGATTAAGTTTACAGAAACCAGCGTGGACACCCCTTTCTCCTGCATGGTAATGCCGTAAAGCCTGTCCGCCGCCCCCATGGTTCCCCTTCTGTGGGTAATCACAATAAACTGGGTATTTTTTGTCAGTTTATGGAGATATTTTGCAAACCTTCCCACATTGGAGTCATCCAAGGCCGCCTCAATCTCATCCAGAAGACAGAAGGGCGACGGCTTTAAGTTCTGAATGGCAAACAAAAGGGCAATGGCTGTGAGAGACTTTTCCCCTCCGGAGAGAAGAATCATGTTCTGAAGTTTTTTTCCGGGGGGCTGGGCAATAATCCGTATGCCGCACTCTAAAATATCCTCATCCTCCAATAGCTCCAAGGTTCCTTTTCCCCCGCCGAAAAGCTCTTTGAATGCCTTGTCAAACTCTCTTTGGATTTCCGCAAATTTCTCCGCAAACTGTTTGCGCATCCCGGTATCCAACTCTTCAATAATCCCCACCAGGGTTGCCTCCGCCTCTATCAAGTCGTCGTGCTGGCCTTTTAAAAACTCATACCGCTCCGAAACTTCCTTATACTCCTCAATGGCATTGACGTTTACGTCACCAAGTTTTCGGATGTCCTCTTTTATCTGGGAAATCATTTTCTTTAACCAGGATAAATCCTCATATTCCTCATTGCGCAGCTCCATAGCCTTGTGGAGGGTGAGTTCATATTCCTCCCACATGTAATTGGTGTGGTTTTCCTTTGACTCCTGAAGCTTCTCCCGCTGGCTGTTTAAACGGAATATTTCTTTATCCAAAGCATTGATCCTGTTTTGGATTTCCTCCCGCTTGTCAAAAAAGCCTTTGTATTCCGTGGACATTTCCTCCCTGCGCTTTGTCTTTTCCCTAAGCTCCCTCTCCAGTTTTGTGTACTCTTCATCGGAGGCAAGGATGGTTTTTTCTATCTCTAAAATGTCCGCTTTTTTCTTTTGGGCATCCTCCCTGGCAACTGCAATTTCCCCTTTCAGTTCTTTCAACTGGGCATCGCACCGCTGTATCTCCCCTAAGACACGCTCTATATTTGTTGCGGCAAACTCTGTTTTCTGACGGATATTTGCCTCCTCCATAAGCACCTCAGAAACGGTTTTATTCACACTGCTCTCAATATAAATCTGCTCGTCTAAGACCTGCTTAAACTGGCTGCTCTCCATATCGATTTCCTGTTCCCGCATTTTAGCTTCCTTAAGTTCCTCTAAGGCATGTCCTTTCTCCTGGTTTAAATCCTGCATCTGGCGTTCCAGTTCTCCCCGCTCGATTTCCAGGCCCTTTAAATCCTGTTCCCCTTCCTCCTTTAACTCCTTTGCCCGCTGTACATTTAACTGGGCCGTATTCTGGAGAATATACTGTTTCTGCAGTTTTTCTCCAATGTCTTTTGCATCATCCTCTATGAGGGTCTGGGCAGTGGCAATCTCCTCTTTCCTTTTTTTAAGCTCCTTTAACTGCTCCTTTAACCCTTCCAGTTCTTTGGACAAATCCTCAATCTCCCGGTTCCTTCCCAAAAGATTGCTGTTGTTTTTAAAGGCTCCTCCGGTAAGAGAGCCCCCGGGACGTAAGGATTCCCCTTCCAGTGTCACAATGTTTAAGGACTGGCGGTATTTTCTCTGGAGGGCAAGGGCGTTGTCAATATGGTCTACCACTAATACTCTTCCCAGCAGCTGGGCGGTAATTCCATTAAATTTTTCCTGGTTTTCCACCAGTGTATTGGCAAGTCCAATGACTCCCGGCTCTTTCAGCGCATCGGGATTTTTAAAATTTCCCCTTCCGTCCACAGAGGTTAAGGGCAAAAAGGTTGCCCGCCCCAGACGGTTTTCCTTTAAAAACTTTATCATTTTCTTGGCTGTCTGCTCATCCTCTGTGACAATATTCTGGATACTCCCCCCAAGGGCCGTCTCAATGGCTGTCTCATACTTTTTTTCCACTTTTATCAAATCGGAGACAACCCCTAAAAGACCTTTCTCCCTGTCTTTCTGCTCCATTACTTTTCGGATGCTCACCCCGTAACCATCGTAGCGCTCCGCAATATTTTTTAAGGATTCCAGCCGTGAGGATGTCCTGTGGTACTTGGCGGTATTTTCCTCATAGGCGCGGTTTGTCTCCGATAACTTTTTCTCCCAATCCTTATTCTGCATGAAAAGGGCTTCTTCCTCCCCTTTTAAGTTCCGGATTGTCTCATTGATTTCCTCTAATGTTTTTTCTTCCAAAGCCAGTTTTTCATCTAAATCCGACTCCTGGCTTTTCTTTTGCAAAAGCCTTTGGTTTAACTGTGCTTTGCGGATATTGATCTGCTCCATCAAGGTGTCAAATTTCTGCTGCCTTGCCTGAATGTCCGCCTTGCGGTTAAGAAGCTCCACCAATTCATTTTTCCCGTCGGAAATCCCCCTATTGCACCGGTCGATCTCCTGCTTTAAGTCATTTAACTCCCTCTCCGCCTTTTCCCTCCTGGACGAAACCGCAAGAAGCTGCCCGTCCAGCTCCTTTTTTTCTTCCTCATAGGTTTCCTTCTGCTGTAATTTTTCCCCCTGCTCTTTTTTTAGGGTTTCCATCTGGCTGGTAAAATGTTCGTCGGACATTTCCGCCGCCTTAATCTGCTCCTTTAGGACATTAATCTGGCCTTCTAGTTTTCCTTTTAAGACAGTGGAATTCCCCAAATTTTCCCTGGCGGCCTCAATCTCCTGCTCCACAGTTTCAATGGCTTTCTGGGTCTTTTCATACTCCTGTTTTACCCTTTCAAACATGGCTGTGGTTTCTTTCATGTCGCTGTCGGCAATATCGTAATTGGAAACTACTTCTTTCATTTCCCCGTCAATCCGCTCCACTTCCAAAAGAAACATATTTACATCCAATGTCTTAAGCTCGTCTTTTTTCTTAAGGTATGTCCTGGCTTTTTCCGACTGGCGCTCTAAGGGCCCCACCTGGCGTTCCAATTCCGCTAAGATGTCTTTTACCCGGACTAAATTTTCCCGCTCCGTCTCCAGTTTTTTCTGGGCGGTAACTTTTCTTCTCTTATACTTTACAATCCCCGCTGCCTCGTCAAAAAGCTCCCGGCGCTCCTCCGGCCGGCCGCTTAAGATTTTTTCAATCTGGCCCTGGCCGATAATGGAATATCCCTCCTTGCCGATTCCGGTATCGTAAAAAAGCTCGTTGACATCTTTTAACCTGCAGGTGCTTCCGTTAATCAGGTATTCGCTCTCCCCGGAACGGTACACTCTTCTGGCCACGGTTACTTCCTCAAAATCAATGTCCAGCCTGTGGTCGGAATTGTCCATGGTGATGGCCACATAGGCATAGCTTAAGGGTTTTCTGTTCTCTGTCCCTGAAAAAATAACATCCTGCATACTGGCGCCCCGAAGCTGTTTTGCACTCTGCTCCCCTAAAACCCAGCGCACAGCATCGGACACATTGCTCTTTCCGCTTCCGTTTGGCCCCACAATGCCGGTGATTCCGTTGTGGAAATCCAGCACAATCTTGTTGGCGAAAGATTTGAAACCGTGGACTTCTATACTCTTTAAATACATACTGTTTCCCTACATTCCTTCTATTTTTCAGCTGTGTTTTTATCCGTTTTTTTTAATATTAAAAGGGCCTGGTAGGCCGCTTCCTGTTCCGCAGCTTTTTTTGTATGGCCGCTTCCCCTTCCTATGACCTTCTCTCCAATGCGTGCCGCCACCGTAAAACGTTTGTCATGATCCGGCCCGCTCTCTGCGATAAGTTCATAATTTAGCTGCTCTTCATAATCTGCCTGCACCACTTCCTGCAGGATAGTCTTACTATCATAGAAGAGTTTTTTATTTTCAATGTCCGTGAGAATATAGGTTAAAATAAACTCTTTTGCACTAGTAAAACCACCATCCAGATAAATTGCGCCAATCACGGCCTCCAGGGCGTCTGAGAGAATGGATTTTCTTTCTCTTCCCCCGGTAAGCTCCTCCCCCTTGCCCAGAAAGAGAAACTCCTTTAACTGCATCTGGGCGGTACATGCGGCTAGGGTGGGTTCGCACACCAGGCTTGCCCGAAGTTTTGTCAAATCCCCCTCGGAGAGGTCCGGATAATTTAAATATAAAAATTCGCTGGAAACAACTTCAAGGACTGCGTCCCCCAGAAATTCCAGCCGCTCATTGTCCGAATGTTTTTTTAAATTTTTTTCATTGGCATAAGAACTGTGGGTTAAGGCCTGCCGTATAAGCCCGGGATTTTTAAATTTGTAACCAATAATTTCCTGAAACTTGTCTGTTTTTCTCATATTTTCCTCAATGAAAGAAGGCGGCCCAAAAGCCAAAGAAATGCAGCTTTTTGGGCACGCCTCTTATCCTCGCTTTCACTATTCTTTTCATTAATTCAAAGCATTCTTAATCTGATCCACTGCATCAGCAACCGTTGCAATCTTCTCTGCATCCTCATTTTTAATCTCAACGTCAAATTCCTCTTCAATTCCCATAATAATCTGGAAAATGTCTAAAGAATCCGCCCCCAGGTCATCTACAAAAGTAGTGTCCATTGTGATTTCATCTGCGTCTACATTTAAGACTTCTGCAATAATCTGTTTTAGCTTTTCAAATTCCATGCTGGTATCTCCCTTTCTACTCGTCTCCAATAATGTTGTTTTTAATCTTTCCGTTAATATCCTGTTCTTTAAAAGTTACACACTGGATAATGGAATTGGTAACTTCCAAAGCCTTGGCGCTGCCGTGGGTCTTTACCACCAGGCCCTTTAACCCCAGTAAGGGAGCGCCGCCATACTCTGATGCATCAAATGTCTTTAGTACAGATTTTAATGCCGGTTTAATCAAAACAGCCCCTGCTTTGCTTCTTAAGCTGCTTAAGAGCCCTTTTTTCACCACCCGGAAAAAAGTGCTTCCCAGGCCCTCGTACAATTTCAGGATAACGTTTCCCACAAAAGCTTCACAGACAATCACATCCGCCTGTCCGTGGGGAATCTCCCTTGCCTCAATGCTGCCGATAAAATTAATGTCTTTACACTCCTTTAACAGCGGAAATGTCTCTTTTACCAGTGCATTTCCCTTCTCTTCCTCCGCACCGATATTTACAATGGCAACTTTCGGCTTTTTAATCCCTACCACGTGTTCCATGTAAATGGAGCCCATTCTGGCAAACTGTACCAGATGGCTTGCCCTGGCGTCAACGTTCGCCCCGCAGTCCACCAAAAGGGATACTCCTTTTTCCGTGGGGATAAGGGGGGCTAAAGGGGGCCTCTCGATTCCTTTAATCCTGCCTACAATCACCTGGCCTCCTACCAGGATAGCTCCTGAACTCCCCGCTGACACAATGGCATCCGCCTCTTTCTGCTTCACCATATTCATACCCACTACAAGGGATGAATCCTTTTTGCTGCGGATGGCATTCACCGGCGGCTCTGCGGTTTCAATCACTTCCTCTGCATGGACAACCTCTATCTGGTCTTTGGGATATGTATATTTTTTTAATTCCTCTTTCACCATATCCTGTTTTCCCACAAGTAAGACCTGGATATCTTTCCGCACGTTCACCGCATCAACGGCACCCTTTACGATTTCTCCCGGGGCATTGTCCCCGCCCATGGCATCAACGGCTACTTTGATTTTCTCCTGCATGTCATTTCCTCCTTGCGCATTGTCACGCATCTAAATTCAATATACTATAAGTCTTTCCATAAGTCAACAACTGGAATTCGTGGGAAAAACAGGAATTGATCTGTATTTCCTCTGGATGCCCGTGTACATAAAAAAGACGCATGGAACAGTAATCGTTATCCATGCGCCTCCCGGTTTACAGGGAATTTTAGCCTTCTTTCAGCCGCTTAAATTCCTCTGAAATCATTTTTTTCACATCCTCCTCATGTGCCTTCTTCTGAAATGCCAGGGAAAGCCCTTTTAATTCTTCTTCCTTTGTCATTTTCCTATAACCTGTCTCTGAATTTTTATCCTCTGTATAACGTTCCCTTGTACCGTTCTCATATCCCTGTACAATCCTGTCATAAAGATTTCCGTAGGCCCTGTTCAAATCCTTTGCCTTTTCCATTTCTTCGGCTAATTCCCTGGCATAGCTATTTGCAGATAAGGCATTTGCCATCTGATTTGCCTGCCTTACAATACTTTCCTTATTTCCCCCTTTTTGAATGACTTTGCCCTCCGCGTTTTTTTCACGTATCTGTTCCAGGTATTTTTCCATACCCTCCCGGGAGATGGAAACCTTCACTGCATTATCCCCCGCCGCACGATCTTCCCGGGCAGCTTCCATAATTGTGAGGATATCAGTGTCATCCAGATAAACCTTTCCGTCCTTGGAGGCAGCTATTTTGTCCTCCAAAAGCTGTTTTGCCTTTTCCGCTTTTTCTTTTGTCTTTTCTATCAGCTCTTCCGAATTTTTCCGTCTTTCCTCCCTAAGCTTATCGCTCATATTCAGCATAAAGTCATTTCTGACAAGGCAAATCTGTTGATACTTTCCATTTTCATCTATGTAATCATGCTTAAACACAACCGACCAGCCCATGGCATGCATCGCACTGTCCAGTCTCTTGACAGCTAATTCAGCGCCTTTTATTAATTCCTTCATTTCTTTTTCTGTTTCCGGGTCATTCTGCATTTTTTCCAAAAGCTGTGGATTCACCGTCAGGGTTTTGCTGCTCTTTCCTGGGGAAAATCCATTTCCAATTTTAAACTCTGCGCTTGGAACAAGTTTTGCCAGCTCCCTGGCATACTCTGCCCTGCTCTTTTGTCTGCTTTCTGTTTCCTTCCTTTTTGTACCCTCCGTGACGCTGCTTTCCATCATGCCCTGAGCCCCGTAATTGCTGGTAATCTCCATTGCCATAATTTGTCCTCCTGATTTTATAATTTTTTCCTGCTACACCTTTAAGTCCAAATTGGCACCGGCCCCCGCCTGCCGTTTTGTATTTGTCCTGCCTGCATAATCTTCTTTTTCAGCCTCCATCATTGTCCGCATATCTGTATCATTCAAACAAATCATGCCGTCTTTGGAAGCTGCCAGTTTTTCATTTAGAAACTGTTGGGCTTTGTTTGGAGTTAATTTTTCTTTCTTTTCTGCCGCCTTTTCTTTTGTCTTTTCAAGCAGTTTCTCCGAATTTTTCTTCCGTTCCTCCCGGAGCTTATCGCTTAATTTTAACATACCATCGTTTCTGGTCTGCATTCTGCAGTGATATTTTCCGTTTTCATCAATATAACTGTGCTGATACACTATGGTCCAGCCAGTGGCTTTCGCCATGCTTTCTGCCAGTTTAGACATAGACTCAACGCCTCTTATCATGTCTTTCATATCCTTCTCTTTTTCCGGGTCATTCTGCATTTTTTCCAAAAGTCCGGGATGAACCGTAAGTGTCTTGCCGTTTCTGGCTGACGAGCAGGCAGTTCCAACCTTAAATTCCACGCTTGGAACAAGTTTTGCCAGTTCTTTCGTATATTCTGCCGTTCTTTTTGTCCTGCTGTTTCCTGTGTTGGAATTTATTTGTGCCCCCGCTGCCTTAGATGTTTCCTTTTTCTCTGCTGCCAGCGATTCTTTTTGCAATGCATATGCATTCTCATATGTATTACTGTAATTGTTTGTAATCTCCATTGCCATAATCTTGTCCTCCTTGATACATTCCTTGAAATCCTTTTCAGTTCCCTAGTATAACGTTCGCCTATAACAATTTAAGCAGTTCAAAATACCAGTTATCCATAATGCTCTCATAGGGAATACGCACTATTTTGTCTCTTAACCCCCTCTCGTAAATACATGCCTCCGCCGCCCCTGCCAGACCCGGAAGTTTATAAAATCCGCCAAAAACAATCCATATTTCCCCCTCCCCATGGTTTTTTTCCAAAAATTCCTCAAAGGCTTCCCGCCTGACATAGACAAACCTGTCATCATAGGAAATCATCCGGCTCAGTTCCCCAGTATCATGGGAAATAATTTCAGCCTTCCCGTCATAATTTCCAATCATAATATCCCTGCTCTCGTTGCACCGGGCGTAGGAATGGGTACGCACTGCCAGAAATGCAGACGCAATCACCAGAAGGGCTGCCCCTGTCATGCCAAAGCACATGCTTTTTTTATAGGGCCGGAAACCTGCAATTTTACCCATCCTCCTTTTCATGTCTTTAAATTCCTGTTCTCCCGCATAGGTAACGGCAGAGGGTGTATTCCCTGATTCTGTGCCCAAAAATTTTAAGGTTTTTAACAGCACCATCCCATATTCCTGGGCCGTCCTTCCGCTTTTTTGTATGCACACCCTGTCGCAGATATCTTCCATATCCTCCCAAAACTGTTTCTGAAAAATGGTCAGAAAAGGGTTTACCCACAAAAGGCACCGCAAAATGTCCCATAAAAATCCAAACCACAGATGACCCAGCCTTATATGGGTCTTTTCATGCTGCAAAACCGCCCATAATTCCTCCCTTCCGTAGCTTTCCAATATCACTTTGGGGATGACAATCCTGGGCCTTAACAATCCAACGGTAAATGGAGTGACATTCATATCCGTAACCCTGACCAGGGTATGATAAAGGGATGCCTTTTCCATCCCGGAAACGAACCGCCAAAGGCGCAGCCTCTTTCCAAAGATGCAGATAAAAACTGTAAAAATTCCCGCCATATACATACGGTCAGCCCAAATCCATGAAATGGCTGCCCCTGTCAGCCTCCAGGTCAGGTTTATAACAAACTCATTTTCATAAAACATTTTCAGCTTTCCAAGAAAGGGGATGAGCAGGAAAGATGTCCACAACATCCCCTTGAGAAAAGTCCGCCCTGAAAAAAGCACTTTGCGCAGCAGCATCACAAGCCCGAGGAGCATGTAGGAAAAAATTGCGCACCGCACAAGCTGGGTGGTGTAATATACCGCTGAAAAATCAAAAAGACTGCCAAGCTGTGACCAGTCAGGCATGGTTTACCCCTCCTTGTCCGGGGATTTGCCACCCTGCCCCCGGCTTTTCTTAAGTATCTCCTCCAGTTCCTGAATCTGTTCCTCCGTCAGGGAAAAACTCTGCAAAAGCGCTGCCATGGCATTTGTCCCATTGCCGGAAAAATAGCTGTCCACAAACTTCCTGCTCTTCTCCTTCACACATTCCTCCCTTGGCTTTTTCACATAATAATGGTAAACCCGCAAATCATGCTCATCCACTGTGTAGCCTAAAATATCCTTCTGGTTCAGGCGGTTCATCAGCACCCGCACCATCCTCTGGGACATATCCACATTCCCCTGCATCCTTTTATAAACCTCTGCGGAGGTCAGGGGTTCCTTACAGGCCCACAGAACCTCCATAATCTGCCATTCGCTTGGTGTAATCTCTTCCTTTGCCATACCGCTTTCATCCTTTCGCTTCTTTCTGCAGGCCCTTAAGAAACATCCCTGCCAAGTGCCCTGCCGTTTTGCATTGATATTTGACTTATTCAAAGTATATATCGGTCAATATGCATTAACCATTAATAGCGGTTGACTTTTTTATTTTCTGAAAGCCCTAAACCTTCATCCGTCTGAATTTGCCCGGAAAATATCCGCCCCGCTTCCTGCCAGGGGGATTAAATCCAGCGCTTTCTGCAATCCGTAAGGCATATAAAAAAGAAGCCCGCCAAAAAAATTGGTGAACTTCTCTGTGTTTAAATTCTAAAACTTTGCTGTCAACAGACAGGAGAAAGCAAAACAGGGAGATAAATTGCTTATCTCCCTGAAAATTAACGGTTCGCATTTTAAGCTGCAAAGCACTTAAATTGAACAATTTTCTTGCTCACTTACATTATATGCAAAAGTTCCGAAAAAAATCAATAAGAATTTTGGTGTTAGTCAAGAAATTGTAAATTATGCTTATTTTTTCACCACGGGAATCCACACCTCATATTCTGCATTTTCCGGGTCGGGATTTAAATAAACCTCAATATCCGGCGCATTGCCGTACTCATATCCCGAAATGGGCAGCCACTCCGTCACAATCCGCCGCTCCAGCTCCTGAATGGACTGGTTGGTTCCCTTCCCCGGAAAAATTGCCCAGGTAGCCCCAGGTACAGTATACTCTTCCAATCCCTCTGACCTTTTGGAAGAAGAAACGGCGATAAAGTATCTCCAGGGTTCCGTATCATTGCAGGTAGAAACTCCCAGCACCCCCATAGGCGGCGTGTCCATCATGCTGATTAATTTTTCCAGCGTCCCGTTTGTAGAAACTTCCTCCCACTTTGGGGGAATGACGGTAAAATTTTTCTCAATATCTTTGTACAAGGGCACAGATACTCCCACAATACGGAAAGCCTCTTTTGTCTCAATTCGGTAATTCATTTCTTCCACTCCTTTGACTGTGACTTTAAACGTGAGAGGAGGAAAGGATTTTACGGATACGCCTTCGCTTTTTACGGCGGAGGGGGGGAGTCCATGAACGGACTGAAAAGCCCTGTTAAATTCTGTGGGGGAACTGTAGCCGTACTTTGCTGCTACATCAATAATTTTCATCTCTTTTCCCTGCAAATCCACAGCGGCAAAAGACATTTTTCTCCTGCACAAAAAAGAGAGCATTTCATGGAAAGGCTTTACCCCTGCTTCTTCCCCTCCCTGGGCAGTGCTGTCTTTTTATCTACCACTACCTGTTCCTCCATACAGGAGAAAATTTTCTCCACCTCATTTTCCTCCATCTTCGGGGTAAACAGACTCACAAGGGGCACGATCATAAGCCCCGCCGCCATTGCGATGGCCCCGGCGTTTATGGGGGACTTAATGTAGGAGAAAAACATATTGGATACGGTAATGCCGATGCCGCAGATAAAACTTGCCCACACTGCCGCCCTGGTAACGCCTTTCCAGTACAATCCATAGAGAAACGGCGCTAAGAACGCCCCTGCCAGGGCGCCCCAGGAGATTCCCATAAGCTGGGCGATAAACCGGGCGATAGATTTGGGCGGGAAAAGGGCCAATACCACGGAGCAGACAATGAAAAATACCAAAAGAATCCGCATCCACAGTAACTGTTTCTTTTCGTCCATATTTTTAAATACATTATCCTTTAAAAAGTCCAGCGTCAGGGTGGAACTGGAGGTGAGCACCAGGGAGGATAAGGTGGACATGGAGGCGGAGAGCACAAGGACAATCACGATTCCAACTAAAATATCCGGCAGTGTGGAGAGCATGGAGGGAATAATGGCATCGTAAATCACGCTTCCGTCCGCCCCATGAATTTTCTCCGTGTCAAAAAGCCTTCCGAAGCCTCCCAAAAATAGCATCCCCCGGAGACAATCACTGCAAAAAATGTGGAGATAACCGTTCCCGACTGAATGGAACGCTCATCTTTGATGGCATAAAACTTATGTATCATCTGAGGCAGCCCCCAGGTTCCAAGGGAAGTTAAAACAATAACGCCCAGAAGATTTAAGGGGTCCGGCCCGAAAAAGGAAGCAAAAGCCCCCTTCTGTCCCATGGTTACCGGGATATCGCTTTCAAACTCCGCCAGAGAAGAAACTGCATGTAAAAATCCCCCCTGGCCCTTTAACACCGCAAGGATAACCACAACAATCCCCCCAAGCATCACGATTCCCTGTATAAAGTCATTAATCGCCGTGGCCATATATCCCCCCAGGGTTACATAGATGCAGGTCAGCACTGCCATGGCAATCACACAGGCTTCATAGGGAATGTCAAAAGCCATTCCAAAAAGTCTGGAAAGCCCATTGTATACAGATGCAGTGTAGGGAATTAAGAAAATAAATGAAATTGCAGATGCGGCAATCCGAAGTGCATTGCTCTGATAACGCTTTCCGAAATAGTCCGGCATAGTGGAAGCAGATAAATGGTTACTCATAATCCTGGTACGCCGTCCCAGAATCACCCAGGCCAATAGAGAACCGATAAAGGCATTGCCGATTCCAATCCATGTGGAGGCCAGGCCGTATTTGTAACCAAACTGTCCGGCATAGCCCACAAACACCACAGCAGAAAAATAGGATGTCCCGTAGGCAAAAGCCGTAAGCCAGGGGCCAACAGCCCTTCCCCCCAGGACAAAATCATTGACATTTGTGGCATGTCTGCGGGAATACAGCCCCACCCCAATCATAACAGCAAAAAATACGATCAAAAAAACAAACTTAATTAACACAACTTCCTCCTTATAAAAACCGTTAAAACAGACAAATGCGAAACCCTCTTTTCACAATCCAAAGTCAGGTTTCGCAATGGCCGTATCTTTACAAATTTAATAGTTCACAGGCATTCCCCCCCAAGATTTTATCCAAATCTTCGTTTGGAATGGAAAGCCCTTTTAAATGGGACAAAGACTCCTTCTGCCCGCTCCAGGGGCTGTCCGTGGCAAAAAGCACTCTGTCCGCCCCATGCTTTTTTAAAATCTGAAGGAACAAATCATCCTCTATAAAATCAAAGAGGTAGGCAGTATCCAGATACACATTTTTCCCGGCGATAAGCTCCCCTGCCTCCTCCCACATTTTAAACCCGCCGTAGTGGGCAAGCACCAGCTTTTCCGGGGCAACTTCATCCAAAACCCGGCGAATCATCATTGGTGTGCACCTTACATGGTCAGGAAACCCGATATCGATTCCTGTGTGCACAATGGTGATAAGCCCAAGCTCTGAGGCATAATCCAAAATGCGCATATATTTCATATCGTCAAAATAAGTACTCTGGTAATCCGGATGCAGTTTTATCCCTTTCAGCCCCAAATCATATATGGTGCGAAGCTCCCTTTTGTAATCCGGGGAATCCGGGTGGATTCCCCCAAAAGAGAAAAGCCTCCGGCTCTTCCCCTGGTATTTCTCATTTAACCTTGCCGCAAAATCATTTATGGTGACAAACTGCTCCGGCTTTGTCACCACAGGGAGAACCAGTGACAAATCCACCCCCGCTTCTTCCATGGATGAAATCAGGCTTACTTCCCTGCCATCGGTAAAAGCCTTCACATTTGCGATACCTTCCAGCTTCTCTATGGTTTTTTTTGCAATTTTATCTGGAAAAATATGGGTGTGAAAATCTACAATCATAATAATATCGCTCCTAATTAACAGAATATTCTCAAAATATCCTCCTGGCTGAATAATTCCACCTCTTTGCTCTTTAAAAGAACGGCAGCCTCATCCCCGTTGGATATTTTGCAGATGATTGAGGCATCCCCCTCTTTGTTGGAAAGGGCATACATATATTCCACGTTAAGCCCCGCTTTGCAGACAAAGCTTAATATTTCCTGAAGCCTCCCAACCTGATGGGCAAGCCTTACCGCCAGCACATCTGTGAGCATGGCGGAAAATCCCTGTTTCTTTAAGGCAGCCTGTCCTGCCGCCGGGTCAGATGTGATCAGCCGCAAAAGCCCATATTCGCTGGTATCCGCCAGGCTTAAAGAAATAATATTAATCCCTTCCTGTTTCAGCACTTCCAAAACCTGCTCTAAGCGCCCTTCCTGGTTTTCAATAAATACCGACAACTGTTTTATAAACATAGTTTCCTCCATTCCTCTGTTTTATACCTGCCAAAATTTACACAAGTTTCCGTTTATCAATTACATGGACTGCTTTTCCCATGCTCCGCTCCAAAGTCTTTGGCTCCACCAGCTTAATTTTTGCCGCAAGGCCAATGGCATTCTGGATGGCATGACCAATCTTTTTGGTAAGATTTTCCAGTTCCCTGATTTCATCGGAAAAGAAACTCTCATCCACTTCCACCTGGATCTCTAAAGTGTCCAGATTATTTTTCCTGTCCACAATCATCATATAGTGGGGTGTGGTGCCTCCCAGTTCCAAAAGGGCAGCCTCCACCTGGGACGGGAATACATTTACACCCCGGATAATTAACATATCATCGGAACGCCCTTTAAACCGGCTGATTCTGGCCAGGGTTCTGCCGCACTCGCAGGGGGAGTAATCGATGCTGGTCAAATCCTTTGTGCGGTAACGAAGGAGGGGAAGCCCCTCTTTTGTCAGAGTGGTAAATACCAGTTCTCCTGTCTCTCCCTTAGGCAATGGCTTTAAGGTTTCCGGGTCAATAATTTCCGGGAGGAAATGGTCTTCATAGACGTGAAGCCCCTTATGATATTCACAGTCGCAGGCAACCCCGGGCCCCATAACTTCCGAAAGTCCGTAAATGTCAAAGGCATGGATGTGAAGTTTTTCCTCTATCTGTTTCCTCATATTTTCTGTCCAGGGCTCCGCACCGCAGACAGCGGCTTTTAATTTAATCTCCGGTATGCTCCCCGACTCTTCCAGCACCTCCGCAATGTGGAGAAGGTAGGAAGGCGTGCAGGCAATGGCTGTCACCCCGAAGTCTTTCATCATAGTGGTAAGCTTTTTCGTGTTGCCTGTGGACATGGGCACTACAATAGCCCCAAGTTTTTCCGCTCCCCCGTGGGCCCCTAAGCCCCCGGTAAACAGGCCGTAGCCGTAGGCCACCTGGATAATATCATCCCTCGTGACTCCCGCCTGGGTCAAAGCCCTTGCCACACATTCGCTCCAGATATCAAGATCCCTTCTGGTGTACCCCACCACCGTAGCTTTCCCGGTGGTGCCGGAAGATGCATGAACACGGACAATCTCTGATTTTGGAGCTGCAAACAAACCGAAGGGATAGGTATCCCGCAAATCATTTTTTGTAGTGTAGGGCAGCTTGTGGAGGTCTTCAATTCCCTTGATATCCCCGGGCTCAATTCCCACCTGCTGCATTTTTTTGCGGTAAAATTCCACGTTGTGGTACACCCTGTCCACGGTTTTCACCAGACGCTTGCTCTGGAGAAACTCCATCTCATCCCTGCTCATACACTCTTTGGTTTCATTCCAAATCATTTTTACGCCCCCTCATATCCTTTTAAAAATGCAGTGCGGTTGATTTCCACTGTCTTGGGCGGCACTGTCTTTTCGATAGCCGAAAGCCATGCCTCTTTGGAAAAATCCATATGCCTTGCAGCCATTCCAAGGACAATGATATTAAAAACCTTAGCGTTTCCCAGTTTCTTTGCCTCCTCCATGGCATCCATCTTAAACACCGTATGGTTTTTTTCCAAATCTTCCACGATATGCTCTGGATAAGCGGCCGCCCCGGTTAAAACGGTGATGGGCTCCATGCGCTGTTCATTTAAAATCAGCACCCCGTCCTCCTTTAAAAAGTGGGCATAACGAAGGGCTTCCAATTTTTCAAAAGCGATGAGCACATCGGCACATCCTGCCTCCACAATGGGCTCCGCCACCGCTTCCCCGTAGCGCACAAAGGTCACCACGCTTCCGCCTCTCTGGGCCATACCGTGGACTTCTGATAATTTCACGTCATATCCCGCGTCTCTTGTAATGTCTCCCAGGATACGGCTGGTGAGAAGGGTTCCCTGT
>Ga0137307_101888_pt1 | contig 16079 bp, 13 predicted proteins | sample NAcewD2O_March_2_FD_97180 | JGI IMG/M metagenome (GOLD analysis project Ga0137307, IMG submission 97180) | Mouse cecal microbial communities from Vienna, Austria - N-Acetylglucosamine amended D2O_March | ecosystem: Host-associated > Mammals > Digestive system > Large intestine > Cecum | place...
AATCATCCATGCCGCAAGGCAGAACCAGTAGTGGCCGGTCGGCTCTAAGCCAAGTACTATCTGGCTCTTATTATGTTCAGCAGCTATCTGTACTGCCCACTCCTTTGCACTCTGAAACCCCTCAGAATCATTGTTGAATGAATATACGGACTTACTGAGTTCCCTTCCCCTGGTATCGATTGCTCTCATATAGTGTGTTTCACTGCCCACATCGCATCCTAAGATAAGCATGTCATCACTGATAAAGGAGAGTTTTTCGTTTTTATCAAACTTACCATTGGTCTCCAACTCACGCCAGGTTGAAGCTGTAAGACTTTCTTTGATCGCCTCCGCCTTTTTCAAAAGCTCCTGCTGTTCAAAAATATTTGCTGTTACTACTTGATTTTTCTTTTTTGTTCCTTTAACATTCATTTTAGATACCTCTTGTATTCTTTAGATTTTACCAACTTGCTGGGTCAGTAATAATCTAAATTTACTTGAGGTATTTTTTTGTGTCAATCTCTTGACCTATTTAAAGTATACAGGAAGCTTTCTGTTACAAATCTACTACCGATGACAACATCCAACTCTTTTTCCGTTGCCATTTGTATCATGCCTTCCATGTACTCAGGTCTGTGCTGCCCATCTGCATCATACTGAATGGCATAATCATAATCATTATATAGTGCATACTTCATGCCTGTTTGAAACGCACCTGCAAGTCCCAAATTTACAGGTAAATCAATCAGATTATAATGATGTTCTCTGCATATTCTAGCTGTATGATCACAAGAGCCATCATTAACAACAACATAATCATATTCACTATAATTCTTTTCTAAATTATCAACAACTCTGGCAATATTATCCTCTTCATTATATGCCGGAATTATAATCAATACCCTCATTTTTCTGTACCTCTTATGCATCATTTTTTATTTTTCATTTTCAGCATTAGCATTCCGTATTGCCAATTCTTCAGTCAAGTTCTTTATTCTCTCATCCAACCATGAAACCCGAATTGAAAGTAAGAAGCAGCGAATAAACAATAGAAATATCATAACAAGAAAAACAAAATTAACTGGTGCTTTAAATCCTATCAATTCTGAAATTAATGAAACAGTTTGAGGAAATATTGCAAAAATAACAAAAATCGCTGATAATCCGAACCAAAATACAGTATCTATAATCTGTATTTTGGATTTTCGCAATTTCCTTGAAATATACATACATGTCAGTACAGATGAGATAAACAGAATTACTCTTAAGACTAAAGACATTTCTTTCCCCTTTTTACTCTCAAAACTTAATATTTATATTACTGGACTTTTTTACTTCTTTAATATTGACATTTACCTCTGTTTCCAAGTTCTAATCTGAGTTGTTCACATTTCATCTCATCATAAACTACTCTTCCTACAATCGTTTCTTTTCTTTCAGCTTTCTTTTCTTCTAAACACATATGCCGTGATAGGTCCCATTCAAAATGTGCCAGTATCGAATGTCCATCTCTAACATCCTTTGCTCTGATATATAGTAAATTCCCCATCTCCAATACATTTAAAACAAATATCTATTGAGCCCTTTTGTGAATGCAATACATATCCCTTTCATACTGGATTTAGTATATCAGATTATTAATATCTGTCCGAAAAAGTATCTGAATTTATGAAACCATTATAGTTTTCTTATTGCTAAAGAGAGACAACAATGTCATTACAATAAATACTATTATTCCTATACCTATAAAATATGTGTAAGAATATATCTGCCACCCCAAAAGAAGGGCATAAGTTCCTATCGTCATACACGTTGGCAGTATTACCCAAATTCGCTCAAAATGACGATTTACTGCTATAAAAACCAGAAAACATAATAACAGCACAATATAAATTCCGCTTCGCCATATCAATATATCAAGTATCTTTACACTCGCTGTCCATTCAGCAAACCTTATTGCAAAAGAAGTGGTCACTGTTTTATATAAATATCGTCCCTTTTGCGGCTCCATAGTCTGTATTTTTTCTGGCAGGATTTCCTGCGGCATATTTTCTGGAATGCCATAATAAAACCTCCTGTTCCAAGAAGTTTTTGCCATGGATATATTCCATAACGATTCATTCCCATCCAGCAACGATTTTACGACTATATCCGGGGCAGAGATAAATAATCTTCCATAAGCTTTTAAATATGCTTGTGCATTAATTCCAATCATATTGGGCCTTGGATCCCCCCAAAAAAATATGTCAGAATTATGTGGACTATAACGTTCTTTCCATAATTCAAGTGGAAGCACATTATTCATAATTTCAAGTGTATCTTTTGGTAAATTAATATCATTTAAGAACGCACACCCCAAAGCAGCAGTTATAGTACTACTGAAAGGAAAAGAGGTTTCGTAATGCTCTTGTACAGCCATCTCGTAAATCGGTCCGACTGTTATAGCTATCAGAATTGCAGAACTTACCGCAATATCAACCAGATAAATTTGGATCGCCTTGTAAAATCGGACTGTCAAGTATATCATTGCAGCTATTGCAATAATATATGCCGGAATATTATTAAACCTAATCAGATACAATGCTATAAGGCAAACCAATAATTTCTTGCGGAACAAGACACTCAAGCACTTCTCTGGGCATTCAAACAACTTAGTTAGAAGCACTATCAACCACAAATTAATAATTGCAAATAAAGGATTTTTTGACAAATAGACCACTTCTGTATAATTATTAGGAAGAATACCTGTAATCACTGCACAAGGTACTAAAAAACAAGAGAAATACCCTTCTCCCGTAAGTAGGAAAAGAAAGATCCCGAAACTAATGCGAAAAAAACAACTTGAAATATAACATATACAAATGGATTGTGATAAATGTCAGAAAGGAAACGAATAAAGAGAGTAAACGCAATAGGACTCCTATCTGATATGTTCCAAGTTCCAAGCGCCTCACTCCAATGTCGTATTGAATCATTACTCATCGCTGCTGGGTAAAAACCATATCCACATCCGAATAAGACTATACCCGTGGCAATCCCACATACACCTCCGGCTAAAATTACTTTTCGTTTATCGTTCTCTGGTTCCAATTTTCTCGCTTTCTTTGCCAGCCATTCAAAAAGCACTACCACCGCATATATAGAAGGATATAACGCTATCGTATATAACACAAACAGCGAACCCCTAATGATACTTAAATTCATACGGGTCTCCTGCATAAACAACTCATTTCCAATCAATGCAAAGCTATAATATACGCTTACTAATCCCAGAAAAAATCTGGACCATCTGCAATAATAGCGCTTCATAGTCAGTGTTTGTCCCCAACGAGGATACAAAAGTACCGCTACGGCTGGAATTCCAAGGAAAATCATACTAGTAACATCCATGCGTTTCTGCCAAAACGTATTTAAAACACAAAAACCCCATACCAACCAATATACGCCAACTTTTCCTGATATTATTCCACCCTTAAGCCACAAATAAAATATAACAACTGATAATATTAAAGTACCTATGCAAAAAACAATTATCGATAGAGTATTCTGACATTGTTCTACCACAATAATAAATGCCATTGTAAAAAGCATAATGACATAAAATATTTGCACAACCAAACCCTTAATGTTACTTTTTTTCATTCTCATTTTTTACCTCTCTATGTTGTCAAATGATTTTCCTCAAAACCTCAAAAATCAAGGAATTTTCTATGAATATCTCAGATGAATGATCCAAGGTGATGGACATTACTCTGTATCTGGTATGAAAATAGATGGTGTAGGGTATATGAAATAGAACGTCTTGTTTTTCGTTCTACACAGCCTTATGTATACCATCCCTTCTACGGCAGCGTACTTCACGTGTCTACTAGAATCACCGTCTTGCGGGTCCTAAATTCCTTCGTTCCGCCTGTCATACCAACATACGGAAAACATGAAGGAGTAAAACTTGTTGGCTTTCTGGGCCATGAAACCGGACATGTCTATGTGAAGGAACACAAGAAATACGACGCAGAGGTATTTCCGCAGTTCCTAAAAACGTGATTTCCCAGTATCCAAATGGAAAGATTGTCATTATTCTTGATAATACAAAGATCCATCACGCTAAACTCCTGAAAGATTTCTTGATTTTTACAGTATTTCATTTAGGAAACTGTAAAGAAAATAGACAAATACGTAGAAATCTTCTAATCTTTCTTGGAATCCAAGTAACAAGCATTCCTAACCTATACGAATAGCTATTTAGGATTCTATCTCTATCGCTTTCTATTTCATCCTTTTTTTGTATTAGCCAATTATTTTTATCCACTAATGAATTATTAGTTTTACGCAACGTATCAATTTCATCATTTTTTATGATTCCATTTGGTCTATTCCTAACCTCCTGATATTTTTCGTTTAGAGCCTTTATTTTATTGACCGAAGTTTTAATGAAAACGTCAAAATACATTTTCTGCATATAATCATCAGTGTATAAATCAATATTGTCATCTTCAAATTTCTTCATTTTGCTGAGCACATTATTCCTATATATGAGTGACAGTTCTTTTGATAAGGCATCCTTAGTACCTTCTAATTTAAAATTATAATTATTTGCAAAATCAAGCATGAAATAAATTGTTACAAAATAACCATATATATTTTTCATGGTTGTTTCTCTTGTCATAATTGAATCTTCATGTACTCTACGGTAATAATATTTTTTGTTTATATATTTCACCCTAGTAGCCATAAGCAGACTCTGCAATGTAAATAAATTATCTTCATGCAGTATTCCTTCATAAAATGTAATTCCATTATCTTTAATAAAACTAGTTTTCATAAAATGAAGGCAAACTGATGGTTTAAAATCATTATTTTGTATACATTCACTGAAATATTCTTCTCCAAGACAGACTTCATTAGAATTATACTTTCGCTCATAAAATGATTTATAATTACTATTTTTTTCTTCATCCTCCTTAGTTTCAAAAAAGGCAACTGCATCAAAATCAATGATATCCGTATCATCCTGCTCTGCCACAGTGTATAAATATCTAATAGAATCTAAATCTAAGTAGTCATCACTATCCAAAAACATTAAATATTTGCCTTTTGCTCTTGATATCCCAACATTTCGGGCAGAGGACAAACCTCCATTTTCTTTATCAATTATTTCAATTCTTTCATCATACTTTGAAAATTCTTCTACAATACTTCTGGAATTATCTTGAGAACCATCATTAACACAGATAATTTGCAATTCCTTCATAGTTTGATCTCTCAGAGATTCCAAACAATCTGATACATATTTTTCATCATTATAAAACGGAACAATAACGGAGACTTTAACATTATCAGATTTTCTTATCACGTCAAACTTATCATCTATATTACTATTTTCGTATCCAATAGCATCTTTTACCTCATTTGTCCATAATAAATAATATAATGTTTTAAGAAATTCTCTATACTTTTCATCTAATCCATCTTTTTTAAGCACTGTATAATTAGCAACATTTTCAGCATTCCCTACCAAGTTCAAAAAGTTTTTTGTATCAGTCACTTCGTGAATTACATCAATAAAAATATCTTTATAATTTACTGATAATCTTTTTGCTGTCATATAGTGCAACTCATTTAATCCATATTCATTGGATAATCTTAAATTGTCAATCAATCCTTTAAATAGATCCGAAGCCTTTCTTTCCGTCCATTGTATTGTCTTAAAGTTGCCTGCCCTATATGCATATGTAACTTTGGAAATAGCATAAAACTTCTTAGCATTAACCATTGCAGTAATGAAAAATGGTGGATCTTGAAATCTAACATATTGTGGAAAATATATATTATGTTTTCTTAAAAATTCTGTTTTATAAACAAATCTATGATACCCAAACTCAAATTGATACTGATTATAAAACATCAACATATCTTTATCAAATTTATATTTACTTTTTTCCAATTTAAAATCTGTTATTACATCACCATTTGGATAGTACTCGCTAAAAGAGCCGCCACAGATATTTACATTATGTTCCTTAGCAGTTATATATAATGTTTCTAAAATGTCACTTTCAGGATACCAGTCATCTGGATCCATAAAACATATAAACTCTCCTGTCGCAATATTCATTGCATTATTTCTGGCTGTAGCAACTCCTAAATTTTCCTGATCAATGAGAACAATTCTGTCATCTATTGCCATATATTTTTTTATGATTGAAAGTGAATTATCTTGCGATCCATCATTTACACATATTATTTCTATATCTTTAAGTGTCTGCCCAATGGCTGTATCTAAACACTCTTCTAAATACTTTTCCATATTATAGATTGGAATAATGATTGATACTTTAGTATTTTTTTCCATTTCTAACCTCTCAATTTTATTAGTTTTCTTCTGCACATTCTTGGTAAATAAGTGATCACTCTGCCTGCTTTATATGATAATGAGTTCATTATATGCTCTATTTCATTATTCAACTCTAATTTTTTAGATTCCAAATCATTAATTGTCCATTTTATATCACCTATTTCTTTATTTAATTTAAACAATCGTTTTTGCCGTTCAGATATGTCATTCAAAAATTCTTGTTTTTCATCTTCAGTCAATAATAAATAAACACGTATACTCTCATCAATCAGCCGTTTCAAATATAAATCAATATAGTTATTTGTCTCTGCATCTGATATATTCCATCTATCCAAACTTTGAAGTATTTTATCATACGATATAAACAGGCCATACACATTTCTATGTGTATATCTGCTAGTCATTATCGAATTACTTCTTATTCTCCTCATGTAATACTCTCTATCTAAGCATCCAACTTTATTAGCACTAAACAATGTAAAAAAAGTATACAAATTATCCTCATGAAGTAGCCCTTCACAAAATGTTACGTTGCTCTCTAACAAATATTGTTTCCGTATCATTTGTAAACACGCACTAACAAGATATTTATCACCCCGAAACATATTGATAAATGCATCAGTACCTTTAATCGGTTCTTGAATATTCATATTGCGTAAATAGTATGCATTCAATCGATTCATTTCGTTCTCAATAAAAACATTTCCCTTTTCTGTTGTAAATACTTTTGCAGAAAAATAAACAATATCATATTTATATTTTTCCGCTGCAAAATACAATTCTTTTAACGCTTGATGTTGTAATTTGTCATCGGCATCAAGGTAAATCAAATATTTACCATTCGAATATTTTATCCCTTCATTTCTTGCTACAGATAATCCAGCATTAGTCTGGCAAAAAACTTTAATTCTATTGTCTTTTTTCTTATATTCGTCCAATATATATTGTGTATTATCCGTAGAACCATCATTAATACATATTATCTCTATTTCCCTTAATGATTGCGATATAACACTATCTAAACATTCAGCTAAATAATTCTCCATATTATATATTGGAATAATAACTGAAATTTTTACCATATTTCTTCCTCTATAAGTAGCATAATTAAAAATGATCAAATACCATATATTTTCACGTTATAGACTTGTTAAAAAACTATATTTCTTTGTTGTAAAAATCGTTGATGATTTTCTGCCATCATAACGTTTCATCACGTATTCAATTCCATTTTCCTCAAATGTATTCTGCAACAATTTGATTGTATTCGTTTCACCTGTTCTCTCTGTGTCATCAAGCAAAAGCACAAAATCTGACTCTAGGCATTCAGGTAATATTTTTAATATATCAACCCTGGCGTACTTAATTGCTTTCCCTCCTAAAGGTGCATCGATACAGATAAAATCAAACTTTTGTCCTTTGAATTGTTCTTCAAAGCCTTGGTACATTATCACAGCTTCATCATCCAAATATTTATCAACAATTGTATCAAGATTTACAAACTTTACATTACCAGGCACTTCATATGTTGTTGCAAAGAATTCTATCCATTTAGGATCATGTTCGACTACCTGATGTTCTGCATAATAATATCCGCTGTATTGTGATATCATCCTTGTAGTCTGTCCTAATCCCAGTTCAAGGACTTTCTTAGGCTTTACAGAATCCAATATCCTGTACATCACATATAACATCTGATACCCTGCTGCCCACCTGCCCGGGGCAAATGCCTTGTTCTGTAACCAGATACTGTCTTTTATTACATCATGAAACACATTAGACCAAGTATTTTCTTCTTCTATTCTGCCTAACAGGGTAATCTTATCAATCTGAATATTGTATTTGTCCATTAGATTCTTTTGATCTATAGTAATTTTAGAAGTTACATCATTTACTACATCAATACTCGTAACAATTTGATCATTTATGCTCTTTGCAGCCTCATCAAATGAAGTACCTAAATTTTTTATTAAATTAGCAGTTTCATCACATATAACATCCTGTTTCAGATTTGCTTTCTGTATTTCATCTCCAACTGCGTTGATGAACTTTATAATCTCATCCTGTCTTTGATGCAATTTTTCCTGATTTGAATTAGCCTGATTTAATGTATCTTTTATTTCTTTCAACAAATCAGCATATAGCGAATTATTCTTCCTAAATTCCTCCGCCACATCCAAAATCTCACGATGCATATTCTCAGTCTCTTGTATGACTGCACTCATCATTGACGCTTCATTCTCCTTACTCTTTCTAAATTCCTCCGCTACATCTAAAATTTCACAATGTATATTCTCAGTCTCTTGTATAACTGTACTCATCATTGACGCTTCATTTTCTTTACTCTTTCTAAATTCATTCGTAATATTCAAAATCTCACGATGAATATTTGCAGTCTCTTGGATCATCGTACTTCGTAATGATTCTTCATTCTCTTCAAATTTCCTGTCCATAAATCTTCTCGATGGCGGAATTATTCTAAATATTGTTTTTTTAAATCTTTCAAACATCACGATGTCTCCTTCTACAATCATGCTTTGTAACTTCATAATTCTTGTGATTATACATATCCTTCCATTTGTCTATATAAGGCAATGTAACAGTTTTTATAGTCTGTTACTATTTTAGCAACAATTTTCTTATAATTCAATAAAAAGATATAAGAAAATGCCATAATTTCTTTAGATTTATTCTATTACGTTCCCCTTGCACTTCCCATTTGTCTCTTTTTGGTAAAATTTTGGCTAAAAAAGGGTAACAGACTATAAATACTATTACATATCCTTAACTATTTTATCCCAATTCGTTATACTTAACATCATAACAAATAAGGAGGGATAATTTATTATGTCAGCAACAGAACCAATCAAGGATAAGGAACAGTTAAAAGCATTAGCAAATTATTATTTGCAAAAAAAACAATTTCGCAATTATACGCTAATTGTTATGGGTGTATATACTGCACTAAGAATTAGCGACTTGCTCCAGCTGAAATGGACAGATGTATATGACGAGAAAAGACAGAGATTTTTCACCCACATCACATTAACCGAGGGCAAAACAAAAAAAGCAAAGACAATTGCTTTGAATCAGCATATTGTGAATGCACTTAACCTATACTATCCGCAACGGAATGGAGAATACATATTTTCTAGTAATTGTAAAACCCAAAAAGCAATCAGCCGGATTCAGGCATGGAGAATTATACAAATAGCAGTACAAAATATTGGAATCTCTAATAAGGTTTCCTGCCACAGTCTACGCAAAACATGGGGTTACCATGCATGGACAAGCGGAAAAGTATCTCCCGTAGTTATTATGGATATATATAATCACAGTAATTACGAAGTTACAAAGCGCTATCTTGGTATAGCTCAGGATGACCTTGATAAAGCCTACCTGGAAATCGATTTATTATAATTAAGAAGAGCTATAGAGACTATGTGCATCAGTGATGACTCAGATGGCAATTCCATAACGATTCTCAGTGCATATAAGGTCAGTGATAACAGGATAAAAATAATTGTTCAGAAAAAGAAAGGCATAGCTGCTGCCAGAAATACAGGTATCAAGGCTTTCAAAGCAAAAAATGTGACAATATGCTGGCAGCAGAAGGATTCTGACATGATTATTACCTTCGATCTCTTACAGACTTGGTATAACCATCACATTTATTCCGAGGAAATTAAGAAGATTAAAGAACGTGATTAAGAAAAACCTAAATAAATAATGATTTGTTGTGATTGTAGAAGGAGACATCATGATGTTTGACAAATTAAAAAAAGCCATATTTAAAATAATTCCGCCATCGAGAAGATTTATGGACAGGAAGTTTGAAGAGAATGAAGAATTATTACGAAGTACGCTGATCCAAGAGACGGAGAATATACATCGCGACATTTTGTATGTGGCGGATGGATTTAGAAAGAGTAAAGAAAATGATGAGTCAATGATGCGTACAATGATCCAAGAGACGGAGAATATGCATCGTGAGATTTTGGATGTGGCAGAAGAATTTAGAAGGAGTAAAGACAAAGATGAGTCAATGATGCGTACAATGATCCAAGAGACGGAGAATACGCATCGTGAGATTTTGGATGTGGCGGAAGAATTTAGGAAGAATAATTCGCTAAATGCTGATTTATTGAAAGAATTAAAAGTTGGATTACATCATGCTAATTCAAATCAGGAAAAATTGCATCAAAGACAAGATGAGATTATAAAGTTAATTAACGCAGTTGGAGATGAAGTACAGAAAGCAAATCTGAAACAGGATGTTATATGTGATGAAATTGCTACATTAATAAAAAATGTAGGAAGTTCGTTTGATGAGGCTGCCAAGAGCATAAATGATCAAATTGTTACAAGTATTGATATAGAAAATGATATAACTTCTAAAATTACCATAGATCAAAAGAATCTAATGGACAAATACAACGTTCAGATTGATAAGATCACCCTGTTAGGTCGGATAGAAGAAGAAAATACTTGGGCTAATGTTTTTCATGATGTAATAAAAGACAGTGTCTGGCTACAGAACAAGGCATTCGCCCCGGGCAGGTGGGCAGCAGGATATCAGATGCTGTATGTGATGTATAGGATATTGGATTCTGTAAAGCCTAAGCAAATCCTTGAACTGGGATTAGGACAGACTACCAGAATGATATCACAGTACAGCGGGTATTATCATGCAGAGCATCAAGTGGTCGAACATGATCCTAAATGGATAGAATTCTTTGCAACAACATACGAAGTTCCTGATAATGTGAAGTTTGTAAATATTGATACGATTATAGATAAATATTTAGATGATGAAGCTGTGATAATGTACCAAGGATTTGAAGAACAATTCAGGGGACAAAAGTTTGATTTTATCTGTATCGATGCACCTTTAGGGGGTAAAGCGATTAAGTACGCCCGGGTTGATATATTAAAAATATTACCTGAATGCCTTGAGTCAGATTTTGTGCTTTTGCTTGATGACACAGAGAGAATAGGTGAAACGAATACAATCAAATTGCTGCAGAATACATTTAAGGATAATGGAATTGAATACGTAATGAAACGATATGATGGCAGAAAGTCGTCAACGATTTTTACGACAAAGAAATATAGCTTTTTGACAAGTCTGTGATGAGGGAAAACTGATGATAAAATTTTCGGTTATTATTCCAGTATATAATGTGGAAAAATATATTGAGGAATGCCTGATAAGTGTACTGAATCAGACATTAAAAGAGATTGAGATAATTTGTATAGATGATGGGTCTACAGATGATACACTGAGAATATTAAATAATTTAAAAGAAGAAGATTCACGTATATGTATAATTTCACAGGAGAATAAGGGATTATCCAGTGCGAGAAATCAGGGAATTTTGAAATCAAAGGGTCAATATATATTTTATTTAGACTCGGATGATAAGTTAGAACTGGATGCATTGGAAAAAATCTATTCCGTGTTTTCTGTTAATGATTATGATATATTATATTTTTCAGCCAGTTGTTTTGCCACAGAGGAAAACAAATTAATAATAGATGAACTGAACAGACTGCGGAAATTTTACTTTCGACCAAGATATGTGCTGGAGCCAATCAGGGGGACAGATTTTTTCTCTCAAAGTTGGAAAGAACACAAATATATCGTAAGTGCATGTTTGCAGGTAGTAAAAAGAGAATACCTAGAAAAAAATAATTTTAAATTTTGCGAAGGAATATTGCATGAAGATAATATTTATACATTTGTTACCTTAGTTAATGCGGAAAGAGTAGGTAGTATTCCAACGGTTCTATATGATAGAAGAATAAGAAATGATTCAATCATGACAAAAAAGAAAAATTATAAAAATGTATATGGACTATTTGTTTCTTATTGTTTGTTGATGGATGAGTTAGATAAATATAGCTTTATTGATGATAATTTAGTCAGATGCATAAATGAATATCTTTATTCTTTAATATCTGAAGCTTTACGAATATTTTATTTGCTAAATGAACAGGAAAAAGCTGTTTTTTTTAGTTTACTGACCATTAAACAGGAAAAAACTTTTAATCAATTTAAAGAGAACAGGGAGTTGGGGAACAGAATTAGAAATTTAGAATACATAAATCAAAGGTTAATGAGGGAAAAAGAACATATTTTAAAGAGCGCCTCATATAGATTAGGAATGTTTATAACGTATGTGCCTAGAGTGATAAGAAGAAAAATTAAAAAGATGAGGGGAAAATGATGAACGAAAATATAAAAGTATCAGTTATAATTCCTGTTCATAACAGTGCACAATACTTGACTAAGTGCATAGAGAGTATGTTGAATCAGACATTAAAAGAGATTGAAATAATCTGTGTAGATGATGGCTCAACAGATGAATCGTTAGCTATTATAAAGAATTATAAAAAACTTGATAGCAGGATAAAAATACTAACACAAGAAAATAAATATGCAGGAGTAGCACGTAATAATGGTATGGAAATTGCAAAAGGGGAATACTTATTCTTTTTAGATTCTGATGATTTCTCATCTGATACTTTATTGGAAAAGGTATATTTTAAGGGAAAAGATACGAATGCAGATGTGGTATTTTTTGGCGCTAAGCAATATCATGAAGAAACGAATACTTACACAGATGCAAACTGGTATTTTAATAGAAAGAGATTACCACAAAAAGATGTATTTAATAAATATGATGTTCCGGATGAAATATTCAATATAACTTCAGTGGCACCTTGGACAAAGGTATTTAGAAGAGAATTTGTGCAGAATGAGAAATTACAGTATCAGGCTTTGAAAAATAGTAATGACCTATATTTTGTAATGCTGGCGGAATGTCTTGCTGATAGAATTACATTTGTAAATGAAGACTTAACTTACTATCGAGTGGGAAGAAAGGGAAGCCTGCAAAATTCTAAAGACAAAGATCCATTATGCTTTATGAAAGCGATGAATGCTGTATATAAAGAACTGGTAGAAAGAAAAATATATGAAGTAGTAAAAAGAAGTTTTGATAATACATATATAAGTACTTGCAGGTATAATATGACATCAACGAATGACATAGATGTTAAGAAGATTGTATATAAAGCAGTTTATGAAAATAGTAAGAATATAGATTGTCTTGATTATGAAGATACGTATTACTATAATTTAGCATTTGTGAATGTTGTTAGAAGTGCAAAGAAAGTTCTTGAATTTTGGGATTTGCAGGAAAGAAAATATGATGATGAAATTATATGCGTAAAGCAATCCAAAATTAATGGTCCAATACTAATATCTGTTATCGTTCCAGTTTATAATGTTGAGAATTATGTTGAACAAACAATAGATTCACTGATTAATCAAAGCTTGAAAAACATTGAAATAATATGTATAAATGATGGTTCAACGGACAAAAGTTTAGAAGTCTTAAAAACGAAATATTCTAATATTAATAAAGTTAGTATTTATACACAAAATAATCAAGGGTTGTCTTCTACACGAAATAATGGAGTGCGACTTGCTAGGGGTAAATATATTTATTTTATTGATAGTGATGATTTATTAGAAGATAACGCATTAGAAACAATGTACAATAAATTAGATACAAATAAATTAGACATATTATTCTTTGATGCTGAAAGCTTTTTTGAAGATTGTGATAAAAGTGATATGGATAGTTATTATGCCAGAAAGAATGAATACTCAGATATATATTCAGGTATTGATTTGATGAAAAGTATGTCTGAGAATGGCGAATATAGAGCATCAGCATGCTTACAAATTTTTAACAGAGAATTTTATATTGAAAACAATTTGCAATTTATAAACGGAATATTGCATGAAGATAATGCATTTACATTTAATTGTTTGCTAAATGCCAAAAGAGCATCACATATTCAGCAGAGATTGTATAAGAGAAGAGTAAGAAGTACATCAATAACGACAATGAGTGTAACGTATAGACATGTATATGGATTATTTAAGTGTTATGAAAATATGATTATGACATATTTAGGTAAAGACATTCCCTTAATATATTTGGAAAATATATTAACGATAATCAAAGCTATAAAATATGTAATTCGGGCAAAATATAAAGAATTGGATGACATAAACAAATTGGTATTAGAGCAGATGAATCCTATCGATAGAGAAATTTTTAATAGTCTTGTTTTAAAAGATTTAGAACTGTCAAACACAAAAAATAAAGTGAATAACTTAACAACAAAAATAAATGAATTAAGTAGAAAAAATACTGATTGTTTAGATCAAAAGATGGCATGCGAAAAAGAAATAGACCATATAAAAAGATCGTATACATATAAAATCGGAAGCTTTATTTTATTTATACCTAAGAAGATAAAACGATTTGTAAAATATATGGTATTAAAGTGAGGAAAATATGGGAAATACAGAGAAGAATTTTCGAAAGTTATTTATAGCACTTATTACAGTAATTATAAGTGTAATTATAGGAATGGTTTTATTGCTTTTAGTCAATAGTATTCCAAATGAAAAAATGGTGGGAAACATTAAGGAGTCTGTTAAAGTATTTGAAAGAGAAGAAACATATCCACAGTTAATGGATGGAATGTATTCCTCAAGATTGGATAATTTTACAGATGCGATAATTTTACTAACCAGTGCATATAAAAAAGATACATCTTTAATAGATAGAACGGTAAATGCATACAGAATAACATATCATGATACAAATCCTGTCAATTCTTTAATACTTTGGGGGGGAGGGGTATACAATGAAACTTTTAATACTTACAAATACTCAAGATATTGGCACGGATATCAAATCATTGTAAAAATATTATTACTTTTTTTTAACTACCAAGAAATTAGATATCTTAATATGGCATTACAAATATCGGTTGTTATTTTGATTATATTAATGATGAAACACTTAGATTTATCATACTTGATTGTACCGTATATAATGTTTTATTTAAGTCTATGTCCGATTGCTTTGATGATGTCATTACAATTTTCAGCTATTTTCTATGTTACGAATATTTCGTGTGTAATAATGATGGCAGTATATGAAAAAAAACAGGCAAGTATATGGATTATTTTTTTAGTATCTGGTATTTGCACAAGTTTTTTTGATTTACTTACATATCCATTAATTGCACTATTTATTCCTCTGATAATATGTCTGTGTTTAGGAGGAGATAAAAAATTTGTAAATATATCAAAGGATGCATTACAGTTTTGTTTAAATTGGGGAATTGGATATATAGGTATGTGGTCTGGAAAATGGATATGTGGAAGTATATTATTGAAAGAAAATATTATTAATGATGCTTTAAAGCAAATACTTAACAGAACAGCTTTAGAGAGTTCACAAGGAGAATTTACCAGATGGGAAGTTATTGCCAAAAATATAGATGTATTTAATGAGCTGCCACTTAAATTGTTGCTTGTATCATTTATACTGGTGTATATATTTAGAATAATATATTTATCATTCAGACTAAAAAAAATTGTAATTAAAAATGGATATCTGTTATTATTTTCTGTTGTTCCTTTAATATGGTATTGTGTTTTAACAAACCATTCTTATATACATTTTTGGTTTACATTCAGAACATTATCAATTTCAGTGTTTTCTGTTTTTACTTTTGTCTCATTTAACTTACAAAATCTTATAATGAAAAATGATGAGATATGTAAAAACAGAATATAGCAGTGTATTTAAAGACTTATGCAAGCTATATAGTTGAATTTTATCACTATTTTTGACAAAAAGGGAGGAAC
>Ga0137307_101889_pt1 | contig 16076 bp, 13 predicted proteins | sample NAcewD2O_March_2_FD_97180 | JGI IMG/M metagenome (GOLD analysis project Ga0137307, IMG submission 97180) | Mouse cecal microbial communities from Vienna, Austria - N-Acetylglucosamine amended D2O_March | ecosystem: Host-associated > Mammals > Digestive system > Large intestine > Cecum | place...
TTCTTGGGCATCCTCCGCCAGTTCCACGCCGATTCCCGGCCCCTTAGGAATCACCATGCATCCATTCTCAAACCGCAGCGGCTCTTTCACCATCCTGTCCTCCGCTCCGTTAAGGCAGAATCCCGGCAGTTCCTGTATTCCCAGATTGGGAATGGAAGCGCAGATCTGCAGGCAGGCCGCAGTGGATACCGGCCCCAAAGGATTGTGGGGAATCACCAGCACGTCATTGGCCTCCGCAAGGGCGCAAATCTTCTTGCTGGTGGTAATGCCGCCTACCGCGCATACATCCGGCCGCACATACTGACAGGCATGACGTGACATAACCATCTCAAACTCCTTTAAGTTGGTAAAACGCTCCCCTGTGGCAATGGGCACATGGACCTTGCCAGCCACCTCAGCCATAGAATCAAGGTTATCCGGCGTAATAGGATCTTCAAATACCATGGGGCGGTATTTCTCAACCCCCCGGCCAAAGGCCACTGCCTCCGGTACGCTCATGCCCCGGTGAGCCTCCAGGATGAAATCAAAATCATAGCCCACGGCCTCCCGGCAGACCCTCACCTTCTCCAATTCTTCCTTCACACGTCCGCAGAAAAATTCGTCGCGCCCGTCATTTCCGGATTTCACAGGGCCGTTGACAAAAATCTTGGCTGCCGTAAATCCCTGCTCCTTCAGCTTCCCATAACCCTCTGCCAATTCCTCCAAATTGTCTGTTTTAGTCATGACAGAAGCGTACACCCGTATTTTCTCCCTGGTCTTTCCTCCCAAAAGTTCGTACACCGGAACCCCCAAAGCCTTTCCCTTAATATCCCAAAGAGCGATGTCAATGGCGGAAATGGCGCTCATGATGATCGAACCTCTGAAATACACGGAACGGTAAAAGTTCTGATTAATATCCTCAATGCGGAAAGGGTCACGTCCAATCAGGTAAGAAGAAAATTTCCGGACAGCCGCCGCCGTCGCGTCCAGATATCCCCAGTTTCCAGCTTCTCCAAGGCCCACGATGCCTTCGTCAGTATAAATATGTACAAACAGATAATGCTTTGCGTAAATCAACTTCACATCCGTAATCTTCATAAACGTCTCCTCCTATTCTGCTGCTGTTTTTATTCTCTTCGGATTCAATTCCCCGCTGCTTGATGCATAACCCATCCCGCCCTCATCGACACTCAATGTTCATATTCACCCTATACCATTTCGTCCTCTTTGGCGACAAAATCCGGCAGGCAAGACCGCCCTTTACCGCCATCTCATTGGCCAGTTTAAAGGTCTTCTCAGAAAATCCGGGATTCTGGTTCTCCCACACTTCAAAATGCATAGGCACCACAAACTGGGCGCAGCTCTGCTCCATAAATTCCAGCCAGTCCTCTGCCACATGCTCCACATCCATATCATTGGAAATCTTGTTGCGCAGGGCGATATTGGGCCGCAGTGTTCTAAGACGTTCCTCCATGCCGTCGCTGGCGCCGCCTACAAAAGCGATGCGGAAACCATTGTCCAAAGTCAAAAGGTAATTCATGTTGAACAGGCCGCCCAGGGCGTGAAGCCGGGTCAGCCTGGAATCCTGGGAAATAATATCTCCCTCCGCCATGGTGCGTCTCCAGGTAAACCGCTGTGGCTTGTGTTCCCCGTGAAATGTTTCCATTTTAAAGCCGTCAAAATAATATGCGCCGTCATAATCAACCGGGTAAATGCTTGTCAGTTCCATATCCTGATACACCTGCGCAATTTCCCCGGCCACCCCGCTGTGGCAGATGACCTTGGGCGAAAACCGCTCAATTACCTGGCCCAGATTGGCGATATGGTCTCCGTGGGTGTGATTCAGAATCACGTAATCACACCCGTCCAAATCCTCTGTTTTGAATCCCTCAAGTCTGAACAAATCTGCCAGGGGCGCGTCCGGGTTCTTTTTATAATCATAACAGGGATCTGTGACAATGGTTTTACCGTTGGGAAGCTTTATCTCAAAACACTGGCAGTTTATCCAGCGAAAGGAAACGCTCTCCGCCTGCATCAGCAAATCTTTCATCGTCTCATTCCTTCCTCTAAAATGCCGGCAGCACAGTCATGGTGTAGCAGATATAGATAACCGGCAGGATTAATGTAATCAAAATACCGCTTTTCATCAACGTTTTCAAGTCATATCCTCCGTCAGCCATGCACATAGGCACCGCAGGAGTCGCCATGGGGGTCAGAAACGCCGTAAGGCTTCCCGCGTTTACCAAGAGAATCAGTCCCACTGGATTAGCCCCAAGGGCCGAACAGGTCAAAAGGCAGATAGGGACAAACACTGCCGAAACCGCGCGATTCAGCATGAACTGGGTCAGCAAAAACGGAATGATGAAGAACAATGCTCCCAGGACGTAATTGTTGTGAGTGCCTCCCACCGCGTTGGCCAGGGCATTTCCAATCATATCACCGGCCCCGGTGTTGGTCAATGCGGATCCAAGGGCCAGAGCCCCTACAAAGAGCATCAGCATGTCCCAGGGAATATCCCGCAGAGCCGTTTTCTGGTCAACCACCCCAAAAAGAACCATGAGAAGGCTTCCCACCAAAGCGATAAACCAGGTAGTCATATGAAGCTGGGCCGAAAATATCAGGGCGATAATGGTCACGAAGAAAATACAGATTCCAATCTTGTCTATCACAGGGGAAAGTTTAGTCTGGCCACCCTGTTTCGCCCTTTCCCTGGCCTCAATAGGCATCACCGGCTCCGCAGGGCAGGACTTTGGCCCCAAAAACAATGCCCACAAAATAACCACCGGAAGAATGGGCCATGCGCCGATAAAGAAGTCAATAGGACGCATCACCATGCCGCTGAAGCCGTAGGTCTCCATAAACCCGCTGAACTGTCCGGCCTGCTGAATGGCTGTGGGCAGAGGCAGGATTCCGCAGCAGGACACGCACACCACCATAATGGGAAACATGTATTTAGAGCGGCTGTTGTCCGTCTTGTCGCACAGCGCGGCCAGAAGGGGGGACACGATGGCATAAACCACCATGGGACTGGCAATAAAATTGGTCAGCAGGGCCGCCAGAAGCAGATAGCCCAGGTAGGCCATGCGGAAGGAGCCATGGGTCATCTTCATCAGGCCGCTGCACATGCCGTCCACCATGGAAGTCCGGCGGAATCCCGCGGCCACGATAAACATGGTGGCCATTAAAATCGTGTTGGTGTTGGAGAATCCGGCCAATGCGCCGTTGGCGTCAATGCATCCGGTAATGTACAGAGCTGCCATGGAAAACATGGCTGTAAGCCACATAGGAATTTTATTTAACATGTAGCTTACCAGGGTTACCACAAAAATAGCCATGCAAATCATCATTTGGGTTGACATAATGTATCTTCCTTTCCTTTTTATCGGTTTATGGGATTTCAGTTTTCCGGGCCTGTACATCACTGAACTTGTGCCCTTACTATAGCAGATCGCCCCCAGTAATGTCGTTGGAAATGTTCTTCTCTTTCCGGATGCCAGGGCAGATTTCCCCTAAAGAAACCGTCTCTTCTCACCTTGTTTTCCATAAAACCGTAAACTTTTTATCCAAATAATCTCCCTGTCTATTCTGTCAGATTTATTCGTGCGTTTTTGGCTATTATGCACAATATAAAAAGGAAATTACCGTGTGTTATTAGAAATAACTTATTGACATTTTCTGATTTTCCCGATATGCTAAAAACAGTTTCATAAAATATAGTTGAGTATCGAAATATTTATCACAGGGGAAATATTTGGATTTTATTATAAGAGTGTTTTTTTGAAGGGGGGAGTACATAGTGATGAAACAGACCGGCAGTCAGCAGGCCCATTTTGAGATGCAGTGGCCCAGGGATAACCTGTATTTGTCCGGATTTGCCCATGAAATCATGAACTACCGCTACCACTGGCATTCTTCCCAGTATGAGCTGAATATCCTTCTCCACGGAAGCCAGGAGTTCTGTATTGGAACCCGTACCCATATTCTTGAGGAAGACGACGTGCTTCTCATCAATCCCGGCACAGGCCACGCCTCCTTTGCGCCCCAGGCGAACACCAGGGCTTTGGTGGTGCATTTTTCCACATCCGCCTTTAAGCCTTTCGTGAAAAAAGGATATACCTATCATTTTGATACCTGCCTTTCTTCCCCGGAAAACCGCTATCACCCCTGCTACAACCGGATCCGGTTCTATGCCGGACAGATTTTTCAGGCCATGTCAGAAAACGGCCCTTACTCCAGGCTGACTGCAAAAGCCAGCCTGGAGCTGCTTCTTGCGACCCTCTGCACCATGTTTGAACCTGTAACCGTTAAAAATCTGGATGAGGAGGACATGGAGCACCAGGAAACCGTAAAGCGGCTTATCGCCTATATTGAGGAACATTTCCGGGAAAAAATATCCTTAGAAGACCTGGCCCGGTTTTCCCAGTACAACCGCACCTATGTTTCCACGTTATTTAAACAAACCATTGGAATCAATTTTTATGAATACCTGACAAGGGTGCGGTTTCAGAATGCGCTCCTTGAACTGGCTGCCACATCCAAGAATCTGACGGAAATCGCCATTGGAAACGGATTTCCGGACCTGAAGTCTTTTAATGCCCGGTTTCGGGAAATCCTCCACCGCACCCCCGCCCAGTATCGGGAGCAGTTGTCGCCGGGCAGGGTATTTTGCGCGTCGGATGCGGGTCTGCAGAGCCGCAATTATATTTCCCTTGATGATGATTTTTTGAGGAAAAAGCTGGGGGAGTATTTGCGGATGATGGAACTGTAAAAAGGCCCCAAAGCAGATTTCCTTTTGCTTTGCGGCCTTTTGTAACTGTTCAAGTGTAATCTTTTATGTCTCCAAATCATAAATTACTTTGCAGCTTTTTTTATAACAGGCAATGCCAAATTTGTGAATCCTTTCCATGCCGTCCTGTTTCAGCAAAGCCACATAGCCGCATTCATCAATCTGTCTCATAGCCTCCTGGCAGGCGCTGTCAAATGCCCCCTGCTCCGCATACTTCACTTCAATGACACAACCGGTTCTTTCCGTTGGAACCTCCAGTTGGATATCCAGATAACCGATTCCGGATTCTCTGTTAGATTTCACAATCCAGCTTTCCTCTGCCTGCAGAAGGCCCAGGAGCATTCCATGATAAAAGTTTTCTTTCATGCGTTTCTTCACACATGTATCACGGATGCTGATAGAATCAGCCATGAAGCTATTAAAAAGCTCCTGGACCCCGGCTGCATCACCGCTTTTCACGGCAATGCAGAACTTTCTCCACCGCTCCGTATTGCTGATGATTTTTATTTTAAACCAAGAGCGGATTTTTTTTTCGTAAATACCCTGAACCTCCTTGTTGGGAATCACCAGCTTCTGCAGTCCGTTTTGAGACATACCTGCTTGTGTCAGATAACCTGTAGCTAAGAGGACGCTCCACAGATAAGTCTGGCGGATCTCTTCGTCTTTGCTGTCCAAATCCGTGTAAGTCAATTCAGGCACCAGAACCTTTTCAACCTCATGTCCCGAAATCAAGGCCTCAATCTGAGCTTTTGTGGTGGCTGTTGAGTTTTCAATCATGGTTTGGATAATCCCATTGCTGCTGCTGTTCTCCCAATGTCCTTCCATAGGCGCATTGGGATTGTGGAGAAATTTATCGCACTGATTAATAACATCCCACGGACAGTAAACATCCCTGTTTCCGAAGCGATACCCGTCATACCATTCCTTTAACAGCGCAAATTTATCTTCCAACTCATAATAGGACAGCATGGTTTTCACTTCATCATCGGTAAAACCGAAGTATTCCGCAAACTGCACATCAGAAATCGTCCGAACCTTAAAATTATTCAAACCTGTAAAAATACTTTCTTTAGCAATCCGGAGACATCCCGTAATCACGGCAAATTCCAGGTATTCATTGGATTTCAGCGCACCGCTGAACATGGCCCGTATATGGTCAACCATCTGGGGGTAATAATGTCTTTCATAGGCTTTGTCCAGGGGAACGTCATACTCATCAATAAAAATCAGCGTTTTTTTCCCGTAATGTTTACAAAGCATCTCCGACAAAAGTTCCAGGCTTTCCTCCTGCACATCCGCCTCCAAATATCCGGCAAACAGCACGCTTAAAGATTCCTTGTCAATACGGCTAAGCCTGTCGCTTTCCAGAAGGAACTGATGCCTGCGCACCTCTTTTCTGATAACCCTGGACATATTTTTAAGCGCCGCCTCATAGGACGGCCCGCTGACATCTTTCAGGCTGATTGAAATCACCGGATACTGCCCCATGTACTGCTGACACAGCGTTTTCTCATCTTCAATGGCAAGTCCGTGAAACAGGGACCCATCTGCTCCAATCTCGAAAAAAGCTTTCAGCATATCCATATTCAGGCTCTTGCCAAACCGGCGGGGCCTTGTAAAAAGATTCACCATTCCCCAGGAGTTCAGGAGTTCAACAATGAATCCTGTCTTATCCACATAGTAGAACCCTTTGGTTCTCATATCCTTGAAGAACTCTATCCCTATAGGAAGCTTCTTTTTCAATTCAGCCATAGGCGCCCTCCTTTAAATCATAGAACTTTTACTGCGGTACTAATTTCCCAGAGCACATAAGATCATCCAATAAAGATTTCTCCCAATCATACATGCGGTAAAGGCAATAAAAATCATTGCTATCCTAATTTTATCGCCATGTACTTTCCAAGTCAAGCTTTCTGACGGAAATGGGAGCAGACACTAACAAATTTAAAATTTTATCCGATATATCAAGAAAACCATTAAAAAGGCGCTGGCGGGTCTTTCCCTGTGTCAGGCAGAGGTTTTCAAAATAGCAGGAGGCATGGAACGATTATGATTCAAAGGAAAGCATTAAAATATGTTGTGTGTTGTCTGACGGCAAGTGTGGTTTTGCTGGGATGCTCTTCTAAATATAAGCCTGTTGAGGTCTATACCAGCAGCCAGGAGGAGAATCAGGAAATGGGGGAGAGTGGACAGACATAGCCGGAGCAGCCTGGTATAGAGGAGACGGAGAAAGAGGGGGAAGAGTCATCAGGAGGAAAAGAGACGGGAGATGGCGGACCAGAGAGCGGGAAGATGTTGGAGCCGTGGCAGCAGGCATATATAGATTATCTGGACAGCGAATCGGATGAGGCAGGGGTGAGCGGGTATATGCTGATTCTTATGAGCAAGGATGAAGCGCCACAGCTTGTGGAAGTGGGAATCAGTGAGGCCGCCGGATGCCGTGTGATTCATTACGGCAACGGGGAAGTTCATGTGACACAGCTGCTCAGACTTGGATTGGATTATATTCCCGGCGAAAATTTGCTGCGGAATTGGGATGGGCTGATGGACCATTACTATGACCTGATTTACAGCATTGTTGACGGGGAGATGAAACAGGTTGCGTCGGGATATTATGGGAGAGACGATAACGCTGCCATGGAGTTTGATTCAGAGGGGAATCCGATTTATCAGTATGAGTGGAACGGCGTTGAGATGACCAGAGATGAATATGAGAAGGAATTTGCCAAGGTGTATGATAGTTCCAAAGCAGTTACCTATAATTACGATAATCTGTACTCCATGGATGAGGTGAGGGAAGCGATTAAGGAGTATAATATTATAGCTAATACATAGCGGACTTAAAGTCAAAGAAAGGCATGGATTTATGGATATATACAAATTTTGGAGAGACATTTTAGAACAGAACGCTGAAAACATCAAAAATTATTTCCACAAGGATGCTTATATAAATTGGCATTGTACAAATGAACATTTTACCGTAGATGAATTTATGATTGCAAACTGTGAGTATCCCGGAACCTGGGACGGAGAAGTGGAAAGGGTTGAAATGACAAACGATTTATTTATTACAGTGACTCATGTTTATTCCAGAGATAAAACCCTGTCCTTTCATGTGACATCTTTTATTAAGGTTATTCAGGATAAAATTGCATCGGTTGATGAATATTGGGCGGATGATGGCATTGCGCCTCAATGGAGACTGGATAAACATATTGGAAAAGCTGTTAAATAAGTTTCCGCTATACACAAAAGCCCAAAAAGGATAGCTGCCTTTACAAACGTTTTGTGGTATACGGACGGAAAATAAGGAGGATTATTGTGGGATTATTTCATAAGTTTAAGAAGGACAAGGCTTCGGAAAGGGTGAATGAGGCGGCTATGCTGTTCTGTCCGGAATCGGATTGCAATAAAGTCTTGTGGCAGATGGAGGAACTGTTCAACATGGAGCATACGGACCATGGGAACAGCATCACCTTGCGCCAGGGCGATATGGAGATTGGTTTTCTGGTTATTTCTCCGGAGGGAGACAGCGATAATGCCCGGTACGCCAAGGACCAGCTTCAGGGCGTGGCAGGCTATGTCTACCACAATCAGACGCCTTTGGCGGATATTAAGCGCAACCTGTTCTACCATCTGCGCCAGTGCAAAAGCCTGATTCAGATTATTTATTCTTTTAACAGTACCTCATCCATGGAAACAAAGGAGAAAGAGGAGCAGGTCAGGGGACCTATCTTCTCTGTAACAGACAGACTTGAGGGAGTGGTTACATTTGGCGATGGCATGGTCCTGCAAAACGGCAGGGGACAGGTGATTCTGGACAAAGAGGGCAAAAGCGAGATGGAGTTTTATATGCCAGCCGAGTTACCTGTGCCGGAAGACTGGGCCAAGGACGCGCCTTATGAAAGCGTGGAACGGCGAAACAAGTCTGTGGAGCTTATGCGGGAAAAGCATGTTTATGTCAGCCCCTGGCTGCCCCTGCTGTGGGAAAATGCCGAGAAGGAGGGACGCACGGCAGAAGAGGTCTGCGCCCGGGCGGCGGCTCTGCTGATTGTGTCGCTGTACTCCGAGTGCAGGCTGGGGGACCATTTATCCTATGAAAAGGCCCGGGAATTTGTGGCGCCTATTATTGAGAGCTATGGAGCGGAAACGTATTTTTCTCCAAAGGAGAAGGAGTATTTGGATAATCCTGATTCCACTGAAAAAGAGCAGATTCAATTTGCCTGGCAGTATGAGAATCTGTGGGTAATGGAGTGGGCCCTGGGCCTGACTGACGATTTGTTTTGGCCTGACCGCATCTGCGACGTGCCTGGTTCGGTTCGGCTGTTAAAAGATTATCCCACCATGGAGACTTTGCTGGCGGCGGCAAAACTGCGCTCCCGAAAAGAGCTTTTGGAGCAGGCAGACTTGATCTACCGTCTCCACTGGGCCTGCGTAGATGCAAGGGTGATGGGGATGGCGTGTCCGGAGAAGCTGGAAGAGGGCGTGGTTATGGAGCGCCACCGCGCCTTGTTCTGGCTGGCAGGCTGTGACGGGATGTGTCCATGGGATGATGTGGATTTGTCTACGTAAAAAGGGGCAGTGGGGAGATGGGAAAAGTCTGAGGGCTATGGAAGAACTGCATAAATTCCATAACCCTCATAAAAACGTTTTAATTCATAGGCTGCAGCGTTCAATTATGCAGGCATGCCCTTTATTTTCGTCATAGCTAATTTGTGTATTTTAATATGGAGGATGTCTCGCTGTGGATGGCAGCCATGGTCTGGGCCACTGCGTCTCCGTCCATAGCCCAGGTGTTTTGCAGACCAGTCGTCGGACACTTCTGCCAGCTCCTGCATAACAGCATTTTGAATCTCACCAATGACGGGGTCATAGAGGGTCAGGGGGAGGAGAGGCTGCGTAGGTACCGGGAGAGCGTTTATCACTTGTGACTAATTTGAAAAATTTTATGAAAACCGTTGAGAAAGAAGAGGTGAGAGCATTTGGCAGAAAACAGGGACGGGAATGAAAAGGTCTATGCGTTTGAATCGCTGATATACCAGGCGGGAGACACCGGCGGCGCGTATGTTATCTTCCCCTATAATGTCCGCGAGGAATTTGGGCGGGGCGGGTGAAGGTGGGGGTGACTTTCGATGGCGTACACTATGACGGTAGTATTGTGAACATGGGGGTTAAAAATGAAGATGGGAGTGTCTGCTATATTATAGGGTTGAGAAAGGATATTCGATCCTGTATAGGAAAGCAGCCGGGGGATAAGGTTTCGGTAACGGTAACGGAGCGAAAGTCAGAAAAAAGGAGTTTAGAAGATGTGGAAATGTCCTAAATGCGGGCGTGAGTTTAAAAAACGGGATCAGAGCCACTATTGCGGGAAAGCGCCGGGGAATATTGATGAATATATTGCAGCACAGCCAAAGGAGAGACAGAGGTATCTGACGTTGGTGAGAAATGTGGTCAGTGAGGCCATACCAGAGGCAGAGGAGCGGATTTCGTGGAGCATGCCAACCTTCTGGAAGAAGCACAATATCATCCAGTTCGCCGGCTTTAAAAACCATATTGGGCTGTATCCGGGGCCGGAGGCAGTGGAGGAGTTTGGCGGGCGGTTGAAGGGATACAAGACCAGCAAGGGGACCATACAGATTCCATATGGTGAGGACATTCCTCTGGAGCTGATCCGTGATATTGCCCGGTGGTGTTATGAGACGGGGAATCATCCATGATATTTGCAAAGGAATGGTGATCAAAACGAAGAAACTTATCCGGTGTTCTGCATACGAACATATCATCTTCTGCTGGGTGATGCATGAGCAGAAGATTATTGAAGATATTCTGTCAGGGCTGGATACACGAGCATGCCAGGTGGTCTCTGTTTCCCTGGTCTGCAGCCCAAAAGCCCTTGAAAAACGGCTGCGAAAGGATGTGGAAAGAGGGAGCCGGGGGGAGGATGTCATTGCAAGAAGCCTTGAAAGGATTTCGCTGTACGAAGGCCTGGATACGGTAAAGATTGATGTGTCCGGCCTTTCGCCGGAGGAGGCGGCAGAGAAAGTGGCGGGACTGCCATGGACCAGACCACAGTTTCCGTCATCACTGCCCCGCCGCCACCACGACTGCCCCCAGCACAATTACGGCAGCTCCCGCAACCATAGTCCCGGTCAGGGACTGGTTCAGAAATATGACGCAGAACAGAACCCCCCAGAAAGTATACGTCACATTCAGCGACATGCCCACAGCGCAGCCCACGGCGGCGTTTGCCCGATACCAGGCCAAAAAGGACATGGCGGCGGCCAGCCCTGAGGCCATGAGCCACAGCGCCGGGACCCCGGCGCTAAGGGTTTCCCATAACAGGCTTCCGGCGCCAAGGGCAGGGACGAGAATAGCCAGAACCACCGTGCCGGAAACCAGATCCCGGATGTTTACCGCGATATCCGCGTCGATCTTTGAGCCTCCATAGCTGGCAACCACGCCTTCCAGCCCCCAGCTGATGGCTGCTATAAAGGCGCAGATGATCCCTAAAGTAAAATCAGGGCTTTCCTCTGGTTTTGTCCAGTTAATGATGATCGCGCCTAGGACACAGAGGATCATTCCCAGCGCGGTCTTTTTAGAGGGCTTCTGCTTTAAGAAGATCCAGCCGAATAAAGCGCCGAACAGGCTGCAGGTCGCCGTAACAGGAATGGCGTAAGCCCCTGCCATGGACAGCCCTGCCAGATAAGCCCCGTTTGCCATAGGACCGCCCAGGAGCGCTCCAAGGACGATCATTCGCCCCGGAAATGTGGGGATATTTTCCCATACCTTTTTAAACTGCCCTTTCTTTATATTATATAAGGAAAGCCAGATCCCCGCAAATAAGTCGTTGAGTCCCGCACAGACATAGGGCACGGCTAAAAAACCGGCAGCGCCAGCCAGAGGGTTGCAGTTTCCCGCGATCAGGGCCAGGGTTGTGTAGAGCCCATAAGCGAAACCGGAAAATAACCCCATGTATACGCCGATCCTGTGGGGATTTGTCCGTATTTCGGGATTTTTCCTGTGTTTTCCATTGGAAATAGATTCCTTTTCACTCATATGTTTCACCGCCTTTTCAAAAAGTTTCAAAGCTTTTACACGCTTTAGTATGACATAACATTGGCATAAAAAGAATCCCTCTACAAATATTTTATATATTTGCCCCAATTTTCCCTCCGGTTGACAAAATTTTTGTTCAATGATACAATAAACTCCATACATTTTTATTAAGATGATAGTTGGAGATGCTTATGAGGAAAACACATTTCTTAAAACAATGGAGACGATACGCTGCTGTAGTTTTATGTATGGCGCTGTCCTTTACATGGCTGTCCTACAGGGACGCGGAGGCCGCTGTACCCGAAAGGCTTACCTCTGTTACCTATGTGTCCGATGAGTGGGTCATTAACTTCTGGAACACGGAGAGCGACCATCTGGAGCAGGAACTGGCTCAGATCGCGGCGGACGGTTTTAACAGCATTATCCTGGCTGTGCCGTGGCGGGAATTTCAGCCGGGAACGAGCCCGGTTCAGTACAGCGACTACACGTTTAACAAGCTGCACCGGATCATGAGCGCGGCCAGGGACCAGGGACTGTGGGTTATCTTAAGGGTCGGGTATACCTGGGACCATTGTAAAGGTGAAGCTCCTCAGGTTCGGTATCGGAAGCTTTTGGGCGACGAAGGGATGAAGGCTGCATGGCTGGATTACGCAAAGACCCTTTATGAGGCTGTATCGCCCTACGAGAATTTTTACGGCGGTTTTATCACATGGGAGGATTTCTGGAATTATGTGGAGGACGCTCCGGGACAGTTCGCTTTAACTCAGTCCGGCATCGATGAGGCCCGGCGGATCGGATTCCAGGCGTATCTGGAAAGCCGCTACACCATAGAAGAGGTGAACCGGTATTTTGCGCCGGACAAGACATTTCAAAGTTTTGACCAGGTCAGTATCCCTAAAAAGGACAGCCCGGCTTACAAGCTGTTTTTTGAGTACTATGACGAATTTTTGAACGGTCTGCTGACAGAAACCCAGCAAGTGTTTCCCAACCTTTCCATGGAGGTTCGTCTGGATGTGGATCCAGTGAAAGGACTGGACGGGGATACGGTGGGAGCAGGCCATTACCAGACCTTTGGCTGCGGCAGTTCCACGTACACTTCGGTGATGTATAGCGTTTCCATGGGACAGCCCTTTGATCGTCTGCTGACAGCGGCGGAGGCGGCGGCCATGATGGATCAGCAGCTTAATGTGGTAAAAGCCTACAACCAGGGAAAGCCTATCTATATTGACCAGCTGCTCTATATGGACATCACCCCCGGATTTGAGCGCAATGCCAAGCTTATGGAGGAAGAGAGAAACGCCTTTCTCACCTCGATTCCGGATATTTTGCGCAAATATACCAATGGATACGCGGTCTGGACTTACCGCAATTACGCAAACAACGGCGTTTTTAACAGCCAGTTCGCCCTGGAGTCTCAGGGCTGGGATTCCAGCAGGGTAAAGTTTGTAGAGCGCGGCGGCAGCCGTCAGGCCCTGATCCAGAATAACGGAACCCTTTCCCAGGATGTGGGAGGCAGGATCTCCTCCAAACATCTGTTTGAAAATCATGTCCGGTTCACTGCGGACAGCGACAGACCAGTGAAAGTATCTGTAACCCTGGGAACCAAGACAAAGGAAGTGGTAGTAGACGGTGAGGGGCAGTACGATCTGAACTTCGGACGCCTGGAGTACGATAAGGTGCGGTTTCGCACCGGCGGCGACGTGTATGTGGATAATATTTCCGTGTACAATTTTGTCCAGGACGGTCAGATCTATGATCTGGACGGCAGGGAACTTCCCTGTGCGGAAGGGATCCGCAAGCTGAACCAGATGCTGAAAGAATAGAACTTGTATTATCAGGTATCAATGCCAGGATGTCCTTAAAAGTCAGGAGTCCTGGCATTTTTGTAGATGCGCGGTTGAAGAATATGGCAGAATAGATTATAATCAGTTCCATCTAACAGGAGAGGAGACAGCAGGTTCGTGTTTAAGAAAATATTAGGGCGATTTTTCGATTTTGTAATTGCAGCGGCCGTGATCTGCGGCAGCGGTTTAGGCCTTGCCGGATGCGGCGACGGGGCGGGAGACAGCGCCGCCGCGCCATGGTCCGGCGGGCAGTCTGTTGCCGACAGTTTGGATGGCAGTGAAAGGGAGTATTCTGTGAACGCCGTAAACTTTGACCGCAGGCTGGATGATTATGAGCCTCAAAAGTGTGAATATAATTTTTATTTTACCTATAAAACGGTCCATCCCTGGTGGGATGCCGTTGCCCTTGGGATCGAAGACGCGGCAAAACAGTATGAAGAAAAAGGTATTATCATAAATTATGAGTATCTTGCCCCAAATGGGGCGTCTGCCCAGGACCAGATCAGGAGGATTTCAGATGCCGCCCTGCGGGATTTTGACGTCATTGGGGTAGATGTGGCGGATGTGGAGATCGTGACTCCTGCCATTAACCAGGTCATGGCAAAGGGACAGAAGGTTATGACCTTTTCCAGCTCTGATTCCACAAGGGAAGACGGGTGCAGGCGGATCGCCTATGTGGGCAATACCCACAATTATCAGGACGGCGCGCAGCTGACAGAAGCCCTCTGCGAAAAGCTGGGATACTCCGGCAAGGTGGCTGTTTTAGTGGGAAATCAGGGGGCGCCCTGCCATGAAGACAGAGCTCTCGGAGCCAGAGACGTTATTGCCCAGTATCCGGATATGGAGATCGTGGAGATGGCGTACGATGAAGATTCCGTGGATAAAGCCTGGACCTTTACCCGGAAGTTTCTTGAAAAACACAGTGATCTTGCGGGGATCATATGCTGCAATATGAGCAATCCTGTTGGAGCCGCCAGAGCGGTTATTGAGGCCGGGCGGGAAAAAGAGGTTGTCATTGTGGGGATGGATCATGATCAGGAGGCACTAAAGTACCTAAGGGACGGGATCATATATGCTCTGGGCATTCAGGATTGTTATTCTATTGGATTTGATACGGTGCAGGTGGCGGTGAAGATTGCGGACGGCTGCCTTCCGGGGGAGCTGTATCCAGAAAAGACAGAAGAAAAGACTACGATCATTTATCAGGACAAAGCGGCGGCGGTACTTCGGACGCTGTACGGAGAGATTGATTAGGAATGGCAGGACAGAACATGAAAAAAACACAAGATCATGACTTGAAACAGACCGTCGCGTTGGCTGTGTGGGGCGGGGCGCTGATCGCGGCGATCCTTCTCATCACCACGATCTGGGTCACAAGCAGCGCCAGGACCGGCACAAAGGAAGCGGTGAGCAGGGTCAGCGAATTTTATCTGGAAGAGATGGCCGGGCGGCGGGCCAGAGTTGTTGCGCAGGAGTTAAACAATCATTTTGACTATATGGAAAATGCCATTGGCCTGTTAGAGGGATCTGACCTGATCTCTCAGGATGCTCTGAGGAGTTTTCTGGCAAAGGTAGAAACGCTTTACGGCGTGGACAAATTCGCGCTGGTAGATGAACAGGGCATTGTCTACACAGAGCACAGCACCGTGTCCGGCCTTAGCAGGTACAGTTTTCTTTCAGAGGAGATGACAAAACCAGTTATAAGCACTCTGAACCTTTATGGGGCTAAGAAGCAGGTGATCCTCGCCATGCCTGTGGAAGATATTTTCTTTCAGGGATCCAGGATCTCGGCATGCTTCATCCAGCTGAATATTGACGAGATGTTAAGCTCCCTGACTCTCCAGGGCAATAATAATGAGACGGAATGCAGCCTGTATTACCGCAACGGAGAAAGTCTGACAGACAGCGATGATCTTTTTCGTACCCTTGCCAATGCCCAGATTGAAAAGGGGTTTAGCTATGAGCAGCTGAAACAGGATTTTGCCAGCGGTCGGAAGGGACAGATCGCTTTTAATTACCAGGGGAACCAGCAGGAGCTGTGTTACATGCCGGTGGAAAATACCAACTGGATGCTGACCTTTCTGATCCGGGATAATGTTATCAGCAGTCAGATCAGTTCTATCAGTTCTGAGATGATGCACCGCAGCGATATCCAGATCGCCATCACGGTGGCAGCTATGCTTGGCGTGTTTTTGGTGTTAAGTTACCAGTCTAGAAAAAATTCCAGGCTGCTCTTGGACCAGGAAAAGGCGGACGGGGACAGGATACGGGCGGCTTATGTTCAGATTGAGAGAGAGCAGAGAGCCATGGACAATATTCACGCCGCCATGGGGTCAGGCCTCTGGAGTATGGAATTTGATGAAAAGGGGGAGATGGTCTCCTGTGTATGGAGCGACGATTTCCGCCGGATG
>Ga0137307_101890_pt1 | contig 16073 bp, 4 predicted proteins | sample NAcewD2O_March_2_FD_97180 | JGI IMG/M metagenome (GOLD analysis project Ga0137307, IMG submission 97180) | Mouse cecal microbial communities from Vienna, Austria - N-Acetylglucosamine amended D2O_March | ecosystem: Host-associated > Mammals > Digestive system > Large intestine > Cecum | place...
CGGATTTAACGGCGGCGGTAACGGCGGTATATCATCATCGCACGCGTCGGGCGGCGGCGGCGCTACCCATATAGCTACGCGCACAGGCACGCTCCAATCGCTTGCGAGCTATAAGTCTACAGACGTTCTTGTCGTTGCCGGCGGCGGCGGCGGAAATGGCTGTTCGAGCCGTACGGGCGGAAAAGGCGGCGGTTCGAGCGGTACGGCAGGAACGACGTCAGGCAGAGATAAAGGCGGTCAGCCCGGAACTCAGAACGGACCGGGTGCAGTCCAGGCTAACGGCGTAGTCGGCGGTTTCGGCTACGGCGGAAGTACAAACAGAACGTCCGGCGGTAACGGTACGGGTGGCGGCGGCGGCGGCTGGTACGGCGGTAGCGCAGGTAGCTATAAAACGGGTAACGGCGCGGCCGGCGGCGGCGGTTCGGGTTATTACGCGTCTTCATCGCGCGGTATTACCGGCGGTTCTATGACGGTCGGCGGTAACAGCGGACACGGCAGGGCAAAGATAACCGCTGTTCAGGTAAACAGCAATCCCACATCCAAAAATGCTACGATAAGCGGCACATATTATCGCGGAACAAACACGATAAATATAGCCGCCAATACTATAGGTACCGACCCCGACTATGCTAACGCAAGTCTTTCGTCGAGCCAAGTATATTTCACGAACGGAACTTCGAGCAATTATGATACTCTTCCCGCGGCTAATGCAGGGTTGTATCTTAACTCGGCGTGCACGACATCCGCGAGCAGTTATCTCGAATGGTCGTGGACGGCAACCAACAATCTTCGAATAACCAAAATCAAAAAATATCCGCGTGCGGGAACGGACGGCAGTACTGCAAACGGCAGACTGACTCTGTATACTAAGATACGCGACGCATACGGAACTGCTACCACGCGCGGCGTTGCCGTTGCCATGTTCTATCTGAATGTAGGCGACAGATCTATAACCGCAAAAACTTCGCTTGCGTCGGGTACTAACGTCGCGTATCGTTACGGTGTGTGTAACACTACAGATCCTAACGCTAACCATGTATCAAACCCTTCGGCAATATACAATCCCGTAGCCAATAGGAAAACCATATTCTATCCGAAGCCTATAGCGCCTACGGATAAGACGAGTTATGTAATAAACGCGAGCGATATATTTACCGACGCGGACACTACTACTTACGATTATGTTGCCATTAAGCGCGTGACCGATAATACGAACACGTCGGCTTATTATACGGTGACTTACAATACCAACGCCAATTATGCGGCGGGGCTTGTTCCGTCTATAACCATTAAGGCGTCGGGAAAACGTCCGCCGAAAGCGACGTATGCGCGTCTTACTATAACGGCGCAATCGAGCGAAAAAGTATCTAAAGCTGCGATCGGATCCGAAGACAAAAGCGTCGATATAGTCTTCAGACTTGCGAATACACGTCCGTATTTTGCCAATCCGAACGACGCAAGCAATAAACTTAACAGCGATCCGCTTATAACGCTCGAGCCGGGCGGAACGGGTACGCTCGATATAAGCAAGCTTGTATACGACTTGGACGACGCGTCGCTTACCGCTACGTTCGCTATGGGAACGAATAACCTTAAAGTTCCTACCAACGAGTACATTCAAGTCGATATGTCCAATGTGGTAGTACCGCTTAAGGCTACGAGCAACTATGCTCCGGCAAAGAGCAACGGCGGCGGAAACAGCAGTAATAACGCAGCCGTATCCACGTCGTCTACTACGGGCGAGGGCAGTAATCCTACGGGATTCAGAACGGGCGCAGTCGCTTTGGCAGGCAGCGCCGGCGCGAGCACAGCCAATATAACTTATACGTATGTAAACAATAAGACGATACAGTTTACGGCGCGCGCCGCAACTCAGTACATGTACAAACAGGCAAACCGTTTGGGCGACTTTTATGTGTTGGTGCGCGTTATAGACCCGTCCGACCCCGACGACGCCGGAATGTGGTATCCTATAGCGTTGCGCGTTAAATCTGCCGCGCCTACCGAAACGCCTACGGTTGCAAACGTATCGTTGTCATTCGATTTTACCGCAGGCACTGCGGATAATATAAACGATAAGGGTACCGATGCATCCGACCGTACGCCCGAGAGCGTAGTGCTTTCCCCGATGAGCTATTTATCCAACGGTCAGGTCGTGGCTTTGGGCAGCACGAGCATCGACGGCACGGCTAAAGACAACGTTATCCCGTTTGTATCAGACGCCGACAGCATAACATATTCGGGTGTGTCCGTACTGAATAATAATTCAAATGTTTTGCTCAACGACGTTGCTGTAATAAACGAAGCGTACGCAAGCGGCGCAACAAGATTTACTTCGGCGATCGACGCGCATAATACCGAAACTTTCTTCAGTATCACGCCCGTGGATCTGTATGTAGGTAAGGAGTATTTCGACGCCATAGGCGAGCGCGATCTGCTTGCGAGCGGCGCTGTTGTAAGGGGCGCCGGCAATGCGGAAAGTTATTATGTGTTTAAAGGCATAAGAATTACGCCGCTGCGGTCTACGAGCAACGACTATTTCCGTATAGACGTTAACGTTAAGGAAATAAACGGCGACGGCGTTAACGACGCTGACGGCAAGACCAACAGTACCGTTCGTATTTTGGTAAACGTTCAGAACCGTGCGGTATCTCCGCGCAGATCGAGTTATACCGATAACGGTGCAACCGTCAACATTCCCGAAAACTTCCCTATAAATAGCATAGGCAACGAGTATATCGCCAACAAAAATATAGGCGCTATTGCCGTTAACTACAGAATAGAGCGCAACGACGTTTTGCAGATAACGCCGTATGATTTCGTGTACGATTTCGATATGGACAGAGACAATTCGAAATTGAACACGAGTAAGAGCAATCTTAACACAAACCCGGCGGATAAAGGATTCGGTGAGGCTGCCGACTTTATCCTCGCGAAATACAATGTATTGCATTCCGCAACGCCCACCGTTGCGTTCGGAAACGAGGAGACGAGCGCGGTAACGGCGCAGCAATTGTATTTTGCCAATCCCGACACGCTTGTGAATACGGCAAGAAATCAGTATGGCAATTATATAACGTTGTCCGTGGAAAATACTTGCACTGCGGCTAACGGAGCTAACTACGCTATACCGTGCATTAAGATCACGGGCGCTTCGCGCACTACGTCGGCTATAGTGCAATTGCGCTTTACCGTTACCGACGGTTTCTCCACCGTGGATATTACGATAACCGTAACGGTAAGCAACTCTAAGCCTACGCTTAATTCGTCTTTAAAACCGTTCTATTCGATGTCTGTGGACGGCAAGCGCGCGTCCGACAAAACGTTGGAGTTTTTGGCAAGTTCGCTCGCTTACGATAAGGACGGCGATACGCCTACATTCGTACCCGGATCGATCGGCATTGTTGCCAAAACGGGGAATTCCGGTAACGACGAAGTCGATTACGTGGAACAGTTTACCGAAAACGGAAAAACGTACACGCTTTCCGATTACGTTTCGGCTGCGCTTACCAAGGACGGCAGGGGCGAGGACGTCATATTCTTGACCGCGCTTTCGTCCACACAGCTTATACAGCATGAAGTATTCCTTATGTTTAAGGTGCAGGACGGATACAGAGCCGATCCGCAGATATCTACACTGTATTTGCCTATAGAAGTTCTCAATTCCGATCCTACGCCGATCACCGATTCGCTTGTCGCAGACGATGATGGCGACTATACTTGGCTTATACAATGGGAAACGACCGCCGAAAAATATCAGACTAAATATATAGCCAACAGTAAAGCGCTTTACGATGTATTGCCCGGCTCGGCTACCAATAAAACATATCTGTTTGACGAGCCGGACGCAAAGCAAACGGTATTGCTCGATCACGGCAATGACGGAACTATAACGGCGCCTTCGCTTATAGCAAGGGCAAATAAAGACGCTTCGGATGACGATCTGAGAAAAGCGATCACTTCCTCTAACAACGAAACGCATCCGGCTATCGTACACACTCCGGCATATCCCGAGGATGCGAGCAAGGCGTATTTGGGTATGGAAGTGATATTCTATGACGCCGACCTTCAGACGACTACGGATACATCCGCACCCTATTGGGCGCTTCAGATAAAAGACTCTCAAAGCTCGACTACGTCTGTCCCCGTACATATTGCGTTTGCCATAAAGGACGATCACACTCGCCAATCGTTGAAAAAACGAACAGACAGCGGATTGGAGAATTCTGCCGAAGGCAATAACAGCGATTCGGTATGGCTTGATTTCTATTTCGAATTCCAGTCGCCGAGAATCACCGCCATGCACGAATATTACCGTACGGACGGCAATAAAGAATCGCAAACTTATGTCGACGAATCTTTGACGGGCGACGCTTTAAAAGCCGATACCAACTACTTGGTTTCCGTAGGCGCAATCGGAGGAAACGACGGCGTTCAGTCGTATCATTTCGAAAACGGCGTAGTACCTACGCAGGCTAATCTTGTGTCCGCTCGGTTTACCGAAGAATTCCAATATCTGTATTTCGTAAAGACTATAACGAAAGAAGGTCAATCGGGTTCTTCGGCTTTGAAAGACGTTTCGTTGCCCACATATAAACATTTCCCGGCTTCTGCCGATAAATTTAAGTATGAACCCGTTTCGGTAGGCGGAACAAGCGTCGACGCGACCGTGGTCGTGCCTATGAGCTATATAGCCATGCCCGCCGGCGGTACGCAGGAAACGGAGCGCGGCTCGCACGTTACGCTTGCAAACGCAACCACGGGAGCATTGGGCGGCAACAACGTATTGGTCGACAGCGCATACGAATCGTGGGGCGACGACTCTACTTTGCCGTACGTACTGAGCAATGTCAGGCTTTCCGACTCGCTCGGCAATTCTTGGGGTTACGGTACGGGAAAACCTCTGTCCGATAACGATTATTTGGATATCGGGTATGACTCCGACAGTAAGTATCTCGACACAAAATATCTTAATACGCACAGAAAAGTGCTTGAGAAAACAAGCGACGGAAAAGTAAGCCTAAATGACGTTACGTTTAAGTACACGGCTCAGGATGTTGCCGATGCCGCCAAAGACGGAGTTACGTTGATAGAAGGCGCGAGTATTTTCCGCGAGGATAAATACGGCTTTACGTTCCACAAAAAAGAGGGCGGTAACCGCGCCCCCGGCATGCTTACGTTCAGCGTTGCCGTAAAAGCTACAGGATCGAAAGACGATGACGTCGAGCTTATAAGCATGAACATAATTCTCGAAAACAGCGATCCGAAACTCGAGTACAACTATCCCAACAGTCCCAACCTTTCCACTATAGACGGTATGATCACCGATCTCGACGTTAATATGACTACGAGCGATGTAAACGGCAAAACCGTTAATCTCGTAGACAGAAAGTCCGTAGATCAGATAGACAGAAAGGACGGCGTATATACTATTTATTATACCGACGCAGATTATACGGATGTAATGAAGTTTAAGCTTTCTTCCGCGATCGGCGTGCGCGGTATGACCGATAAAGAGTATGCGCATTTGGACAGCGCGAATATGACGTTTAATAACGAATACGCTCCCACTACTTATTTCGGCAGCGGCTCCGATAAGGATAATGTTGCGGCGAATTTCGAACCCAACCCCGGATATAGCAAATTCTTCACGGTTTCGCCTACGGAAAGCGTTTCATCGTCGTTGCAGTTTATCCCTGTCGCAAAGACTCAGCTCAATAACATAAATCTAAATCAGTCCGACGAGGATTTAAGAAACGATCTTAAAGAGTATAACCTCGATTTTGTTACCGTCGGTAGCGAAAAGAAGATATACTATCCGTTCAAAATAATTTTCTACGACGAAGTTGCCGGTTCTACGTTTGCCGAGGGTTCGTGGGCGCTTGCCGTTATACGCGTGTTTATCGATAACGATCCCGTAACCGTAACGGACAGCATAAAAGATACGCACTACTATTCCATCAGATCGGACGCTGCGGCGTCGGTGCGCGATCTTCCGTACTACGAGTTCAGTTTGTCTAAGAACACCAACTTCTTTGTTGACGTTTCGTCGTTGCTTGTAGATAACGATATACCCGTTGTAAACGGATCTCTTGTTGCAAGTGACGAGGATATGATGGCAACGCTTCCGACGGGTTATAATGAAGCGCTTTACGGTCATACCAAAGACTATCTCAAAATGCCTACTACGTATGAGGTGTTGAGATCGGAAGGTAACGGACCTATCGATGTCTTTATGACGGAAGAACAGAAGAACGACGCCGGAATATCTGTATCCGACACAACTATAGTATTCAAGGCTAAGAGTGCGTTTAAGGGCAGAGTAGACTATCTGTTCACGTTTGACGACAGCGTCAGAAACGATGCCGCCGAATGCAAGGTAATATTCTCCATACTTTACAACAACGAAAAGCCTACGCCCAATTCGGCTACGTTCGGCGGTACCGATACGTACACGATAAGAATGAAATCGGGACAGAGCTTTACGCTTTTGGCGGCAGACGCCGACGAATTCGACAAACAGAACTTCGGCGGATTCCCGTCGTACGGCAATGTATTCCAAAGCTATAAGTACAACGACGCAAAAGCGCTTGCTCAGAATTTCGGCACGGACGACGGCACGGGATATTTGGGCGCGTTGGTACTCGGGTCGGACGACGCCGCAACCACGTTGCGTTTGCGTTCGTCGCACAATCGCGAGAATTTCGAACCCAGATCGGCTTACGATTCGTTTAAGTTCACCGAAAACAGCGTATTCGCTTGGGACTACAATACCAATGCCAATCTGCCTATGGCGGTCACTTATACCGTAAACGGCGTTGTAAACGCTACGCTCAGCGTTGTGCTTACCGACGGAATGGGCGAGGAAACCACGGTATATATAAACATTATCGTAGAATCCACGCCGCCCAAGGCAAACACTACCGTCAGACCTACGGACACTAACGGTAAACTTTCGTTCACCGACCAGATCAAGAACGACGACGGCACTACCGTTACGAAATACGGCGTTACGCTCAACTACGGCGGCACGGCTTCCGTAAGACTGTCCGATCTTATGACCGACGACGACGCCGGCGACAGCAATAAATTCTCCGTTTATAAGAACCTCGACGGTTCGATGTTCAATATACAAAATCCCGAGGGCGTTTCGGCTGTAGACGTTAAGCTTTCCGACACGGCTATGAAAGAGGTAGTTATAAACGCGACCGACTTCATACCCACTAAGGACGAAACGGTAAAGATAAGCTTCCGCGTATGCGACGAGTGGGGCGCTGTTTCCGACGAGATCATTATTGAAGTTACTATCAAACCTCAATCTGTTTCTTCGCTTGCCGCCGATACTGCGCGCAAGGCGACCGTAAAGAGTTATGCGGATTATCTTGCAGAAGGTACTGCGTTCACGCTCGATATAGTCACTTCGGACAGAAACAACAGTACGGCATTGTTCTATGACGCAGATACCGACGCCGATTCCGCGGCTTACGACGTTGCCGTTTACGGAATGTATGATTACAGCAGCTCAGGGAACAGGTTCGAGCGTATCGGCACGCAGGAATTCAAATCCAAGAGCGACGACGAGCTTGCTCGGTACCTTATAGGCAGCACCTCCGCCGTTACCAATATAATCAATAACTCGTTCGTTACCAACGTCACGCAGCAAAGAGGTCCTAACGGCGCTACAGAGATAACCGACGTTTATAACTACATCAGACGGTTCTTTACCATAGATATAGCAGACGACGGTAAGTCGATCGAGTTTACGCCCGTTACGGCAACGCTGTCCGCCAATCAGAACAGCGTGGACCTCGACGAGCTTAGCTTGTACGTAGTAGTAAATAAGCGTTCTATCGACGCAAACGTTGCGAGCGATAACAAAAACGTTTCGATAAGCAATGCCAAATCGTTGCTTAACGTATCCGTAGAGAACTCGGGCGTGGTCGCCGTTTCCAATTCGCCGTACAATGCCGGTTATCCCAAGATCACCACTACGGTAGAGAAAGACGGCGTTGTATCCACGGAAGAAATATTCCGCGACTCCGAATTCCTTTCGTTTACGGGTACTACGGGCGACTCGCTCACTTGGAAGCTGTTTATGCCGTACGACGAGGCGCATAACAATTCCACCGTGCGCGACCGCGGACTGTTCTACGATTACGATATGCTCAACTTCGAGCAGTCCGATATGTTCGTCAGCCGTGAAGCGCTCGACTATAACAGAGATTATGTTGTTCGCGGCGTTACCGAGGCGGTCACGGTAAGCACGCCTATACTTTCGGTAAGCTTCGACGAGAACACTCACGATCTTACTATAAAGATCAACCGTAAAGTGTATACGGGTCAGCCGCCGAAAGACGGTTACGAAAATTCGTATACCGAGATCTATGTCGATATTTACTGCGGCGATACGCTTGCCAAGCGTTCGGGCAATAAGAACAACTACGTTAAGAACACCATAACCGTTCGCGTAGAAAACGGCATACCCGAAATTAAAGCAACTTCCGACTTTACTGCGGAAGAGAATAAGCCCGATTACGTTGTAACGTACACCGAGGCGGAAGGGTATGTGCTCGAAAAGAGTCTCGAGCGCGGCGCTTCGTTAAAGCTCAATATCCCCGACATAATCAAGGACTCGGATATCGCTATGGACGAATATGTGCTTGTTCCCAGCGGCAGCGCCGAATACAGCCTTATGGGCAGTGACGGTTACCTTATGGGTTCGAACTCCGCAAGCGGTACAAACGACGGTATAGGCAGGCTCGGAAACGGCAGTGAAACGCTGTTTACGGTAGGGCTTACCACCGATAACAACGCGTACAAGATAAACACGCTTTCGGCTATAACGTTTACGTGCGAATCTACGGCGCGCGGCGCGGTAGCGGTTTGCGAACTTCGATTCCGCGACTCGGTAAAAACCGCGTTTACGAGCGTGCTTACCGTACGTCTTACGGTCGATAACATAAGACCCGAGGTCAAATCGGGCGCTAACCTTACCGTAACGGTCATGGGCGCAGGTAAGGACGCTACCGAAGAGGATGTTGCAAACAACATTCGTTCGTTCAACATTATCAACTACATCAGCGATGCCAACGGCGACGCTTATGTCGCCGGAGACGTTCATACCGCCGAAGGCGTGCAACCTCGCACTCCCACGTATGCTTTCATCGACGAGATTGCCGTTTACACGATCGACGAAGCCGATCCCAGCTTGCGTCCGTCCATATACGGACCGTTAAAGGACGGCGACGGTACGCCCGACGCAGTGCCTGCTACGACGGTCTGCTCGATCGACTGGGCGGAAGACGACGTGCATCATCAGACGTTCCGCGTAATTCCGTCGGCAGGCGTGTACGGCGTGCAAAAGATCGCGCTCAAGATAACCGACAGCGGTTTCGTTTTGGGATCGCAAGACGGCGTTCTCGACGGTAAGTCGCTCGATCTTGTTCTTACGGTCATTGTTGCCAATCCGCTTGAGGATGTGGGCGACCTTCCGACGGTAAGCATAGGCTACGGCATTACGCGCACCATCACTATCGACGCGCTGCTCGGCGAGGAAAATGCTCAGGGCTACGAGATCGCCGACATCGTAGAAGACGGAACGAATAACCTTACTGTATTGGCTCCCGGCACGGCGAACGGCGCGGTTACTTCCGCCGTTACGGCACCCTCTACCGATAATTGGCGCATTTATGCCAAGACGCCGAGCACATTGTCCAACGTTAAAGTCACGTTCCGCGCCGGCGGCATTACCACTGCGCCGCGCAACATGCCCGTTCAGGTGGTTGCAAACAATCCGCCCGAGCCTAAGGCAAACAGAACGTCGTACGAATATACCGTTGATAAACTCGACGATCCGTATAACAGAACGCTCAAGATCTATCCCGAAGATTGGTTCGACGATTTCGACGAAGAAGATATCATGCGCTTTGTCGATCCGGTAGTTTCTTCGCAGTCGGTAATAGTAAACGCTATAATCGATTACGACGATATGGCGGACGGCGGCAGACCGTATATCTTGCTCACGTTCAACCGTCGCGGCGCTTCCGATATAACGTTCTATATCAGCGACCTTTCCGGTACGCTTTACAGCAAGACGATAACGGTAAACTGCACCGACGCTCCCGAATTGTCTTGGTGGGAGAACTTCATTTCGATCATCGAAGCGAATTGGATGTGGTTCTGGATAATCGTCGCGTGCATACTGCTCTTCTTGATACTGCTCATTATCCTTATCATAGTTATCGTCAAGAAACGCAGAGTGCGCAGAGAGATCGAGGCGCTTCTCGAATCGGAAACAGAACTCGAAGAAGAGATGATGCGTCTTAACGCCGCAGGCATGGCTCAGTATCAGTCGTTCGGATACCTGCCGCCCACGCAGCAGACAGTTGCCGATACCGGCTTCATGATAGGCGGAGGTCAGAGCGCGCCCATGCAGGACAGCTTGCAGCTCAATGCCGGTACAGGCGCTACGCCCACGCAAACCGTGCAGATAAACAGCGTGCCCGGAAGCGCGCCTGTAAACAGCATGCCCGGAACACGTCCGGCAAGCAGTACCTCGGGGAATATGCGTCCTTCGATGTCTATGCCCGGTAACGCCGCGCAGCAACGCAGACAGGTACCTCCGCAGCAGTCGGCTCAACCGCAAAACAGACAGGTGCCGCCTGCGAACAACGACGGATTCGACCCCGATGAGTTTTAATCGGTCAGTGATGTAAAAACGCAAAAACCGAACGGATATTCCGTTCGGTTTTTATATTCGAGCGAGTAAACGTCCGCGTAAACATCGGTCGCGGCTCGGAAAAAGTATCGTTATAAGGTTGCAAGTTCTGATTTTCAAGTTACTAATAACGCTTGACATGTTTGACGAAATTTGATAGAATTGTCAGTGATGAATATGAACCGTAAGCGTAAAAAACAAAGAGAAGTGTATCTGTGTTATACATTTCTCTTTTTTTAGAAAATAAAGGAGATATCATGAACGAAATAGAATCCAAATATGCCGAATGGCTTAAAAAAGCGCCCGAATATGTTTCGGAGCTTAAAGCTATGACCGATGACGATAAGAAAGAAGCGTTCTATAAAGATCTCGAGTTCGGTACTGCCGGGCTTAGAGGAGTACTCGGCGCAGGCACGGACAGACTTAACGTTTATACGATAGGTAAGGTCACTCAAGGGCTTGCGGACTATATTTCTGCGCATAAGAGCTCGGGCGCGACCGTCGCTATCAGCTACGATTCGCGTAACGGTTCTACCGAGTTCGCGCATTATGCCGCGTCGGTGCTTGCCGCAAACGGGATAAAAGCGTATTTGACGCGCACGCTTCAGCCCACGCCGTATTTGTCGTTCATGGTGCGTAAGCTCGGCTGCGACGCCGGAATAATGATAACGGCAAGCCACAATCCGGCTAAGTTCAACGGTTATAAAGTTTACGGTGCGGACGGTTGTCAGGTCACCGATAAAGCCGCGGCGGAGATATTCGGATATATCCAAAAAACGGATATGTTCGCAGTGAAAAAAGCGGAGTTCGACGGCGCCGTAAAAAGCGGCGATATAGTTTTTACCGACGTTACGCGCGAATATCTTGATGCCGTATATGCGCGGTCCATAGGCAATAACAGGGAAGTTTCTATCGTTTATACTCCGCTCAACGGCACAGGTACGGAGATCGTGCCGCAAATGTTTGCCGAACGCGGATTCAAAAACGTCACGGTAGTTCCCGAACAAGCGTTGCCCGACGGCGATTTTCCCACAACGCCGTATCCCAATCCCGAAAAGGCGCAAGCGCTCGAACTCGGGATCGAGCTTGCACGAAAAATAAAAGCCGATATTGTTATAGGCACGGACCCCGACGCGGATAGGCTGGGTACGGCAGTTCGTATCGAGGACGGAAGTTATCGACTGATAAGCGGCAACGAAATGGGCGTGCTGCTGATAGACTATATTTTTTCGCATGCCAAATCGTTGCCGAAACATCCGCTTGTGGTTAAGACCATCGTAACGACGGACCTTGCGGCTCGCGTTGCCGAAAGTTACGGCGCGGAGGTTCGAGAGGTTCTTACGGGCTTTAAGTACATAGGCGAGGTAATTAAAAATCTCGAAAACGACGGATCGGGCGATCGGTTTGTGTTCGGGTATGAGGAGAGCTACGGTTATCTTTCGGGTACTTATGTGCGCGATAAGGACGCTGTGGTTGCGAGCATGCTCGTTGCGGAAATGACCGCCGATTACCTAAAAGAAGGGAAAACGCTAATCGACGCGCTCTTGGGTATTTACGACAAGTTCGGCAGATACTATCACCGCACGGTGTCGTTCACTTACGAAGGCGTTGCAGGCGCGCAGAAAATGAAAGAGGTGCTTGCGTCGGTGCGCAACGATCCGCCCAAAGCGATAAACGGGTCTGTCGTCACGGAGAGCATTGATTATCTTACTCAAACCGAACGCGATCTTCCCAAGTCGAACGTACTGTCGTTTAAAGCCGAGGACGGCAGTAAACTGATAGTCCGTCCGTCGGGTACGGAGCCGCTCATAAAGGTTTATATCACGGCGGCAGTCGGCGGCGAAAAGCGTATCGACGCAATACTCGACGAAGTCAAAAAATTTATGTAACGCGGCATGCGTGCCCGTATATCAAAGGGGTTGCGCGTATGGCGCAAAGAGGTATAAAATGAAATACACGAAAAGTGAATTTTTAGACTATATAACCGAAAACGACGTTAAGTTCGTAAAACTTACGTTCTGTGATTTTCTCGGCAGACAGCGCAATATTTCGGTGTTGTCGTCGCAACTCGACGACGCGTTCGAAAACGGCGTTGCGATAGACAGTTGGTCGCTTACGGGAGTGGGCGGAGTAGACCTCAAACTCAAGCCCGTGAGTTCGTTACTGTCTGTTTTGCCGTGGCGACCGCATGCCGGACGCGTAGTCAGCGTGTTTTGCAATATCTACAATATGGACGGCACTCCGTATGCTTGCGATCCGATGAACATGCTCGAAACGGAAGTGCAAAAGCTCGGCGCGCTCGGGCTTAAAGCTCAGGTCGCGACGGAGTGCGAGTTTTACGTTTTCAAAGAGGACACGGGCGATAAGCTCGAACCGTTCGATTCCGCGGATTACTGTGCGTGTTCGCCGTACGATAAGTGCGAGAACTTGCGTCGCGACGTAATAGTCAGTCTTGAGGATATGGGGCTTAAACCGATATCGAGCCATCACGAGCGCGGCAAAGGTCAGAACGAAGTCGATTTCGAAAGCGCCGATCCGTGCGCTTCCGCTCGGAACTTTATGATGTTCAAAACGGCTGTCAAAAACGTGTGCGCGCTTAACGGGACCGTCGCGTCTTTCATGCCTAAACCCATGAGCGGTTATCCCGGCAGCGGTATGCACATCGCCGTAACGCTTTCGGGTAAAAATTCAGACGAAGCTACAAAAGCGTTTGCCGAGGGCGTGTTGCGTAGGTACAAGGAAATAACGTGCTTTGCAAACCCCACGGATAACAGCTATCGCAGGCTTCGCCGCGACTATAAGATTACGTACGATCCCGAACGCAAAGCGGCTATGCGCATATTCGGCAATAACGTGATACAACTGCGTACGCCCGACTCCACTTGCAATATTTTTGCCGTGCTGGCGCTTATATTCGCCGCCGGACGCGAGGGCATAGAGCAAAAGCTAAAGCTTCGCGCAACGGGCGAATACACGGAACACATGTTTAACTCGATAGAGGAATCCGTAGAGTTCGCGCAAAAAAGCGATTGGCTGCGCGCGCAGTTCCCGAGCGTGTTCGACGACGTACTCGACACAATGAAGAAACGTTATTTGACAGAACAGTCGTTTAATACCGATAAAGAGTTGTTTGATTTCCTGTTGGATATTTAATAAGTACCGTTAAAAGGAGATATGTTTGGACGCACTAATCGTTGCAAGCACGCCTAACCGTCAGTATGCGCTGACAGACGTGTTACACCACGAGAATATAAACTGCGTGGTTTGCTCGACCGCCGCCGAAGCGCGGCGTGCGTCGCTATGCCGTCCGTTTGATGTGTTTGTGATATACAGCGGACTTATAGACGAACACGGTAACGAATTGGCTATTTCGATAGCGGAGTCCAACGAATGCGGCGGTATATATATCGAAGACAGCATGCGCGCCGAGCAGGTAGAAAGCGATCTTAATAATTGCGGTATTATAACGCTTATGCGTCCCGTAACTAAAAACTCGCTTATAGAGGCCGTGCGGCTCATATCCGTAGCGAACGCGCGCGTGCGCGAGCTTAAACTGCGAAACGAAGAACTTACTGTAAAGCTCGAGGATATGAAGTATATACATCGAGCAAAGATATTGCTGATGCGCGCTCGCGGTTATACCGAGGAGCAATCGCATAAATACATCGAAAAGCTTTCCATGGAACAACGCTGTTCAAAGCGCAAAGTAGCAATCGAAATTCTTAAATCTTACGAGGCGATCTAAGGTGTACTACGATAAACCCAAAGAAGAATGCGGGGTGTTCGGCATAATATCCCCCAAAGCTATCCCTGCCGTACCGCTGACGGCAAGCGCGCTTATAGCGTTGCAGCACCGCGGCGAAGAGAGCGCCGGTATAGCGACTTTTGTTAACGACACGCTTAAATGCAAAAAGGGCATGGGGCTTGTGTCCGAGGTTTTCAATCCCGATTATTTGGAGTTCGTGGCAAACACCAAAGTCGCCGTCGGACATGTTAGATATTCGACTACCGGTTCGTGCAATATAGAGAACGCGCAGCCGATAGAAACCGTGCATTCCAAGATCTCGCTTGCTTTGGCGCATAACGGCAATCTTACGAACTCCAGACAGATACGCAGCGATCTTGTTCAGTCGGGCATGGTTTTGCATACCACCAACGATACCGAGATATTGAATATCCTGATAGTTCGCAATATGATAGAAACGAACAACCTCGAGCGTGCCATTGTGCGCGCCATGAATTTTGTAGAGGGCGCGTTTTCTATAGTGATAGCGACGAAAGACAAGCTGATTGCCGTGCGCGACCGCAACGGATTCAAGCCATTATGTATGGGAAAACTCGGCGACGCGGTGATGTTCGCGTCCGAAACATGCGCGCTCGACGCGCTCGGCGCGGAGTTTGTGCGCGACGTTAAAGCCGGTGAGGTGGTAAGCGTCGACCTTAAGGGTAATATATCTACATACATGCTCGACAATGCGTCGCAGAGCGGACTGTGCGCGTTCGAGTTTATCTATTTTTCGCGTCCCGATTCGGTCATTGACGGAATAAGCGTGTATAAAGCGCGTGAACAAATGGGCAGAGCGTTATATCTTCAATGTCCTATCGAAGCCGATTACGTTTGCGGCGTGCCCGATTCGGGGCTTGCCGCCGCACAAGGTTATTCTCAAGCTTCGGGTATACCGTTGGCGCCGGCGTTTGTCAAGAATAAGTACGTGGGACGTTCTTTCATATTGCCCGATCAGGTGAAGCGCGAAAGCGCTGTAAATATAAAACTCAATCCCATTCGTTCGACGGTAGAGGGCAAGCGCATAATCCTTATAGACGATTCCATCGTGCGTTCCACAACAAGCACGCGCATAATAAAAATGTTGCGTAAGGCAGGGGCTAAAGAAGTGCATATGCGCATAAGCTCGCCGCCGTTTAAGTACGAATGTTATTTCGGTACTGATATCGACAATCGCGACAATCTTGTTGCGAATCATTACGACGTGGAAGGCATACGCAAGCTTATAGACGCGGACAGCTTGGAATATCTGTCGCTCGACAATCTTAAAGCGATCTCACCGTCGACGTCTTTCTGTTTGGGGTGCTTTACGGGCGATTATCCGGCGCCGGTAACGCCCATGCTCAAACACACGTTCGACGAGAAATAAGTTTTTAAGCGCGTCACAGCATGTAAATGCCGAGAGCATAAAAATTACGACACTACTACTGCGATAAAGGAGCAGCCGACTATGGATAGATATTTGATCATGAAGGACGGGACTGTATTTACGGGTCAAGCCGTCGGTGCGGACGGCACGGTGATAGGCGAGGCGGTGTTTACGACTGCCATGTGCGGCTATCTTCAGACCCT
>Ga0137307_101892_pt1 | contig 16065 bp, 17 predicted proteins | sample NAcewD2O_March_2_FD_97180 | JGI IMG/M metagenome (GOLD analysis project Ga0137307, IMG submission 97180) | Mouse cecal microbial communities from Vienna, Austria - N-Acetylglucosamine amended D2O_March | ecosystem: Host-associated > Mammals > Digestive system > Large intestine > Cecum | place...
TTATACCATCTGAATTTGCAATAGTGCAATCTCAATTATCTTTTACTTCAATTAGGCTTATGGTAAAATCACCAAAAACCTGCTATACTTTAGCCAAGATCGGATCAAGAAGTTGTTTTACTTCTAGTACAGTGTTGCGCAAATAATCGAGTAAAATCATACCGCCAATGGTACACCCTTATAAGTCCATTTAAAAGGATTTGCCGTAATATTATATTGTTTTATGAAACGCAGGATACTTTCTTCCAGTTGCTGCACAGACTGATAGCTTTTCCGTTTTAGCAGCCTGCGGTTTATGATCCCGAACCATATCTCAATCTGGTTCATCCATGAACAGTGCTTCGGCGTATACACAAAACGTATCCTGTGGTTCCTGTCATGAAGGAAATCCGTGCGGCTGGACAGGCTTTTCAGAATGCCGTTTTTTCCCTTTTTCCCCAGTTCGTCTGGGATGCCGCACTGCTCTGCAACAAAGCGCACCAGCATTTCTGATTTATGTATATTTAAGCCGTCGCAGATGAAAGTCCATGATGCCTGCAGATCTGTCTCAACCAGTTTTCGTACTGCTTCCACAAAATCCTCTTCGGTGCGGGTCTTATTCAGATATGGGGATTCCATACGGCCTGTGGCAACATCAAAAAAACCGATCAGGCTCGTGGTTCCATGACGGATATATTCAAACTCCATGCAGGCCGTTTTTCCGGGCATTACGGGTTTATCAGGATATTTATGTTCCAGGGCCTGTATACCTGTCATTTCATCCACGGATATCGTATGGGCACCGTTCTCGCGGGCTGACACTGCACCATGATAAAGGGAGCAAATTTCATTCACTTTCTGTGCAAATGTTTCCGGGTGTTCCGTTTTCTCGGAAGAATGCAGCCAGTAACGGACGAGATGCGGGCGGATTTTCCCCGTATTTTAAAAAACGGCTTATGGTTTTTGCGGAAATGGATTTGGCTATTCCTTCCCTGATGGTTACTGCCACCAGCTGGTTAAGGCTCCAGTGGCTGGTTTCATAACCATATTCTTCCGGGCTGCGGCAGGCGATTTCAAGGATTTTAATGATCTGTTCGTCCGTATAGGTGGGAGGCTGGCCAGGCCGGGCATAATCCGCAAGAAGTATGGTTATTTCCTTTTCCAGCTGTGCAGGGGTTTTTTCCTCCACCTCCTGCAAAAAGGGGAGGCTTTTCAGAAACCGGGTACGCCATCTGCTGACAGAGTCCTGCCCAATACTCACTTCTTTGGATATCTGCAGATTGTCCAGTCCGTCTGCACAGAGCAAAAAAATTTTTGCACGTTCCACCTGGCGGGCTGGCAGAGTCCTGCTTTTTGAAAACTTTGAAAGGATACTGCGTACGGAATCAGATATTGAAATGGCTGCGGGTTTTAATGGCATGGTAGGTACCTCCTTACATTTTTTACCATTATGCCATATATTTAAGCACAAGTCCACTATTTTACTTTAAGATTAATGCAACGATGTACTAGCGTGCATTCTGCATAGAGCTGTAGAAATTCCAAGAAGGGAAATTTGAATAAAAAATCACAAATGAGGGGGAACTAATTTATGATTCAGCTTTGCAACAAAGACAAGGAAAAGGTATATCAGGCGATTCGCTCTGGAAATATTGATGCCGCTGACATGACTTTTCCAAATCTGATTGATGATATCGTTCTTACTATGAAAAAACATGGGCTGCTCGACATGCTTTCTAAAGCACTTCCTGACAAACGAAGAGACAACCGCCATATTCCTTTGGATATCTTGCTGTCTCTGGCTGTCACTGCTAAACTCAAAATTAAAACCAGTCTTACAGATGTTCCTTTTGCTGTCAATGATGCTGAGCTTTTGGCCGAACTTGGATGGAATGTATGGGATAATGAGCGGGATCTCAATGAAGGGCTTTTTTCTGAAAGTGTCATGCGTAAGCTCCTTTCAAAATACACCAGTGAAGAATGGGTTTCCTTTTATAACAATTATGTCCATGACTGCCTGATGTCCAAACTGGATATCAAACCCAATATTCATATTCTGGATTGTACAAAGATTCCTGTAAATCTTCATAATGAAAATTATGAAAATTCTTCCGTAGTAAAAATAGAAGGACAAGTTTTTCGTGGATATAAGCTTGGCGTTCTAAGAGGAGTCATGGATGACTCTGGGATTGCAGAGGAAATCGTATTTGGCACGCTAAAAACACACGACCTCGAACTTGTTAGAGAAATGCTTAAAACGACGCCGTGTCTTAAAGCATATGACATTATAATCAATGACAGAGGATTTCTGTCACGTGAGATACTCAATTATTTAAAAACAGAACGTAAGGTAGACACCTACATCCCGGCAAAAGAAAACATGATCCTTTATGAGGATGCTGTAAATCTGGCTAAGAAAGCCGGGAAATGGCAGAAGCATCCCAATAAGAAGAGAAAAGATCAGGAAATCCAGCTGGTAAAAGATCTTGGCTCTTTATGGCAGAGTGACAAACCAGAACAAGATGTACCTATAAATGCATGTGTAGTCCATGATAAAAAGACGGAAGAATATTTTGTGTTTATGACAACTGACACAGAGCGGACAGCCCGCCAGATCATAAACACGTACGAACTGCGCCCAGAAATCGAAGAGGACTTCCGCCAGATGAAGGATTTCTGGAAATTAACGGATTTTAAAAGTACCCAGTATAACTATATCACCTATCATATCATAATGACGCTGATAGGATATTTGTATTTCCAGCTCTACAAAAACATGGAGGAAGGAAGAGCATTTATAGGAAAATCGCTGCCAGTTGTAATGAAAAACTATAAGGTAACCAGACCAAAATCGGTGGTCATCTATTCAGGACAGTATTTTGGCATATTTCCCTTCCTAGAATTTCTACAGCTCTATGCAGAATGCACGCTAGAAGTAAGACAACTTCTTGATCCGATTCTAGCTAAAGTATAGCAAGCTTTTGGTGGATTTACCAAAAGCCTAATTGAAGTTTGCAGGAAATAAAAAAAGAATATTGACATATTCGAAAATGTGTGATAATTTAATATGCAGAAACTGACCGACAAGATGCGCTCCATTGGGGCGATGAGTTGATAATCAGTGTTGAACATGGATTCATGCGAATAGCGCAGGATGATGTATCAGCAAACGGAAGTGGAATTTGCTGTGCATATGCACAGTTTTTTTATATCCTCTTGTCGGATAGTTTCTAAAACTAGCAAGACAAGGGGGTATTTTTATGGATGGATGACTACGAATTAGAACAATAAATTAAAGTCAGTCAAAGTAAAGAGAGGAAAAACTATGAAGTATTGTCAAATTAAGAATAATAAAATCACAGCAATTTCTGCGTTAAAGCGTGGAAACTCGGCACCACAGTTAGTTGTGGTGGCACCTTCAGGCTCTGGAAAGAGTACACTAATCTATCTCCTGTTAAATCACAGGTTGATTCCATTTATGAAAATTGGAATAGGAGAAAAGAGCCAGACTACTATTATCCCCTGCGAGTTCATTTTTGACGAGCGTATCGAAGATGAGGGCAGCTTTGCTATCAAAATTGTAAAGAAAGACTATGCCTCTAAGAAAGTACATATGACAGTTTTGTCTATTCTGATGGATTTATTCGGCAAGAACGATTGTGATACCGAGGAAACGATGGACGCATTTGATGATAAGTTTGAGCAGATAATTGAGCCAGAGGGGGCTATGTACCATCTTGGTCAGATCAAGGACGAGTTGTCTATGGAAGAATTGAAAGAATCCCTTGTGCCGATTTTAGACTATATGGTGGATAATGATTTCAGAACAAAGGTGAGAAAACGGCGTGATGAGTTGAAGAGCAAGAAAGTGAAACTTGTCGAAGTCCGGGAACTTATTTTTGAAGAAATGTTTGAGGAGATGTCGGAAGAGATAAAGAGGGGCTATATCAGATGGCTTGATAATATTGGACTTGTCATCGAAGGACGTCTGTGTGATTCTATAGGGGATGAGCTTTTTTCTGAAAACATGATACAGTATTCCCTGGACGGTGGAGATGAAGGTAAGAAGATACTGTCCGTGTTATTTGACCCAAATGCACCATACAGTCTGCTAATCGACCATATTTCGGTAGCAAGTCGACCAAGGGGAGAACTGATAGAGATAGCGCAGGAGAAGCACAAAGGCGTACCATTTAGATTTTGCATTCGGGATACAATGGGAATGACGCAGACAGGGGTAGAGGCTAAGGATGTAAGTGATGCACTTGAAATCGCATTGAATTGCAAGGTGGATACGATTCTTTTCCTTATGAGCTTAGAGGAAAGGGACGATACACTGACCGAGTGTTGTAAGGTATTGAGGGAGAAAAGAGAAGAACTTAAGAAAAAGAGCAATTTGGACATCACAGTTTATCTACTGTTCACAAAGGCTGACCGTATTGTGGAAAATCTTATCAATAAGAAGAACGAGGGAGGTCTGTATATCGACCAAACGACCTATGATAATAACATCAATGCCGTTATCAAGGATATAAAGGCTATGATGGACAAATATTCTGATATGATACCAAAGGAAGAGGTTGGCTGGCTTTCAATGAGGTATCTCAAAGACAGCTATATTTTAAAATCTCTTACGGATGAATCACTTAGACGCAATTTTGAGCCAGAGGGACTTTTTGAGAAGATTGTGGAGTTCTCTATGAAGACGCTTAAGAGTACACTTCCGAAAGGGGTAACGGATCCGCTATTTGTTACAGCTTTGGAGCCTGATATGCCAGCGGTTCAAGTTTCCGTGGATTTTATGAAAATTAGCGCAATAATTGATGAAATGCAGTATGCGCTCAGTGAGGATGTCAGCACAGTCAATGGTTATGTCATTACAGATAAGACACCTCGTCTGCATGGCCGCAGCGTTTATTGTTATTGGAATAATCTCATGGTTGGGTTGGGACATACAACGAGGGCATCTGTGTATGGAAATTTTTCAATCAATATGAAAGGGTTGATTAAACGGATGCTTACAGCTTACATTGAGTCTTTCAAAACGTTGCATGATAATTGTGCAGTGACGTTTACGGCGGACAACCTTTCTGATGACGAACTGCTGAAAGCGGTGGAGTCCTTAACGAAAAACGATAACATTGAGGCTGGAATGAATCCTGCATTGGGTGACAGAAATATCGCTCTCCAACGACTCTATGAGTTCTATGTGAACTATTTTATGAATCCAGCTAGGTTTGCATTGGTGGTAGAACGCGTTGCTTATGATATGTCTTATGGTAATCCTGAGTTGAAGCAGAAACTAACCGCTATCTACAATGGAACGCTGGGATATGATGGGGCAATGAGAAAACTGCAATATTCATTCCAGGATTTCTTTGGAAGCGAGGACTTTCGGAGAATTTTGATTGAGGAATTGGACAGTGTGATGACGGATATGGTAAACAAGGCGTTTATCGTAATATAAGGAGAGCCACTATGAACGAAGCTATGGCTGTAAGTCGTGTTGCTTAAAAATATTGATACAAATGGAGACTTGAAAGTTCATGAGGAAAAACTGGATATGAGCGTCAGATAGATTGATATCTGGTAAGATCAATAGAGGCAGTGAGATTTCCAAAATGAAATCTTGCTACCTCTTTTGGCACTATTGGGGTCATTTTGCTTTATTTCCTTAAAGATGTCCACAAGAGTATTCGCAAAGTTGACAAGTGTTTCTGGGTTTACTGCATAGCCACCAACCACAGAGAATTTTGCTGATTGGGGATTATGAGATTCCAGTTTCCTAGCAAGTTTATTTTAGACATATCGTCCACCAGTTTTTTCAAGAGAATAATTGAAGGGTAAAAAAGAGGGCTATCGGGAAAATAAATTGCTCATTTGTGGATTGTTTCAAGATGGTCTGGTATCTTGATTTTCGGGTGATTTTCATAAATATAAGAACGATAGCATTGCGTACCACAATTTGATGCAATATACTCAAGGCTGAGTTGGGGTGAATTTTTTACGATAGGTGATTTGAATATTGATTAGGAAATTGTCCACAGAGTCAAAGGAACATCACAACACTAAAATTGATACAATGGAAACCTACAGAATTGCTGGAAAACAGGGCATTTCAAGGTTTGGACAGAGCAGCCTATTGGATTTTGGGGCAAATTGCGGTAATATTGAGACAGCCCCGTTGGATATTTTGCACCTCTTTTTAACGATAGCAGGCAATTGTTAAATGATTGGAGAAAGGCCACTACATGGAGAAAGATGCTTTTGAGCGTTTTTTTTACATAGGAGATTATCATGATAACAACAGAAGAACTAAAAAAGGTCGAAGGGAACTATTTTGAGGTATTGCAGACAGGGGCATTTGCGGTCACGTTGAGGTCAAAAAACACAGGGCATTATTGGCACCTGATTGAGAGGGAGTATCCCACATTCCGGCATTTCGTAATTTACCATAAGCATAATGACTCTGATGAATATCATACCCAGGGGACAGCTTGTAATCTGACGGAGGCAGTGTCCGGGATCAAGTCGCATGATGAATTTCAGATGAACGGACGTAAGAAGGTCTGGAAAGGGAAGGGGAGAATATGAAACAGAAGATTTATTTTAGCCTGGTTAATGTACGGAAGTATCTGAGAGTGGACAGAGTGACTGGAGAAAGTGAAATAGTGCCGGTTACGAATCGGAATGCCTTGACAGTAGAGCGTCATATGGAACTGCTAAATTTAAATGATGAGGAGCATATTTATTTGGAGTGCATAGAGGATGATTTTGAAAAAATATGGCATTGAGTCCGCTTTTTGGGACACATATTCTGATATCCTTATCTTATAAATAAGACCAACTTGGGGAAAGGAGCAAAAGGGTATGAGGATTATGAGCAGGGAATCATCAAATATGGTTTACCACAGACCGGAATGCAGGTATGCGGGAAAAATCCGGAAGAAGAATCGAATTAAGATGGATTGGAAGGATGCGGAATGGAAGGGATACCGTCCATGTAAGTGCTGTGATGGCATTGAATTCCTCTACAAGCTGGAAAAGGAGAAAATTGCGAGGTATGCGGAGCAGTTCAACATAAATGTGGATTTGAAGGACAGGAAAATTTATGTATGGACGGATGTTGGGTGCTGGAAGATCATATACAAGATTAGGGAACAAAAGTTTATCCTTCTCCACAGGAACTATGTGAACGGTAGGGTTTGCATGGAAGATGTGGAAAAGGCACCATTTCACCGCCAGGGCGATATGCCGGAGGCCGGGAGCATCATGAAGTATCTGAAATACATAAAGGAGCATGACGAATTCAAGCAGAACGCACCGAAGGATTACCGTAAACTGCCACAGAATACGGAACGGCAGAAGTTGCATTATAGGACGGCGAAGAAGCGGGAGGAGAAACGCAGCGCCAAAAGGTTGGACAGCCTGTTCCTAATGATAGAACAGCAGGAAGGGATAAAGCAGTTGTCCTGCTGCTAACAGGAAATTAAGGCTTATCCCATGGGCATGGGAGGTTTTCAAACAGAAGATTGGCTACTATGGAGGTAATGATGCAGGAACAGGATAAACGTGCCGTAGAATCTATGTGCAGATGCGGACTTAATCTTGAGGGTGTTATAAATGTTTTCCCAAACCTTCCAAGAGAGGAAATCGTAGCAATCTATAAATTTGTGAGAAATAGAGATATCGATGCAGATGGGGAATCCAGCGTAAGCATTAACTGTTCATGATATGCTATGCAGGAATTATATAGAGAGGTGCAAGGTAATGAGCCGAAAGCAGAAGACATATGGTATCTGTAGATTATGTGGAGAAAACAAAGAATTGACATTTGAATATGTTCCTCCGGAAACTGTGTTCAATAAAGGGGCAGTGAGGAATGTATGCCTTTAACAAGGATGGGATATGTGTCATGGCTCTCCTGCTGGGGGCGGTTAGGACAGAGAGGTTTTGTGATGGGGCGTTGCTTGGCTTCTTCCAGAAAGGGAGTATACAGAGGTGGCTTGAACGCCTGAAAGAGATTGACGGGGGCGGAACGGACAAAAGAGATGAGATATTTGATTTAAAGAGGCTCCCGGCAATATTGGCAAAACCCAGGATGCTTACCGGCATAGAGCGGTATCGATCCATCATGGAGAAGTTGTGGCGGGTTGATGTATCCCTGGATGAGAGATTCCAGAAGACATATGAAAACTTTTATACGCTCGGCAGGTACTCGAAGGAGTTCCGGCGGGATTATTTTGCGTACATGGAACGGTGTAAAGAGACGGTGCCTTCGTTTGAAGAAGCACTGTCATATTTTCTGAAATACGGAACGCTGGAGGTTTCATTTTCGAGCAAGCTAGTACATACGCTTGATCCGGAGCAGCCAATATGGGACAAGAATGTCACGGACAGGCATTTTGGCTATAAGATACCAGCCTATGGTACAAAAGACAGGGAAAAGAAGATACTTGACCGTTATAAGAGGTACAAGAGGGATTTTCTTAACTATGTGGCATCCGATGATGGGAAGGCGGTCATCCGGGCATTTGATGAGGCTTTCCCCAAAACAGGGTTTACAGATTTGAAAAAGGTGGATTTTGTGCTTTGGCAGGATGTCGGGGAAGAAGAGCAGGAATAACAGCCTCAGCAGATTTATGGTGGCGGTGTGCCGTTGGTATCCATATTGCAAGCCTTATCATTCTATTGTATAATTTTTATATGGTTTATTGGTTGGACGGCTTATTTCTGAGGAGTGGGGTTAATGGCAGAATTATTTACATATAACGAAAAGGTCGAGACGATTTTTGACCTTATAGGAGACAGGGAAAATGATATAACCAAAAGCATAGCATGGGCTTTTGTGAAGTGTCCTAATCTGCTGGAGAAGGTTATTGAGTATCTGCTCCATGTAAGTGTGGACGCGGACAATGCAGTGATTCGGTACCAGGAATTTGAAAAGGGCGGGGGCATCACCGACCTGGAGATTACCGACAACCAAAAATTCTATATTATCATCGAAGCAAAACGGGGGTGGATTCTTCCGGGAGAGTCACAGTTAAAACTGTATTCGAAAAGGGAGGGGGTCGTCAGAAGTCCTACTAAAATGAAAGCAATCGTGTCCATGTCAGAATGCACGGAGATGTATGCAAAAAAGCGGCTGCCGGTAATACCGGGAACTATGGTGCTTCACCTTCCGTGGATGGTGATATGTGACCTCGCAGGGGAACTGCGGATAAAGACTGCGGGCAAACAGAACTATATTCTTGGGGAATTAGAGAGGTATATTAAAAGAATAATGACTACACAGAATAAGGACACAAATTGGGTATATGTTGTATCGCTTGGCCTGGGTGAAGTGGAAATCGTAACATCAGAAGGGAAAAAGGAAACTGCAGGAATCACATATGTGGATATTGTCAGGAAGTACAATAGGTACTGCTGCCCGGTTGGCGGTGGAAAAGGCGGGTGGCCGAAGGAGCCGCTGACATATATTGCTTTCAGATATCATGGGAAGTTGCAATCAATCCACCATATAGAAAAATATACTGTTACGGATAACCTACACCCGTTTGTCCCGGAAATACCGGACACAGAACTTTCAAGGACGCATTTTGTGTATGAGCTGGGACCGGCAATCATACCATCAAAGGATATCCGCACAGGAGCCAAAATTGTGATGTCGAACCGTGTATGGGCGCAGCTTGACACGCTCCTTACATCGGATACGATTACGGAGGCAATGGAGATTTCAAAGGCGAGGAATACATAAACAAGGGGTTATGCAGAATAGATAATATCAATTAGTATCTGTAAATCGCTTGAAAAGCATATGGGAGTGTGCTGGAATGGCCTTTGATGCCTGGGTGACAAATGTATCAGTGTATATAAATCTCTGTGGAGGATTTTGCTTTATGAGAAAATGTGATAAGCGTCAAAACGGTAAAAAGGCAGCACGGCTATCAGTCTTTTTTGTAGTGCTTGCTGTGCTGTTTTACATTATAGTCTATGGATGTTTTTGGGGTGATGGATTTCTGATGCCAGGAAGAGAATTGGAAAAAAGGGATTGGCTTGGGTTCTTTGGGGCATATTTATCGTTCATAGGCACTATTGCAGTCAGCCTGATCGCATTATTTCAAAGTAGTTATTTTAGTAAGCGGGAAGATGAGCGGCGATATAAAGAACGCCTGGAAATGATACAGCCGATTTTTTCTATTGATATTTCTGCGCAAAACAGTCATGTGGGGAATTATGCAGTTTCATTTAATCCAAGTGATGCATCCACATATCCCCGATATGATAATTTCACAATAAAAATTGAAAATATCGGTGAGTATCCAGTCATGCACATATGTGTTTTTGAAAAGTATATGTTTCCGGCAATAAAACTGGGAGAATCAAAGTCGATACAGGCGGCATTCAGTGATTCAGAAGATGTAAGGAAATATCTAAAGGGCCTAAAGGCAGTGCTGGATAGTAACGAGGCAAGAGATGAAAAGCAGAGACTGCCTTTGGAGTTTAATATATGTTATGACGATATAGACGGGAATTCCCTGTATCAGACATTTCGGCTGGTGGATTATGACGGTGTTAAATATTATGCACTCAAATGTAAGGAAGTCGTTTCCACGGCAAGGGACAGGGGGAATGGTTGTGGCTGAAAATAATCAAAGGGATAAGGTTAATCTGACAGAGATTTCAAATGAATTTTATAAAAGGCGGCAATGGCATGAAGGAATATACGGAAAGACAGAAAAAAGTAAAATGTCAAATTTTATGTCTAAGAACAGCAGATATCTTTCGGAAATTATTAACACGCTACAGCTTTCAGAATATTTCAAATATATTAAGCCGGGATTTGACATAAATGAAAATGGTTATGAATTTTCTGTAAAGAGTAAGGAATTCCTGATTGAATTATTGGATAAGTTTACGGAGCCTAATGTGCTTGAAATGCGGAGGGGACACTGGGATAAAGTGTCTGATCGATATATCATATGGATTATAGAAGGGATGTACAGGGTTTTTATGAATAATGGCACCCCGGAAGAAGACTTGGCGCAGATTGGGATAATCATGTCAAATCTGACAGATTACCCTGTGCGGAAACGCTATGGAAAGGTTTTAGAGATGACCTTTGAATTAGAGCAGTTGGCAGGAAAAACATACTGGCCTAAATGGAAGACCAGTCTTGGCGGAAACGAAAATTGTGTATGGCTTGATGCAATGGCGGAGGATTTAAAGCTTTTTCTTGATAAATGGGGATTCATCTACGATAACATGGGCGAAATCCGTCAGATGGAAATCAATGATATTGCTGAAAAGTGTGCTGCGGATCTGACGGCAGAGCAGGAATTACGTGCGGAGTTGGAATTTGCTTTTGCAGAAAAAATTAATGACGCCCTAAATTCTGATGAAAAACTACAGAAAAAAACAGAAGAGCTGAGAAAAGAAATTTATGACAAAAAAACAGGTTCATATATAAAAAGTCAGGAGGATTATGAGTATTTACGGAAAATAGTTTCTAAACGCAGGACAGAGGTAGAACAAGAAGTTTTGGAAAAATGCTGTCCGGGCATAGAGGTGCCAAAGGAGGATGACATTGTAAATGAAGAAGATTTTTCCAATATGAAATCCGCAAAGGAGATACTTCTGGAATCCATAGATGACTATAAAGAGAGCCTTGTACCATTCCCAAAGGTGGATTTGCCCGATATAGATATTGATGCGGTAATCGAGCAGTTCAGGATAGAACATGGGTTGCAGGGAAATGAGTGTGGTGTCAAACAGGGGTAGTTTTTTGACACCCTGATGACAGGGAAAGGGGCATGTGTTATTCTATGGGTGCAGAAGCGGAAGGGCCCCCGACCTGCAGAAAGGGTGATCTTGATGTCAAAGGCATCAAAAAATGCTGAAATTGAGAAACAGGTAAAAAGGCGGATAAAAAAGCTGGGGTATGGGAAGAGGCTGATGATGGATCCTATCCCCAATACATTTAAACGCCGGAATCATTTCACAAAAACAGCTAATGGAACGTGTGTTTTCACGGCATTCATGTGGCAGCTCAATTCCCTTGAAGGAAAAGAACTTAAGAGGGAGATTGACCGCAGAATTCTTGAGGCAGCCAATTACTTTGGCCTGAAGAAAGAATAGGATACCGATACCAAAATTCATGTGCTATTGATACATATTGGCTATGGCTGTGGGGAATACTGTTTGATTGATTTCCTATAGCTGTTTATTAGGTAGTGTCAAATAATCTATGAAAAAACCGAGTCAAAAAAATAGGCTCGAATGAACCTTGAAAATTGCAGATATTGATGGTTTTAAGACCTTGGGGCGTTGCCCCAAACCCCACAAGGGACTCGTCCCTTGACCCATTAGCGGGCTCTGCCCGCACCCGTCCTCGCCGGATGGCAGGAAAAGGGCGCAGTCGCCCCCTTTTCTGCTGGACAGGATTATCCGTGAGCCTTATGTCAATAGACTTTCGCGGCATATCCTCACAGTCGGTCAAGCCGCCTGCTGCGGTATTCCACGGTTCTATTGACAACAGCTCCGCTCCGTTTGTGCAGTACCGTTTTTCTGCATATTCAGGATGGTCTGCTGCCCGAGGAAGATGAGCAGCTGCCATTTGCCAGGCATGTTGTCAGCGCCTTGTAACATCTCCACTTCGTTGAGGACTTTGTATTTATTGTGTTTGTGAGGGCGCAGGAAGTTATAGTAAGCGACCCAGAGTGTCAGATCGTAGTTGGCACCGTCGATGTTGTCAAAGCCGTTTGTATGACGGTAAGAGGCCTTATAAGTCCGGTTCAGGCGTTCAATCATCTGCTTGAATGGCCGGTATTCGGCGGAAACAGCATCGTCGTTTGTAAGTCCGATGACCTGGGTGATTTTAAAGGTAAAGTCTTTGCCCAGCTTTTTTACGAACTCCATTGCGGCGAGAGGATATGCACTGTATCCGTCTGCAATGAACTTAAAGTTCTCCGGCAGTTTTGTAAGATTCCGAAATGCCATACGCATAGCGAGGATACAGGGACCGACGCCACGGTTATCAGACACCTGATAGCCTATGATAGAGCGGGTGGCGGCGTTCATGATGAGCCAGACGTAGGTTTTGATGCCGCGGATTTTGATATATGTCTCATCTGCGGTGAACACGTCTCCTTTTTCGTAGGGGTACTGGTCAACAAAGGGCTTGACACAGATGGCGGCAGTTTTACAATAGTTAGCGATCTGCTGGTGGGAGATACTGATGTTGTAAAGGTCTTTCAGAGCCTGGGAAGTCTTGCGCAGGGAAAGCCCGAGATTGACATGGAGTGTGAGGCACAGAGACATGACATGGGCGTTATGTTTACTGAATTTCAGAGAAGAAGCATTTTGGGGGAGCGTATTTAAGTCCATGCCGAAAAAATCCATCGTGAACTCACGGTAGATGTAGTGGAGTTTGTATTTATTTTTGCCATAGTCCTCATCGAGGTCAGCCTTGTCAACATTCTTGAGGTTATGAAGGTAATAGGGACATTTGGGGTTTACGCATTTATGGACGATAAAGTGTTTACGGTCTTTCTTTGGAACAAGTGCATTGCTGCAATGGGGACAGCGCAGCTTAACACAGGAGAATCGGCCTTGAGAAGGAGCGAACCTCGCAGCACAGACCTTGCAGAGGATCTGACCTTTCGAGCCATTGTTTTTGTAAAGGAATGGTTTCGGGGCATTGCAGCGGGGGCAGGAGCAGTCGTCAGGGATGTCACACTCACAACGCCGGCTGAGAGGCCGGAGTTTCTTGCCATAGCGTTTTTCGTAGTAAGGGATCAGGTCTTTATAAGTCCAGTCCTGACGAAAATCAGTGATAAGGGGGAGTTCGTCGATCTTGAACTTCTGGTATTTTGGGGAATGTGAATCATCAAAGACCCATTGTTTGAGAGGGATGTATCTGCAAATGAAGCTGATCAGCCAGCAGTTTTGTTGGTAAAGGGATTGTATTAAAGAGAGTAAATAGGAAATAATATCCATAAGCAGTGATCTTCCTTTCAGTGTTTGTTGGATAGTAATAGTATTGACACAAAAAGGGAGGTCATTGCTTTTTCTTTTGAAAAAGTGGTGCAATCCTTGAATTTATTAGGTTTGTAATTAAAAATTTGGTGGTGGACTTGACACTACCATAAATAATTTGGAGGTATAGTTGATGAAAGAAGAAATTATTTTTAGCTTTGAGAATGCTTTGGAGAAGGAAAATTTTATTAGTATCTTACCGAATGATGTTATTGAGGTGCAAAAACATAAAAACACAAACAAATCATTTTTTGCAAGAGAGAATACAAAGTTGAATGTAGGTTTTGATGCAAACACAATCCTTACTCTATTAATTAGCGGGGGTACAATTTCCGCGATAATTATGAGTATAAAAGAAATGGTAATTAAGTATTGGGAACTGAAAAATTCATCGAAAGAAAAATTGTCTGAAAAAGACAAAGGAAAGATTGTTATTCAAAAAGGAACTTGCAAAATTGAACTTGATTTAAATGATATTGATAAAGATTGGAGAGGGATTATTGGAGATGAGCTTATTGAATCTTTGTTCATATCTAAAGAAGAGGAATAATAATTCTTTGTATAATGATTATGGCTATTTTGATACATATAATTTACTAATTAATTTAGATATTAGAGATTCGCATGATAGGTATGATAGTTTTCGAGATTATGTTACTGCTTATCATGAAAATATCCATTGGTTTCAACAGACTAGTTCAACAATTGGATATTTCTTTAATTTAATTATTCAAGTCGAGCATTCTATAATATACAGTTTTATTGACAAAATTGAAATAGAATTACCATTGATTGACTATCTTATAGAAAAAAAAGAAATAATAAATGAACAAATATCGCTTGAACCTGAAATTTTTGGTTTTCCTACTTCTTATAATATAGATTATGTGGAGTATTATATACATAAACTCTCTTCATTAGAATATTTAATTTATTTATTTGAGGGGAATTTTACTGAATCACAATACAAAGAAATGGATTTGTATTTAAGAGCACGCACTATAAATGAATTAATTTATTTTAGTTGTAAAGACACTTTATGGCTATATGAGAATCTTGGAATTTATAATAATCAAAACCATTTGTTTTTAGAAACAGTCTACAAATATTTAGAGAAAAACCGTCATATAGAATTTATAGGTTTGGAGGATGGGACTTGCCTAGGGGTTAAACATATACTTGAAGGGCATGCAAGAGTCAATGATTATTTGCTATTAGACTTATTATATATCGAGCATCCGAGTGATGACATATATCTAAAAATAAAAAAGGACTTAACAAGTAATGGCTTATATGCTTCAGCGTATAAGATATTTTGCGAGTATGTAGTTTTGGAAGATGAATTGTATTCACAGATATTATTTGCAGCAGTGTGTGATTATGCATTGAATCCGGTATTACCACCATTATTTGATCATGAGCAATTATACTCAAGTATATTAGAACCGCGATTTTCGCTTGCACAATTTAGATTTATGAATATTATCGAAACACTGAAATTAGTAATTGATAAAAAAATAATTACTTTTGATAGTCTTTTTGACAAGTTTGGCATTCAAAATATTGGGGGGTTTCTTTTCAGAAATTTAAGTATTGAGAATTTAAATGCTTTTATATATGAGATATACGATATTATTGCTCAATATTCCTTACTTGAGAATCCTATAAAAATTGCTCGAATGATTATTGATAAGAAGTTACCATCTGAGAATACCGAGAAAGTGCATTACGATAGCATTCATTTTTGTACAAAACAACTTAGTAAGTTTTCTGAAATCAGATTAGAATGTCCGGCTTTTTTGGTCGTTCCCAATATTGTTCTTCACTTAGATAAAGCATTATATAAAAAATACGAAAAGATCATTGGTATTCCAATCATGGTGATTTCGGACAGTGCTAGGAAAACAGGAGCTAATACTGATTTTTCTAGTTTTAATAGAAAAATCTATTCCGATCATTTTATAAAGCAATTATTGTACAATGACAGTATCGATGCAAATTTCTATGATAAAGCCTCTGGATTGCCAGATTGTGATTTGCAAGAAATCA
>Ga0137307_101895_pt1 | contig 16054 bp, 13 predicted proteins | sample NAcewD2O_March_2_FD_97180 | JGI IMG/M metagenome (GOLD analysis project Ga0137307, IMG submission 97180) | Mouse cecal microbial communities from Vienna, Austria - N-Acetylglucosamine amended D2O_March | ecosystem: Host-associated > Mammals > Digestive system > Large intestine > Cecum | place...
AGCTAACAAAATGAACTTACTTATTGTTGAATCACCGTCAAAAGCAAAAACTATTGGCAAATATTTAGGCGCCGGTTGGCGTGTTATTGCATCGGTGGGTCATGTTCGCGACCTGGTCCCTGAAAACGGCAGTGTTGATACAGAAAACGACTTTGCAATGCGCTGGCAGATTATGCCAGGCAAGGAAAAGCAGATAAAACTGATTACAGATGAGGTAAAAAAAGCCGATGCAATTTATTTGGCATCGGACCCTGACCGAGAGGGGGAGGCAATAGCCTGGCATATACTTGATATTTTAAAAGATAAAAAACTGCTGGCGGGGAAAAAAGTTTATCGTGTTGCATTCCATGAAATTACAAAAAAAGCCGTACAGAACGCAATTCAAAACCCGCGCGAGATTGACCAGAATCTGGTCGATGCGTATCTGGTTAGACGCGCGTTGGATTATCTGATTGGGTTTGGAATATCGCCATTACTGTGGCGGCGAAACCTGGGTAAATCAGCCGGACGCGTGCAGTCTGTGGCGGTAAAGCTGGTTGTGGACCGCGAACGCGAGATAGAGGCTTTTCATCCAATAGAATACTGGAGCCTGGGGGCAGAGTGCATGCGTGGGACCGACGGATTTTCAGCCATGCTGTCCGCGTTTCGTGGTGAAAAGATTGAGAAAATGTCAATTGCCAACCAGGCGCGTATGGATGAAATCATCAGCCAGATAGGTGAACCGGTCATAAAATCATCTGTTATAAACATAGAACGGAAAAAAACATCAAGACGCGCCGCGGCACCGTTTACAACCAGTACCCTGCAGCAGGAGGCCGCACGAAAACTATACTTCTCGTCAAAGAGAACAATGGGCGCAGCGCAAAAATTATATGAGCAGGGACTTATCACATATATGCGAACGGATGCGACAAACCTGTCTGCGGATGCGGTTACCGATATTAGAAGTTATATCGCAAATACATACGGTGATAAATTTGTTCCAAAGACACCCAATGTATATGTTACAAAATCCAAAAATGCACAGGAAGCACACGAGGCAATTCGTCCCACACATTTTGATACCGGAACCCCGGAACTAAGCGGGGACGAGGCAAAGCTATACGACCTGATATGGAAGCGCACAATCGCATGCCAGATGACAAATGCCGAATTCGACAGCGTTTCCGCAGACATAGAAACCGCAGACCGGGCGGCGATATTCCATGCAGTTGGCACAACGCGAACATTTGACGGCTTTATGAAAGTATATACCGAGGGTCGCGACGATGCCGATGCATCGGCCGAATCCAAGCTGCCGGTGCTGAATGTGGGTGATGCGGTAGATATTACAAATCTGATGCCAGAACAGCACTTTACCCAGCCACCCGCCCGCTATACGGAGGCATCACTGGTTAAAAAGCTGGAAGAATTAGGAATAGGGCGCCCATCTACGTATGCGACAATTATGTCAACTATTGTTGACCGTAAGTATGTGGAGCAGGACAAGCAGCGCCGCTTTCACCCGACACCGGGCGGCTGGGTTATTGCGGCATATCTGGCAAAATATTTTACAGATTTAGTTGATGTTAACTTTACCGCAAAAACAGAAGACACTTTGGATGATGTATCAAATGGACGCGCGGACAAGACAAAATCGCTAAGCGCGTTCTGGACGCCTACCAACAGCATGATTGATGCGGCGCGTGATATAAAAACAACCGAAATAATAGATGCAATCAACGAAGTCATGCATACGCATCTATTTGGCGAAGGCGACGGCACATGCCCAAAATGCGGCGGCAAGCTGGGGATAAAACTATCCAAGTACGGCGCGTTTGTCGGATGCGCAAACTATCCGACATGCGATTATACACAACGTCTTAGCGCAACGGACGGCCCGACAGATGCTGGGGAAAAACCGGCCGGTTCATCTGTTGATTTAGGTAATGGCATTTCGTTCAAAGTCGGACGCTTCGGCCCCTATGTAACAGACGGAAAAAAGAACGCCGCAGCAAAGCAATATACAGCGGAAACCATTACATTGGAAATCGCCCAAGAACTGCTTAGCGCTGGCGCCAACAAGCCAGAGCCCCTAGAGATTGGCGAAAATCCCGCGACCGGAAAAATGATTTACTTTTATCCGACCGGCCGCTATGGCGCATATATCTCATCTGATAAGGTCAATGTTTCTGTAAAAGAACAACCTGATTTGGAAACGGCGGCGGAACTGATTAACAATAAAAAACCTTCGACGCGACGCGGCGGTTTTAAGAAAAAGAAATAATGGCGACACTTGACCGCAACTTTACCGATGAACTGCGCATGAGGCTCTCTATCGTGGATGTTGTGAGGCGCCGCGTTCCGCTTACCCGCAAGGGGCAAAATTACTGGGGGTGCTGTCCTTTTCATAATGAAAAAACACCCAGCTTTTCCGTAAATGAGGAAAAGGGGTTTTATCACTGTTTCGGCTGTGGAGAGCATGGCGACATTATCTCCTTTACAATGAAAACCGGAAATATGGAATTCAGGGAGGCGATTACAGAACTGGCATCCCAGGCGGGTATGAAAATGCCCGACTATAAACCACGCGACCCAAAGGTTGTCGCACGCGAAGAATCCTATATTCAAATCACAGAACGGGCAACCGCACTTTTTCAACAAAAGTTATTCGAGCCCGCCGGTGCCACCGCATTGGCATACATAACAGGGCGCGGTTTTACACCCGACATGATAAAAAAATACCGCATAGGGTATGCGCCAAAGAATAATTTAATCGCAAATACTTTTGCAAACGCACGCCAGGAAAATCTTATCGCAACTGGTCTGTGCCGACGCGGCGATTACGGTATGTATGACTTTTTCCGCGACAAGCTAATGTTTCCTATCTTTAACGTACGCGGCCAGATTGTCGCCTTTTCCGGACGCAGCTTGGATGGTTCGGAACCTAAATATATAAATACAACCGACACAGAAATGTTTCACAAACGCGCGACTGTGTTCGGTCTTAACTTTGCACGTGATGCAATATACCGCGCCGGGCGCAGCATTGTCGTCGAAGGGCAGATAGACGCAATACAAATGCAATCAAACGGATTCGGTGAAACGGTCGCGCCACTTGGGACGGCACTGACCGAAGATCATATCGCCGCACTTTGCAAATCTAATAGAAATATAACATTTTGCTTTGACGGCGACGGGGCGGGACAAAAGGCCGCCGCACGCGCCGCATCTATTGTAATGCCTTTTGTGCGCGATACATCCGATGTGCGCTTTGCATTTGTTACCGGCGGCAAGGACCCAGACGAGGTTTTAAAGACAGGCGGCAGGGACGCCATGCGCAAGATTATCGACGGCGCAACTGATTTGACAGACTTTCTGTGGGAGCTGGCTAACAAAAATTATATAACATCCACCCCCGGCGGCCAGACACAGGCGGAAAAGTTTCTATCCGCCGAAATCGCAAAAATAAAGGACGAAGCACTGCGCCGCGCGTATGAAAAAGAATATGCATCACGTAAATTTAATCAGTGGAGCCGCTGGAGCAGAAAGAAAAAAGAAGTATCTCTTCAATTGCCCTCTGTTGATGAAATAACGCGCGGAACACTGGTATATATCGTAAATACGTATCCGGAACTGGTCGAGCGGTATGGTGATTTTCTGGCGACGCTTAATATTGATTTTGACGGGCCGGCGGCAAATTTAAATATGGATACTATTACCGCCGAACGGTATGTTGTTTCGCTAAAGCTGCAAAAATATATGGAAAAGCTGGTTGCGGACAAAAAAGATTATATGACACAAATGCTGGCCGGGGCGGATGTAAAGGATAAAATTGCCGCCATTGATGCGGATATGGAAAAAGTCCGCGCCAAGCAGGAAATGCTGGTTATTATTTAATATAAAAAAAGCCGGCATTTACCGGCCTTTTTATATGTTTTTATGCCCATTAGTTATTAAACAAAAAGTGGCAAATATCACCCTCGTTCATAACATAATCACGGCCAACAAGGCGCATTTTTCCGGCTTCTTTTACGGCAACCTCGCCGCCCAGGGCGATATAGTCGGCCGGTGATATAATCTCGGCACGGATAAAGCCTTTTTCAAAATCAGTATGAATTTTGCCGGCTGCCTGGGGCGCGGTCATACCGCGGGTGATTGTCCAGGCATGTGCTTCTTTGGGCCCTATTGTATAAAAGGTTTGCAGACCCAATGTTGCATAACCGGTCTTTATAACCTGGTCCAGGCCGGATTCCGACAAGCCTAAGTCATCTAAAAACATTTTTCGTTCGGCCGGGTCAACGATTTGTGATATTTCCATTTCAATCTTTGATGATATTACCAGTACAGGATTGGTTGAGCCGAATTTTTCACGCACAGCGTTTGAGAAAGCGTTACCCGTTGCGGCGGATGCCTCATCGACATTGCAGACATAAATTACCGGCTTTGCCGTTAACAGATTAAATGGCGACGCATCCACACCGGACATACGCGCAGGACGCCCATCGGCCAAGGCCGCACATATCGCGTTTGCATCAGATAGCAATTTTGCCGCGTCTTTGTCCAGACCGCGTGCCTTTTTCTCCAGATTCTTTATCTGCTTGTCCAGGCTTTCCATATCGGCCAACATCAGTTCTGTTTCAATCGTATCAATGTCGGACAATGGGTCAATGCGACCATCTACATGAACGATATCATCGTTTTCAAAGCAGCGAACAACATGAATTATTGCATCCGTAGACAAGATATTGCCCAAAAACTTGTTCCCCAAACCTTCGCCGGCCGACGCGCCCTTTACCAGGCCCGCGATATCAACAATCTCCAGTTGGGTTGGAATAATGCGTGCCGCGCCCGATACCCCCGCCAGATTATGCAGCGTTGCATCCGGTACAACCACGCGGCCGGTATTTGGCTCAATCGTACAGAACGGATAGTTCTGTGCATCGGCGGCCGCACTTTGTGTTAATGCGTTAAATAATGTCGATTTGCCTACATTTGGCAGGCCAACAATTCCACAATTGAATCCCATAGATAAATCCTTTATAATGCGCTTAATATGTCATACATGTGGGATGAATTCAATATAAAAACCTTTGCCGCGGAAACAATAGTTTACCGCGATGGCCTGTATTGTGCGGATTTATCAACACTGCCGGACGGAACAATCGATTCACACTATGATTTGCCGGTTCATATTATATATATTGGCGAAATAGCCGGTAAATGCCGGCTAAATATTGATATTTCCGTGGCAAATCAACCGGTATTCCTGGATGTGCGTGTAAAAAATAAAAAGCCGGCTTTTTTAAACATTTTTATCAAAAACACCGGGAAAAATTCCGAATTACGCGGTCATGTTTTGCTGGAAAACGAATCTAAGCTGACATTTGATTGTATAGCGACACACGAGCAGGAAAACACCGGTATTTTAGTTCAAACAAATATAATTGCCGGGGAAAAATCAATTTCTAAAATATCGGGCTCTGCACTGATAAAAAAGCAATGCCCCGGATGCGTATCGGATATTGCTTTTTCGGCAATGACGGCCGCGGGGGCACGCGTTGAATTTGTACCGGCCCAGTATATATCGTCTGTGCCAACATCCGCCGGACACAGTGCGGCCCTATACCGGCCAACCGCGCCCCAGATTCAATTCCTGCGCGAGGGGGGGCTGGATGCCGCCGAGGTTACCAACGCCATGCGCGACGCTTTTGAAAATAACTTTACTTTGTTTTAATTATTCGCACACGGTGCATTATCAACAGCGCGCTAAACAAAGCCGCGATTAGCAATATTGTGCCTATTACCGCAACAATTCCCGTGCATACAACATGACGACGGGTATAGGCCAGCTTGTTATAGTCATCATCCAAACGCGATATACGTGATATCCCCTGGAATGAACCACGTACACGTATATGGTCGGCCGGACTGTGATGAACTACCTTTAAAACAATTTTATCACCGGGATTTATCCATTTGAAATTAACACGCATACCGCCACGACGTTTCTTTAGCGAAATACGAGAATTAGCGGTGGTGTTTATCTTATCTACAAAAACACTTTCGATATGGCGACCTTCGATGCGTAACGGGTCGCTTTCGGCCTTGAAATCAGGGCGTGATAATGTCGCGTTCCCATTGTTTACCAATGATATCGTCGTGATATAGAGTTCATTTACATTTTTCCCGTTAATTGTAATTTTTAAATTTTTGCGCAGCTGGCTGTCCTTGTATGCCAAACGAAATGTTTCACTGGCATAGGCCAGATTTGTTTTTTCAAAATACTCGTAATATACACGGTTACCCAGTATTCCAACCAAAAAGCCACAAATTATGACAGAGAAAAACCACAATAAAATCTTTTTTAATATGTCTTTCATTTTTCTAGTCCCATTTGATACAGGATTTTATTCTTATCTTAAGTGCGTAAAAAAACGTTTTAAATGCATTGTTTCAAGCGTGCGCCGTCATCGTTTGTATCAACGCGCTTGTTTCTTATCTCTTCTGCCGCCTTTATCTTTTGTTTTACCAAAACAACATCCGGATGCGATTGCAGCTTTTGATTAAGCGAATCAAGGGCGCTGTCTATATCCGCCTCATGGCGAACAAAAACAGGCATTACGGAATCTGCTGCGGAATATATGGCATCATGCAATTCTGTTTGAAAATCGTCTATTATGGAAAGATAGGCACGGATATGCTCATCCTCGTGCGAGAGGACCGCATTATAAGCACATGTATCGGGCTGGTGCCGGATGTCTATCTGAACTAAAAAATCGCTGTAGCCGACGGTCGCCGCAACAGATTTCAAGGAAACGCAAAAACCGTCCTCTATCCCTGTTACATCGCCTGTTATATCATAATTATCAACCAGCGTCGCAATCACATCACCATGGAGCAGGTCCATTTCCCGCAGGGGCTGAACCACCTGCTTGGTCCATGACGGCGCCCCAACCGTTATTCGCGGCCGTATTTTATAAGCCAAACAGTCATCATCGGCCCGCGCAATATTCGGCAACAAAAAAGCCAAAAAATATACGCAAAAAACTTTAAACATCGCCGCCTTGTCGTTTTAGATATTCCGAAACAAAATTAGTGCCGTACATCTTGTACAATTCTTCGGCCAACAATACCGAAGAACGACCCGATTCAAACAGCCGCAGCAGATTGCCCAGGCCGCCGAGCTCTGTATTCAAAATGACGGATTCACCGGTCACCGGCCGGGACAGCAAAACCGCACGCTTTAGATTCGGATAGGCCTTGCCCTGGATAAATGCCATTTCCAACGGATTTAAATTCCAATGGGCATAGTCGTTTGCATCTGCCGCCGGATTACGGAAGAACAGAACCGTCTGGGCCTGGCCGCGGACAACGTCGCCAATGCCCAGTTTATCCAACACATTTGCACGCTGAAAGGCGGCCATATACGCCTGGCGGTTTTTGCGCCCTTCCTGCAGGCCGGCGATAAAGTTATCACGAAACATTTTGTTTTCCAACATCGGCGCCGTTTCGTCAATCATAATAAGCGACGGATTTCCACCGGCAACGGTTGTTGTATTTATTCTGTGCAGAATATAGGATATTACAGCCGGGGCCAATACCTCGTCCTGCAGGATTTCGGTAAAGTCAAATGTGGTAAGTCTGGATTCCAAATCCAGGGTATCTGATTCCTCGTTAAACATGTGGCCGTATTGCAGCGGATCTATCCATTTCTTTAGCGCAGGACGCATATTACCCGATGATGAAAAACAGCTTTCCCACAGGTTCTTTAGCAAGCGATCACGCGGCGCCAAATAATCAAAATTAACAGAAACAGCGCGTGCAATCTCATCGGCGGCGAACGCATCGTTTTGATTTGAAATAATAGCCAGCCATCTGCGCAAAAAGGCACGGTTCGCCGCACTGTCGGGCATCTTTAGAGGATTTAGATGTGTTTGGAAACTCTGTTCCATGGGGTCGGTGTTTTTTTCCTTGCCCTGCATGGTGATATATTTCCCGCCCACGGCCAGGGTAAATATCTCGGCCCCTTTGTTGCGGTCAAAGAAAAACGCTTTTAGCTTTGGATAACGCAGCGATTGCGCAATTAAAAAGCTAAATAGTGTTGTTTTACCACCACCCGTTGGTCCGATTGTTAATGTATGCGCAACCGCGGCCGGCTTATCAGATACATGAAACTGGAACATATAGGGGGTACCCTGGGCGGTTGGAAATACAACCAATGGCCCCGGACCCCAGTCGGAATTTGCAACACCGCGCGGTGTGGACGACATTGGAATACTTATAGACGCCGTTTTGGAGAGCATCTTAAAGCTGCGTGGGAAAACATCAAAACCCGGAATTTGCGCAAACCACGAAACCTTGGACGCAAAGTCTTCTACAACCGGTGAAATACCAAACTGGGCCGAGATTTTCTTAAACTCGTCCACTTTGGACATAACATCTTCTTCGGTTGCACCAAATAGTATAAAGAGCGGGTAATAATTAACCAGACTTTGGTTTCCGGATATATTTTCATCCATGGCGCCGACAGCCTGGGCAATCTGCTGATGCGCGGTGCCTTCTTCATCGGATGCGGTATTGCGACGCTGGCGCAGGGCGATATCAATATCGGCCGCCCCCATTGTTGTAATCGCATTCATGCATATCATTTCTGTTTGAATAGTTGAAACAGTGTCATAAAACTCTTCATCAAGATAGTCGGGCGATGCCTTGAAAGATAATAATGCACCAAACATCTGGGCATCACCGCTGTTATATCGGACCAGGCCGCCTGGTAAAAACTCCACGTCATCAACCGTTGCAACAGATGCAATATCCCCGTCACACGTCAGGGGGGCGGGCTTGGTTATAGGCGAAAGGATACGACCGAAAAACTTTGCCATGTTTTCACGGCTTTCGTTGCGCATTACGGCCGGCTTGTACGGGGCCAAAATCGATTCCAGCAGATTACCATACTGATTCAACTTGTCACGGGCACTGGCGCCGCGCACCGTCATTACTATGTAATAATTATTCTCGTATATACGCAAACCCTGGCCGCGCCATTTGTCGTATATCTTTTGCAGTACAGGCTGCGAAAATTCGTAATTTGTACGCTCTGGGTTGGCATCACGGACGGTGAAAAATCGTAAAATTACACCCGGTTCGCGTATCTGATTGAACAAAGATGCCCGCAAATCCAAAAACTTTTCACGTGTTGCATCATCCTGGATACCGGTCTGAATTCCGTTTACGCGCCAAACACGTGTCAATGCACCATCGGTCAGTTCCAGTGAATCATCACTAAACACCGTTTTAAACGGCAAATACTGGGCATAATGTGTATATCCGAACATTGGAAATATACGCCGGGACAGTGCCGGAATATAAACCATCAAAATTATAAACACAAAAATTACCGCCATAACCAATATTAAAATTGTCATGGGAAATTGTCCGCCGGCAAAATACTCAAAAAACTTATTCATTTAGGAAACCAGCCTCCGCGGGATTTTTTCTTTTAATAATCTTATTTTTGCAGAAATTATTTGTGCCAGCTGGGGTTCGCGCTTTGAAAATACGGCCAAAATCATGTGAACACCAATCAAAGACAACAGAAAAAACATAGGATTTATCGCAACTTTGCCACGTGTTATGACAATAACTGCAACAAATATTACAACGAATATCAAAAACTGAATTGCAAAATTCATAACGGCCAACGAATAAGGCACATAAAATATGCGCGCCGGGTTCGCCAAAGCCTTTAAAACCTGCTGTTTCATTTTCTACATTCTCTTCTACATTTGAATTATAACAATTTCGACATTTTTCAACAAGTACAAAAAGATTTGCGCTTTTTGTGTTAAAAACGTTAAAAAAGCCATAGTTTTTAACTGTTAATTTAACACGACCACTTTTCAACAATTTATAAAAAACACCGGGAAAAACCGGCATTTTATTGTTGAAAACCTGTTAATAAAAACAAAATAAAAGTTTTTAACAATTTTAACAGGCCCAACAAAAACAACAAAAAATATAATAATCATTTGATTTTTTACAAAAAGCGTTTATAATCGGGTCACAAAAAGGATTAGATATGAAATTTTTAAGCTCTTTGAAGGCTTGGAAAAAGCGCGGTAACATTAAACAGATTCGCCGTGGCAAGCAAGTCATCTTGATTGACCCTGATAATCCTAAGTTCAAGGCAAAGCAGGGCTTTAAGAAAAAATAAGTCAGCTTTTCTGACGAGGTTTCTTGACACTTGATGATATTTCATCAGGTGTTTTTTTATTTATCTGAATTTATGGAATAATAATATTCTATCTTTTCATGGTCATAGTCTTCGATACGCCCCTGAGGCAGTATTAACATACGCGTAATACCTATCTGTTCGACAAATTCAGGATTATGACTAACTACTATTATTGTGCCGGAAAAATCACGGAAATTATCACCTATTATTGCCTGGGTCTGGGGGTCTAAGTGGTTTGTAGGCTCGTCGAGTATCAGCATATTCGCACGACGAAGTATTATCCGGCACAGGGCCACACGTGCCCGCTCTCCCGGTGATAATACGGATATCTTTTTAAATACATCCGTGCCAGAGAATAAAAAGTTACCCAGCGCCGCACGCAGCTGTAGCTCGGTATAATCATCGGATGCAACCGATTCTAATACGGTATCCGTTGGATTTAGCTGTTCTAGCTCCTGGGCATAGTATGCAATGTCTGTTTTGGGATTTATTTCTATGCGACCGCGCTCTGGCGTCAGGGTGCCCATAATCAATTTTAGCAGTGTGGATTTCCCCGCACCGTTTTCACCCAGGATAAGAAAACGTTCGCCCCCTTCTATTATAAAAGACAGCTTCCTATACAGCAGTTTTTGCCCAGGATATCTGAACCATAAATCATCAACCGCAATCGGATGCCGTGCACCAGGGCGCAGGGGCGATAAATCCATTTTTACTTTTTTATATACTTGCTCGCGCTCTATACGGTTTGCCAATATTTTTTCCAACTGGGCGGCACGTGTATGCCCCGCTTTTTTTATGGAATGATTTGTGGGGCTGGCCGCATTGGCGCGGGAAATAAAATCAGACAGGTGGCTTATTTGGCGTTCTTGGGCCTTTATCTTTACATCACGCGCATGGCGCAGCGCGGCATCCTTGCGCTTGAAATCTGCATAATTTCCGTCAAATACCGATATTTTATGGCTGGTCTTGTCTATATGAACTATTTTGTTGGCAACCGCGTTTAAGAATTCTGTGTCATGACTGATTACCATTATCGCACCGCGATAACGTTGCAGATATTTTGTTACAAAATCACGTGTGCCCGCATCCAGATGGTTTGTAGGCTCGTCCAGCAGCATGATATCCGGCATTGAATACAGCAGGCGAGTAAATGCAACCTTTGATTTTTGCCCCCCAGACAAATCGCACAGGCGCATGTCCAGCCAGCTGGCATCTATTTCCATATTTTCAATCAATGTTAGCAGGGCGTCTTCTGCATTATATACATCGTAATAGTCCAACTCGTGCTGGGTAGTTGCTATTTCATCAGCAATATTTTTATCATCCGGGACATCGGCCAGTTTTATATATAGTTCCTGTAGGCGGTGATTTAGTTTTTCTATTGGCCGGCCTGTTAATAAATAATCCCATACGGTTAAGTCGGGTGTCTCGATTTCTATTATCTGGGGCAGGTATCCCATTCGGGCACCGTCGGTATCTATTTTTCCGGCATCGGGTGTAATGCGCCCGATAAGTATATTTAACAGCGTTGATTTTCCGGCGCCATTTACACCGATTATACCGGCATGGTCGCGTCGCCCCAGGCTAAGCTCGGCATTATCATATATTATCTGTGTGCCAAAAGATAAAGTCAGATTTTTTATGTGCATAATGCACAATCATATATAAAAATTTACCTTCAATCTATGTAATTATTAAGTGCTTGAAATTTAACAAATATTAAAATAATAGGATTTAAGTTATAAAAAAATCCCGGTGGGTCGGGATGAAACTGGTTGCGGAGTGTGGATTTGAACCACAGACCTTCAGTTAATGGGTCAGGTGATAAATTACGATAAATAATTCTAAATTTTCCTTGATTTTCTGCGGATTGTAGAATATCATAAAATTAACAAAAGTTAATAGCAAAAAACGAAAATCCATAGCAAAAGACGCCGCGTATAGCAAATATATAGCAAAAAGTGTCCGGGTTATGGGTCGGAATCATATGGTTACAAATTGTAACCGGTTGAAATAAAAGGGTGCTGGTATGGCCAAAGAGTTAAAGGAAAATAAAACAACAAATCTGACCCCGGTTGTGGGCGAAATGTTTTTGTATAAAAGTGATTACGGCACGGTCAAGTTAAACGGCTTGATTTATCAGGAGTCGCTGTGGTTGACACAGGCGGCCATTGCGGAATTGTTTGATGTGCAAAGACCGGCTATTACAAAACATATAAATAATATATATGAAGAGGGTGAATTGTCGCCGGAAATCACATGTTCCAAAATGGAACATTCCCAGAAATCCGGGGGATATCCGTTATCAAATCCAGCAAATTATTATAATTTGGACATGATAATAGCGGTCGGATACCGTGTTAATTCCAAAAAGGCGACACAGTTCCGTATATGGGCAACCAAAGTTCTGCACGAATATCTTCAAAAGGGCTTTGCGCTGGATGATGAGCGGTTAAAACTGGCTGGCAAGCCCTTTGGTAAGGACTACTTCCGTGAATTGTTGGAACGTGTGCGTTCAATCCGTGCCAGCGAGCGCAGGATTTATCAGCAAATCACTGATATTTTCGCGGAGTGCAGTATTGACTATGACCCGCAGTCGGATGCGGCGATGAACTTTTACGCCAATATTCAAAACAAGTTTCATTATGCGATACACGGGTCTACGGCGGCCGAGGTTATAAAAGACCGTGCGAGTCTGGATAAACCGAATATGGGACTAACCACATGGAAAAATTCGCCGGATGGTCGGATTTTGAAAATGGATGTTTCGGTGGCTAAGAATTACTTGAGCGAAAAGGAACTGAAAGACCTTGAGCGTGTTGTGACAATGTTTTTTGATTATATAGAGCATCAGATTGAACAACAGCAGGCATTTAATATGGCACAGTTTGCCGATGCGGTTGACCGCTTGCTGGCGTTTAATAATTACGAGGTGTTACACGGATTCGGGTCGGTTAGCGCGGCCGATGCCAAACATCATGCCGAAGCCATATACGATGAATTTAACAAGACCCAGAAGATAGAAAGCGATTTTGACCGGATTGTTAAACTCGCGGGTAATAAGTAACCAGTTGTCCGATATTCTCGGACAACTGAAACGTACGATAAAAACGTACGGTTGCAGGTTGAATTGAAATGAAATCACAACATATCAATTTTACAGAAAAGTGCATTGCGGCGTTGCCGATTCCGACCAAGGAGCAGGGGCAGGCGATTTATTATGATTCAGGGTCGCAAGACGGCCTGATGCTGATTGTGACGTACGGTGGGACAAAGACGTATTACCACTATATGTTCTTTAATAAAAAGCCTGTACGCACGAAAATAGGGCGGTCGCCGCAAATGAAACTGGCCACGGCGCGGGCGGCGGCGCATACCATGGCGGAAAACGCGACGCATGGCATTAACCCCGGCGAACAGCGTCGCGAAACGTTGCGTGATATTACGCTCAAACAGTTCTATGATACGGTGTACAAACCGGAATACTCTGTTATCCATAAAAAGACGCGTTCGGTTGCCAATGACGACAGTATTTTTACGCATCATTTGACTGATTTTCATAACCGGATGCTGTTGGATATTAAACCCGCTGAAATTGAAAAACTGCATAACAACACTCAAAAAACGCACAGTCCCTATACAGCGAACAGGGTTTTGTCGCTGATTAAGCATATTTACGTGATTGCGGCAAAGCGGGGTTATATGAATAATCATCCGAACCCCGCCGCCGATATTTCAAAGTTTAAGGAACAAAGCCGTGATAGATTCCTGCAATCAGATGAACTTGGGCGGTTGTTTGCGGCGTTGGATGCGGAATATAACGAAATTTTCAAGAACTATGTTTTGATTTCACTTTATACAGGCCAGCGCAGAAGCAGTATTTTATCCCTGCGCTGGTCGCAGGTGGATTTGGTTAACGGTTTTATTTATCTGTCGGATACCAAGAACGGCGAGCCGATGCAAGTTCCAATGACAAATCAATTAAGGGATTTATTACAAAAAATCAATCAATACACGAAGTCAGACTGGGTTTTTCCGAGTAATAAGAGCAAAAGCGGTCATTTTGAAGACCCAAAGCGCCCCTGGCAAGAATTATTACGTCGCGCGGGGATTGAGAACCTGCGTCTGCATGACCTGCGCCGTACAATGGGTAGTTATCAGGCAATATCCGGTTCAAGCCTGCATATTATAGGTAAATCACTGGGGCATAAGTCCACCAGCGCAACACAAGTCTATGCCAGATTATCGGCCGACCCCATCCGCGAATCCATGCAGAAAGCGACGGATAGGATGTTGGAAATGGTAACAAAATAGGGTTGGTTCGTAATATTTTTTATACTAAAATTATTTTTGTAAATATTAATACTGATTCGTTTATGGCTGTAATATGCGGTTTTCTGCGATTTATAAAAGTAAAGAAAAAAATAAAAATTATTTTGCTTATTTGTATTGCGAATCGCTACCTAAATCAATATGTTGGGTTTGTATGGCATAAATTATAACTATATATTGTAATTTGTGCAAGGATTGCGGTTGTTTTTTACCTCAATCCTTACAAGTGGGATACCTAATAATTGGGCCCCTAGACAAGCCCATTATAACAAAGTCCCAAAGCAATGGCAATTACTTTGTCTCGGGTATGGTTGCCGCCTTGACAACAATAGGAGTAACTTATGTCAAGATGCGCAAGAACATATGGCTTAGAAGTTCATCACAAGAGAGTTGATGGAGGTAATGGTTTGGATAATGCGATGGTATTATGTCATCAGTGTCATGTGAATACCAGTTCGTATGGTGATTCAAATCATATAAGTCCTGAACCTTTTACAGCAACCACCAAAATACTTGCTTTGGCACGTGCTGGAAATCGTTGTGAATGTACCAAGGGAACATGTTGTATGAAAGGAGGTTTATTATGGCAATAAAGTTCCTAGTGAAGGAAAGCGTACCCCTTGGGAACAGCGGGCATTTAAAATGAATGGGGGTAAGCCAGGCGTACCAGATTTGGTGATAGTCCTGCAACGGGGGCGTGTTCACTGGGTGGAATTAAAAACACCCACAGGTCGACAAAGCCCGCATCAAAAACTATTTCAAGAGGTTGTGGAGCGTCGGGGACACAAATACGAAATTTGGCGGAGTGTAGCGGATGCACAAACTTTCTGTTTGGAATATGGAGGAATGCGATGAGTGGACAAAAATCCTATTTTGACCGTGTATACGCCCGAAAATTAATTCATGCACCGATGACCGGATTTAAAATGCGTGTTTTTATCCGCCTGTATAATTTTTCCGCCGCTGCATTTGCGAAGCCCAAATCCGTAGGGGATATGGATGATACCTCGCATGGGGCTGGAATGACATGTGCATTGGAAAATAAGGCGAAATATGTGGTGAAACGTTTGGCCTTATTAAACCGGTGTAATGACGACGATGAAATGCGTTTCTTAGATTATTACGCACGCTGGGACAAAGATATCCTGAGCGACATCGATAAGGGACTGATTGAATTCAAATTTGCACGCCGGATGCTGAATTCGGCATTGCTGGACATATGCAAATCATTAAAGGGAAGAAACAATGACTGATACAGATAAGGAGTCGTGTGCGTTTTGTGGGGCGTTACCGGCGGCTAAAAATATCTCGGGGATATATTACGCTCAATGCAGTAATCCGGAATGCTGTGATAATGACCCATATGCGTTTATGGGACGGATAGCATCATTTGCAATATCTCAATGGAATGCCCATCACAGCAATCTGAAAAACTATCCGACCAACAAGAACAAAGGCTTATTAAAAAGCCGTCGCGCCAAAGGACGTCGTGTGTAATGGAGCCTG
>Ga0137307_101898_pt1 | contig 16036 bp, 10 predicted proteins | sample NAcewD2O_March_2_FD_97180 | JGI IMG/M metagenome (GOLD analysis project Ga0137307, IMG submission 97180) | Mouse cecal microbial communities from Vienna, Austria - N-Acetylglucosamine amended D2O_March | ecosystem: Host-associated > Mammals > Digestive system > Large intestine > Cecum | place...
AGGAAATGTGGGAAATGGGAGAAATAGCAGTAGCAATAGCCGACGATAATGAAAGAATACTGGATTTACTTGGCGAAATAATTGATGCGGACGAGAGCCTGAATCTGGTAGGTAAAGCGAATAATGGGGAGGAAGCCTACTCAATTATCAAAGAAAAACAGCCGGATGTGATGCTTCTTGATCTGATTATGCAGAAAATGGACGGATTAAGTGTGATGGATATGGTGAACAAGGATAAGGAGATTGAGAAGCGGCCGGGGTTTATTATCGTGACAGCGGTAAGTCAGGAACGAATTACAGAAGATGCTTTCAGAAAGGGGGCTAATTATTACATTCTTAAGCCATTTAATAATGAGACGGTGCTGAACCGGATAAAAAGTGTCGGACATGCCGCCAGATATGAGACAAGATATATGGGAGAACCATCCCAGGAGGCGGCGCTCAGGCCGAAAAAGATGAATCTGGAAGCCAGGGTGACAGATATGATTCATGAAATCGGAATTCCTGCACATATTAAAGGGTACCATTACTTAAGGGATGCAATTATTATGTCAATCGAGGATATGGACGTCCTGAACGCCATTACGAAGGTCTTATATCCAACGGTAGCAAAAAAGCATCAGACAACGTCAAGCCGCGTAGAAAGGGCGATCCGGCATGCAATTGAGGTGGCGTGGAGCAGAGGAAAGCTGGATACATTAGATGAGTTGTTCGGCTATACGGTAAGCAATGGTAAGGGAAAACCGACCAACTCAGAGTTCATTGCACTTATTGCAGATACAATTCGTTTAGAATATAAAAACAGATAATACTTTCCTTCCGGGGAGAAATGCGGTATAATACATATAAGATATCGCAAAGTCGGGAGGAAGAGAACGATGAAAAAAATACTTTTTGCAACTTCAGAGGCAGTGCCATTTATAAAGACAGGAGGGCTTGCAGATGTGGCAGGAACCCTGCCTAAGAATTTTGATAAAGAAAAATATGATGTAAGAGTCATGCTTCCGAAGTACATGTGTATGAAAGAACAGTGGAAGGAAAAGCTGACATACCACAGCCATTTTTACATGGATCTTGGATGGAGGACACAGTACGTAGGAGTACTGGAGACACAGTACGATGGGATTACATTCTACTTTATAGATAATGAATACTATTTTAACGGTTTTGCACCATATGGGGATATGTATGCGGACATAGAAAAGTTTGCATTTTTCTCCAAAGCAGTGTTAAGTGCACTTCCTGTAATTAATTTCAGACCGGATATTATCCACTGCCATGACTGGCAGACAGGGCTTGTCCCCATATTTCTGGATAATTTCCGCTATTCGAATGAATACTACCGTGGAATTAAGACGATTATGACAATCCATAATCTGAAGTTCCAGGGAACATGGGATACGAAGAGAGTAAGGGACATTACGGGACTGCCTCAGTATTATTTTGCACCGGACAAGCTGGAGGCTTATAAGGATGCTAATTATCTGAAGGGCGGAATCGTATATGCTGACCGGATCACAACCGTAAGTAACTCTTACGCGGAGGAGATTAAGATGCCATTCTACGGGGAGAAGCTTGACGGTCTGATGCGTGCCCGTTCTAACTGCCTGTCCGGTATTGTGAACGGAATCGACTATGATGATTTTAATCCGGAGACAGACACATGTATTGAAAAGAACTATAATGTTGAGAGTTTCCGTAAGGAGAAGGTAAAGAATAAGATTGCCCTTCAGAAGGAACTTAATCTGGAGCAGGATCCGAAGATTATGATGATCGGGATTGTATCCAGACTTACGGACCAGAAGGGATTCGATCTGGTAGCTTATATCATGGATGAGCTTTGTCAGGATGCGGTGCAGATCGTGGTTCTCGGAACCGGAGAGGAACAGTACGAGAATATGTTCCGGCATTTTGAATGGAAGTATCAGGGTAAAGTATCAGCGAATATTTATTACTCTGAGCCTCTGTCCCACAGAATATATGCTGCAAGTGACGCGTTCCTTATGCCGTCGCTCTTTGAGCCCTGCGGCTTAAGCCAGCTTATGAGCCTTAAGTATGGAACCGTTCCGATTGTAAGGGAGACAGGAGGTCTTAAGGATACGGTGGAGGCGTATAATGAGTATGAGAAGACAGGAACCGGCTTCAGTTTCCTGAATTATAATGCTCACGAGATGCTTGGCACGATCCGCTATGCAGAGAGGATTTACTACGACAGAAAGAGAGACTGGAATAAGATTGCAGAACGGGGAATGGAGAAGGACTTCTCCTGGAAGAATTCCGCAAAACAGTATGAGGCATTATATGATGACATGTAAGATAAAAGACATATTGAAGGATACAGATCCGCATATTTCATTTGAAATATTTCCTCCGAAAACGGAGGCGGGGTATGAAAGCGTTTTGTCCGCGGCAGACAGGATTGCAGCGTTAAAACCGTCATATATCAGTGTGACCTATGGCGCGGGCGGCGGTACGAGCAAAAATACAGTGAAGATTGCTTCACATATTAAAGAATTAGGGGTTACGAGCCTTGCGCATCTGACCTGCGTATCTTCTACGAAGGATGAGGTGCATAAGGTGATTGAAGAACTGAAGGAGCAGAAGATTGAGAATATTCTGGCGCTTCGGGGAGACAGACCAAAGGACATGGCGTTTCCTCTTCCAGGACAGTACAGATATGCCTGTGAGCTTATTGAGGATATTAAGACCCAGGGAGATTTTTGTATTGGGGCTGCGTGTTATCCGGAAGGGCATGTAGAGACGGAGCATAAGAAGGATGATATTATGAATCTGAAGCATAAGGTGGACTGTGGGGTGGACTTTCTTACGACACAGATGTTTTTTGATAATAATATCCTGTATAATTTCCTTTACAGAATCAGGGAGAAGGGTATCACGATTCCGGTGCTTCCAGGGATTATGCCAATTACCAACGCGAAGCAGATGAAGAGAACGCTGGAACTGTCCGGCACTGTGCTTCCTCAGAGATTTGTGGCGATACTTGACCGGTTCGGCGAGGATCCTGAGGCCATGAAGCAGGCGGGAATAGCCTATGCGACAGATCAGATTATTGATCTGATTGCCAATGGTATCAACCATGTTCATGTCTATTCCATGAATAAGCCAGAGGTGGCTGCGGCAATCATGAGTAATCTTTCGAGTATTGTAAAGACAGAAGCATAAGATTCAGCAGGTTTGCTGATTGCAGATTTAGCGAAAGGACTGGCAGAATTTTCAGACAGATGTATCTGAACTGAGGCATTATGGATATGGACAGGAGAGAAAAAGAGGCCGTCCGTTATCTTGGATATGGAAGACATGCGGTAGACGAAAAGACAGAGACGCTGATTAGGGATTCCTTTAAGGAGCTTGACAGGACGGCGAAATGTCGGATCGTCTATCGCATCTTTGAGTTGGAGGTTCCTGATGACGGCGGAGTGAAAATCGGAGAGTTAGAGATTAGAAGCAAGAATCTTGCAAAGAATATGAGGGGCTGCCAGGAGGCAGTGATGCTGGGTGCAACCCTTGGAATAGAGGTGGATATGCTGCTTCGGCGGTATTCCCTTATGGATATGTCAAAGACAGTTGTGCTGCAGGCGTGCGCGGCTGCTCTTTTAGAAGAGTACCTGGATGACTGGCAGGAGGAGCACAGGAAAGTGGCTGAAATGGAAGGATGCTATCTGAGACCGCGTTTTAGTCCGGGGTATGGGGATTTTGACATTTCACATCAGGAGGATGTGATCCGTATGCTGGAATGTGCAAAGAAGATCGGGCTTACGATGACAGACCGGTATATGCTTACCCCTTCCAAATCAGTGACAGCAGTAATCGGGATCAGCAAAGAAGAGGTTCCATGCCACAGAAAAGGATGTGAGGAATGCGGAAAAACAGACTGTATTTACCGGCGGCAGGAGGGACAGCGTGTTCTGGAAAAGCCAGAGTCCCGTGCATGCAGCGATTAACATTAAATTACAGATTAAGGACAAAAAGGAGCAAAGCACAGATGATACTAGAAAGACTTGGAAAAGAACTGCTTTATTTTGACGGAGGTACCGGGACGCTTCTCCAGGAGAAGGGGATGAAGGCGGGAGAACTGCCAGAGACATGGAACCTGACGCATACGGAAGAGATGGTTGATATCCACAGGCAGTATTTTGAAGCCGGCAGTGATATTGTGCTTACGAATACATTCGGAGCAAATGCACTGAAATTTCATAATACAGAGTTTGAGCTTGAGGATATTGTGGCAGCGGCTGTGGTGAATGTAAAAGAGGGAGCCTGGATGGGTGTCCATGATGGGAGGGAGGTATATGCAGCTCTTGATCTCGGACCTACCGGAAAACTTCTAAAGCCCATGGGTGACCTGAGCTTTGAGGATGCCTATGAGGCATATAAGGAAGTGGTGCAGTACGGGGAAGAGGCGGGAGCCGACCTGATTCATATTGAAACCATGAGTGATACCTATGAGGTGAAGGCTGCGGTGCTGGCAGCAAAGGAAAACACAAAGCTCCCGGTCTTTGCCACCATGATTTTTGATGAGAATGGCAAGCTTCTTACAGGAGGGGACGTTCCGTCAGTGGTTGCCCTCTTAGAAGGGCTTAAGGTAGACGCACTGGGGATTAATTGCGGCATGGGACCGGAACAGATGCTTCCCATACTTGAGGAGATTCTGAAATATGCCACTGTCCCGGTTATTGTCAAACCCAATGCAGGTCTGCCGAAGCAGAAGGACGGACAGGTCTATTATGATGTCTCACCGGCAGAATTTGCAAAAGTCATGCGTGAGATTGTGGAGAAGGGAGCAAGTGCTGTTGGAGGCTGCTGCGGGACGACGCCCAGGCATATCCGCGCCCTGGTTAAGAAGACGGAAAAGCTTAAGGACCTTTCGAAAAGAGAAAAGAGGGAGCCGAAGGAGTATACAATTGTTTCCTCCTATGGAAAAGCAGTGATTTTAGGAGCTGAACCCCGCGTGATCGGGGAGCGGATCAATCCTACAGGAAAGAAAAGGTTTAAACAGGCATTAAAAGAGCATGACATTGAATATATTCTGCGGGAGGGGATTGCACAGCAGGATGCTGGAGCACATATCCTGGATGTGAATGTAGGGCTTCCGGACATTGACGAGCCTGCGCTTATGAAAGAGACTGTGACAGAGCTTCAGAGTGTGACGAGCCTTCCTCTTCAGATTGATACAGTGGATGTGAAAGCTCTTGAGGCCGCCATGCGGATTTACAACGGAAAACCCATGGTAAATTCCGTAAACGGAAAGCAGGAGTCTATGGATGCTGTCTTTCCGCTGATTCAGAAGTATGGCGGGGTAGTAGTAGGACTGACTCTTGATGAGGATGGTATTCCGGATACCCCGGAGGGCAGGGCGGCTATTGCCGGAAAAATTATCCGGGAAGCAGAAAAGTACAAAATCCCCAGGAAGGACCTTGTTATAGATGTTCTTGCCATGACGATAAGCTCCGATCCGGAGGGCGCAAGGACGACTCTGGAGGCTTTGAAGCTGGTAAAAGAGCAGTATGGGGTATGTACCGTGCTGGGGGTCTCTAACATTTCCTTCGGACTTCCCTGCCGTCAGGCCGTGAATTCGAACTTCTTTAGCCTGGCCATGCATGCAGGACTAAGCGCGGCAATAATCAATCCACTGTCTGAGGATATGATGCGTTCCTGGTATTCCTACTGTGCACTGATGAATTATGACAAGAACTGTGAACGGTATATCGGACAGTATGCAGGCCAGAAGAATGCAGCTCCTGCGGTAAAGGATACAAGGGTTACATTAAAGTCTGCTATTGAGAAGGGACTGAAGGAAGAGGCGCATCATGCAGCCCGGGAGCTTCTGTCTGAGAAAAAGCCTCTGGAGATTATCAACGAGGATATGATACCAGCTCTTGATACAGTAGGAAAGGGTTTTGAAAAGGGAACCGTATTTCTGCCTCAGCTTCTTATGAGTGCGGATGCCGCGAAGATTGCATTTGCTGTTTTAAAGGATGCGCTTGCACAGGCCGGGGATGAAGAGCAGAAAAAAGAAAAAATCGTTCTTGCAACAGTAAAAGGCGATATACATGATATTGGAAAAAATATTGTGAAGGTACTGCTGGAGAATTACAGCTTTGATGTGATTGATCTTGGAAAGGATGTGGATCCCGAAAAGATTGTGGATGCTGCCATCCGTAATAATGTAAAGCTTGTAGGCTTAAGTGCCCTGATGACAACCACTGTGGTCAGTATGGAGGAAACCATCCAGCTGCTGAGAGAGAAAAAACCGGACTGTAAGGTCATGGTTGGCGGGGCTGTATTGAATCAGGAGTATGCAGATATGATCGGAGCTGATTTCTACGGAAAGGATGCAATGCAGTCTGTCTATTATGCACAGAGCTGCTTCGCATAACCTGGTATATCATGATATAGAAAACAAAAAAGGAGAATCAGAACAATGGCATTAGTGATACCAAGACATTATGATCCCCATCTGACCGTGCGGGAGACACAGGAAGCAATTAAATACATACGGGATACCTTTCAAAAGGAATTTGGAAAAGAAATGAATCTGGAGCGAATCTCCGCACCTCTGTTTGTGGAGAAAAGCAGTGGTCTTAACGATGACCTTAATGGCGTGGAGCGGCCGGTTCAGTTTGACATGGCGGCGATCCCCAAAGAGACGGTGGAGGTGGTTCATTCCCTTGCAAAGTGGAAGCGTATGGCTCTCTATGAATACAAATTCAAGCCGGGAGAGGGCCTGTATACGAACATGAATGCGATCCGCCGGGACGAAGAGCCGGATAATCTGCATTCCTGCTATGTGGATCAGTGGGACTGGGAGAAGGTAATTACAAGGGAGGAACGTACGGTGGAAAAACTGGAGGAGACTGTGCGGACCATCTTTAAGATCATTAAGCATATGCAGCACGAGGTGTGGTACCGATATCCAAATGCGGTAAAACATCTGCCAGGTGATATTACATTTCTCACATCCCAGGAGTTAGAGGACCGTTACCCGGATAAGACGCCCAAGGAGCGGGAGAATCTGATTACGAAGGAATATGGATGCGTCTTCTTGATGCAGATCGGAGATAAGCTCAAAAGCGGGATTCCTCATGACGGACGTGCGCCGGATTATGATGACTGGCAGCTGAACGGAGATATTCTGTTTTGGCATGATACACTGGAATGCGCCCTGGAAATTTCCAGCATGGGAATCCGTGTGGATGAGAAGTCGCTGGATGAACAGCTTAAGAAGGCAGGCTGTGAGGAGAGAAGAGATCTTCCTTATCATAAGATGCTTCTTGCAGGAGAGCTTCCCCTTACCATTGGCGGAGGAATCGGTCAGTCAAGGCTCTGTATGCTGCTTTTAGACCGCGCCCATGTGGGAGAGGTACAGGCAAGCATCTGGCCGGGGGAAATGAGGGAAGTCTGCAGACAGAATGATATATTCCTGCTATAGAAGAAATGGCAACTGTTCAGTACCTTCAGGGCGCGCAGACCTGCTGAATAGCTGCTGCTATTCACGGACTAACCGTCCGCTCAGTGTAACGCATAGTTACTGGAATTGTATCTTGTAAACAACACGAAAATAAAGTACAATAGCTATGTGAATATAATAACAGGGAGGACGTCCAAACTGTTACAATAAAACAACAGGAGGAACTTATGTTATGATACGTGGACTTGACACGACAGTCAGAAAAATTCGCAGGCAGGTGTTTGAGGAGGTGGCAAGGCTGGGCTTTCATGCAAATGCCGAGACGCTGCACAATGATATGGAAGAGATTCCATACAGGATGGTGAATGATGAGACGAAGTACCGTGACAGTGTGTATCGTGCACGGGCGATTGTAAGAGAGCGTTTAAGACTTGCTATGGGCCTGTCCTTAAGGCCTGAGGATAAGCCGGTGCATCTGACCGCGGGCGTGGAGGCGAGTAATATTTCTGATAAATATTATGAACCGCCGCTTATGCAGGTGATTCCTTCCGCATGTATGGCGTGTGAGGAAAGAGGATATGAGGTCAGCAATATGTGCAAGGGCTGTCTTGCCCATCCCTGTATGGAGGTATGTCCGAAAGGAGCCATTTCCATGGTGAACGGAAAGTCATACATAGACCAGGAAAAGTGTATCAAGTGCGGCAAGTGTAAGTCTGCATGCCCTTATGATGCGATTTCAAAGAAAGAGCGTCCATGCCAGCAGGCGTGCGGGGTGAATGCAATTATCTCTGATGCGCAGGGACGTGCGAAGATTAATAATGATAAATGTGTTTCCTGTGGCATGTGTATGGTAAACTGCCCCTTTGGAGCGATTTCTGACAAGTCACAGATCTTCCAGCTTGCCAGAGCCCTTGCAGAGGGAGATGAGATCGTGGCAGAGATTGCACCGGCATATGCAGGACAGTTCGGGGATAATATTACTCCGAGGAATCTAAAGGCTGCCCTCCAGGAGCTTGGATTCTCAGAGTTCTATGAGGTGGCTCTGGGCGCTGACATCGGTGCAGTATCAGAGGCGCATCATTATGTAAATAAAGTAACAACAGGCGAGCTTCCGTTCCTTCTGACCTCCTGCTGCCCGTCCTGGGCAATGCTGGCAAAGATCTATTTCCCGGATCTTGTGGATCAGGTATCCCAGGAGCTTACGCCTATGGTTGCCACTGCCCGCACGATTAAGAAGGAACATCCGAACGCAAAGGTGGTCTTTATCGGGCCATGTGCTGCGAAGAAGCTGGAGGCTATGAGAAGAACCGTACGAAGCGATGTGGACTTTGTTATAACCTTTGAGGAGCTGCAGGCCATGTTTGATGCAAAGGATATTGACCTTACAAAATATGAGGCGGAATCCTCCTTCCACAATGCCACAGGAGCAGGCCGGGGCTATGCGGTTGCAGGCGGTGTTGCAGAGGCAATTGAGAAATGTATCAGAGAATACTATCCTGGTACAGAGGTTAATATTGAGCATGCAGAAGGGCTTGCTGAGTGTAAGAAGGTACTGGCGCTTGCGAAAGCCGGGAAGATGAACGGCTGCCTGATCGAGGGAATGGGATGCCCTGGAGGATGTGTGGCAGGAGCCGGAACCAATATCCCGGTTGCCAAAGCGCAGAAGAAGATTAAGGACTTTGTGAAAGCGTCCTCGAATGAGATTCCGCCCAAGGAGCTGGAGGAGATAGAGCTTAAATAAATAGAGGAGGGGAACTGTTCAGTATGGCCTGCGCAGCAGATGTGCAGACCTGCTGAATCGTTATATAAGGAGGATACTATGCAGAAATACGGAGTGAATGAGCTTAGGAGAATGTTTCTTGAGTTTTTTGAAAGCAAGGAACATCTTGCAATGAAGAGTTTTTCACTGGTGCCGCATAATGATAAGAGTCTGCTTCTTATTAATTCCGGTATGGCACCGCTGAAACCATATTTTACGGGGGAAGAGATTCCACCCAACAGACGGGTGACAACCTGTCAGAAGTGTATCCGGACGGGAGATATTGATAATGTAGGAAAGACAGACCGTCACGGAACCTTTTTTGAGATGCTTGGAAACTTTTCTTTTGGAGATTATTTTAAAAGAGAATCTATCCACTGGACCTGGGAATTTTTGACGGAGGTTGTAGGACTTGATCCGGACAGGCTGTATCCTTCCGTTTACCTTGAGGATGATGAGGCGTGGAATATCTGGAATCAGGAGATCGGGATCGCGCCGGAGAGAATTTTCCGCTTTGGCAAGGAGGATAATTTCTGGGAGCATGGCTCCGGGCCCTGCGGACCCTGCTCGGAGGTTTATTATGACCGCGGAGAGAAGTACGGCTGTGGGAAACCGGACTGTACGGTAGGCTGTGAGTGTGACCGTTACATGGAGATCTGGAACAATGTATTCACCCAGTTTGACAATGACGGACATAATCATTACACGGAGCTTGAACAAAAGAATATTGATACAGGCATGGGGCTTGAGCGTCTTGCATGCATTGTGCAGGATGTGGATTCCATGTTCGATATTGATACGCTGCTTGCCCTGCGTGAGCATGTATGTAAGCTTGCAGATGCAGAATATGGAAAGAACGAGGATACTGATGTTTCGATCCGCGTGATCACAGATCATGTCCGTTCCGTAACCTTTATGATTTCCGACGGAATTCTGCCTTCAAACAGTGGGCGCGGCTATGTGCTCCGCCGTCTCCTGAGGCGTGCAAGCCGTCACGGCAGACTTCTTGACATTGGCAGGGCATTTCTGGTGGAACTGTCAGAGACAGTGATTGAAGGCTCGAAGGACGGATATCCAGAACTGGAGGAGAAGAAGGAATTTATCTTTAAGGTTATTGCAAAGGAAGAGGAGCAGTTTAATAAGACCATTGACCAGGGACTTTCTATTCTTTCAGGAATCGAAGCGGAGATGGAAAAGAAAGGGGAAAAGATTCTTCCAGGGGAGGAGGCTTTCCGCCTTTATGATACGTATGGCTTCCCGGTTGACCTGACTACCGAGATTTTGCAGGAAAAGGGTCTTTCAGTCGATGAAGAAGGCTTTCAGAGAGCAGCCAGGGAACAGAAGCAGAGGGCAAAGGGAACCTTTGGCGAGCACAGCTACAGCGGGCGTGAGGCGAGCGTTTACGATGAGATTGATACCAGCGTCACCAGCGCATTCGTCGGCTATGATCATCTGGAGTATGATTCGGAGGTTACAGTTCTGACAACGGAAACGGAGCTTGTAGAGGCACTGTCTGATGGAGAGGAAGGAACGATTCTTGTAAAAGAAACCCCGTTCTATGCTACAAGCGGCGGACAGGAGGCAGATACCGGTGTAATTGTCAGGGGAGATTTCACCTTTGAGGTGACAGATACCATGAAGCTTCCAGGCGGCAAGACTGGACACAGGGGAAAGGTTACCAGCGGTATGGTGAAAACCGGAGATGTGGTAACTCTTAGGGTAGACGCAAAGAAGCGTGCACTTTCTGCAAATAACCACAGTGCCACACACCTTCTCCAAAAAGCCCTTCGCATGGTGCTTGGCAACCATGTAGAGCAGGCAGGATCATCTGTAAACGAGGACAGGCTCCGCTTTGACTTTACTCATTTTTCTGCCATGACCCAGGAAGAACTCAGGAGGGTTGAAGAGATTGTCAATGAGCAGATTTTGAATGCACTTCCGGTGACAGCAGAAAATATGCCCATTGAGGAGGCGAGAAAGACCGGAGCAGCTGCGCTGTTCGGGGAGAAATACGGAGATATTGTGCGTGTGGTCAGCATGGGGGATTTTTCAAAAGAATTCTGCGGCGGTACTCATGTTGCGAATACAGGAGTGATTACGGCCTTTAAGATCATTTCTGAGACAGGTGTGGCGGCAGGTGTAAGACGTATTGAGGCTCTTACTGCTGCAGGGCTTATGAAGTATTATAATGAGCTGGAGGAAAGGCTTATGGAGATTTCCAGGCTTGCAAAAGTAAAGCCGGAGCAGCTTGCCGAGAGAATCAGCCACCTTATGGCAGACAATAAGGCATTATCCAGTGAGGTGGAAAGCCTGAAAAGCAGGATGGCCAGGGATTCCATGGGCGATATTATGAATCAGGTGACAGAGGTTAAGGGAGTGAAGCTTCTTGCAGCAGCGGTAGAGGGAGTGGATATGAACGGACTCCGTGAGCTTGGCGACAGCCTGAAGGAGAAATTAGGAGAGGGAGTTGTTGTTCTCGCATCATCTGCGCAAGGAAAGGTGTCTCTGGTGGCAATGGCTACAAAGGGGGCGGTAGAGCAGGGAGCACATGCAGGAAACCTGATTAAGGAAATCGCATCACTTGTGGGCGGAGGCGGAGGCGGACGTCCGAATATGGCCCAGGCCGGAGGGAAAAGGCCGGAGGGAATTAGCGATGCTATTGCAAAGGTGCAGTCTGTACTGGAGAAGCAGGTATAATTTGTTATTATTCACGGAGCCGTGCACCCTGCTGCACGGCATCCGAGCCGGCAAAGTGGTGGTTTTCAGCATCCGGCTCCTCGCTGAAATCGACTTTTAAATGGGCTGGATGCGTTATGAGCGGACGGTTAGTCCGTGAATAGTAACGATAATTTTGTTACCTGGCATAAATTTAAAAAAAAATATTGACGTAAGCGGAATATGTGATATAATCTTATGTAGTGCAGTAAATATACCCGAACAGTCGTATAATGCACAATATAGGGCTGGAGGGGAGGTTAGGTGAGTCTATGTCAAATGTAATCGTTAAAGAAAACGAGACGTTAGATAGCGCTTTACGCAGGTTCAAGAGGAACTGTGCAAAGGCGGGCATTCAGCAGGAGATTCGTAAAAGAGAACATTACGAAAAGCCAAGCGTAAGACGTAAGAAAAAGTCTGAAGCAGCCAGAAAGCGTAAGTATAACTAATATGTGCAGCGAATAGGGGAGTTCGAATGAACCCCCCTGTTTTTATGATATAGGAAGCCCCGTTTTCTATATCACAAAAGCGCTCTGATGATATATTACTGTGGGCGGATGCTCAGTCTGCAAATAGAAGTCTTTCATTTACTATTCACGGGGCTGTTATCTTCAGAAAATTTTCATATTTTCCTGGGGTTATTTTAAGATTTTACAGATATAATATTTACAGCAAAGGAAGAAGAAGGATAGCTGCCGGGCATTCGGGCAGTTGTGAAAGGACAGATTATAATGTGGTGGAATAAAGTGATTTTTGGATGGAGTGCATACCATGTGGTATTGTGGTTTCTGGCATATAGTATTTTAGGATGGATTGTAGAATCTATTTATATGTCGATCTGCAACCGGGAAATAACGAACAGAGGCTTTACAAGAGGGCCTATGTGCCCGATTTATGGCTTTGGCGCATTGACGGTTTTTTTCCTTCTGCGTCCGTACAGCGAGAATCCGGTACAGTTGTTTTTTATGGGAATGTTTCTTGCAACAGCACTGGAGTTCATAACAGCGCGTATTATGCAGAAGGTTTTTGGAGAGATCTGGTGGGATTACAGGGAGAAGCCTTTTAATTATCAGGGAATTATCTGTTTGGAAAGCTCGGTCGCGTGGGGCTTTTATACAGTAGGGCTGTTTCTCTTTTTACATAATATAATTGTGAATATTGTAGACTATGTTCCAGTACTGGCCGGGAAGATCGTCGGCAGTATGATACTGGTTCTGTACATGATTGATTTTACTATGGCTATGTACAGGGAAAAGAAGGATGCACTTCCAGATATACCTGATAAGGTGCTTGAGTGGAAGGAGAATCTGCTGGAACGTTTTACAAGGTAGAAGGTTTCAAGAGGCGCAGCCGTGGCTGCGCCTCTTATCTGTGTACTATTATAATTTAATAAGCTCTTGATAAAGTCTTCCGAGGGGAAGACCGACTACATTATTATAGTCCCCGGTAATTCCTTTCACATGAATGGCAAAGGAACCCTGGATGCCATAGCTTCCGGCCTTGTCAAGAGGATCCCCGGATTCCGCATAAGAATAAATATCCTCCCTTGAAATGGGGTAGAAGGTCACATCGGTTTTTTCATAAAAGATCCGCTGTGATTTTCTGCCGTTTTTATTTATGATTAAAGCAACGCCGGTATATACCTGATGTGTCCGGTCAGCAAGAAGGGACAGCATATCACAGGCCTCTCTTTTATCTGCCGGCTTTCCCAGTATTTCATCGCGGTATACGACAATGGTGTCCGCTCCGATTACCATGAAGCTGTCCTGCGGGAGATTTTCCGCCGGAGAAGACAAAAGCTTTTGATATACATCCTCTGCCTTCCCGGTGGCAAGTTCCATGACAATGTCAGAAGGGACCGTTTTTGTAATAGTTTCTTCCAGGTCAGAAGGAATGACCCGGAAGGATATGCCTGTCTTTGCAAGAAGCTCTTTTCTGCGCGGTGAGGCAGATGCTAATATATAGATCATGCTGGTTCCTCCTCTATACGGATTATGTCCCCTTCCTTAAGCTCCTGCTGGAACAGACCTGGAATACCATTTACAGTCAGCCGGATTTTTCCTTTTGGATTCTGCAGGTCGATACCGGAATACTGGATCATATCCATCAGGTAATACGGGTTGCCGTCCTCCTTGGAAGGAAGACGTAAGGGCGAGCCGTTCAACTGAAACAGGATATCAGGCAATGCATGAGGCGTGGAGGCGGAAGGTATTTCCGGACTCACTGTCTTTGTCTGTAATGCCTGTAAAGGAGCCTGGGGGAGAGGGGAGGACTGTATGACAGGAACAACCTCCCAGTCTACATTGTCCATACCCAGGGTATCCTGCAGATCAAAATCCTCCAGGTCCTCAATATCATCCATATCTTCAGTATCATCAAAATCTTCGAAAATTTCAAACTCTTCGGAATCCTCAGTGTCCACATCAGGCTCTCTGTCTTCGGTAGAAATTGGCTTGCTGTTGTCTGCTTCCCCGGTTTCGTCTTCGCCAGCCTTTTTGGCCCTGCCGGTATCCATCTTTTCGGTTTCGTCTTCATCCGTTTTTCCGGCTCCGCCGGTATCTGGCCGGGAGACTGTTTCGTCAGAATCCGGATTGTCAGAGGTTTCATCGCCGCCGTGTTCTGCACCGGGTCTTCTGATCCGTACAATATCCCCGTTTTTCAAGGGGGTGTCAGGCGGTGCCGTTTCCCCGTTCAGAGTGACAATTGTCTCATCAGAAACGCCGGGGAGGTCTCCCAGACGTGCACTTGCGGGTATGCCGGCGATGGCAGGAGTGAATTCAATCTCATCTCCTGCGCGGATTACATCAGAAAGCTTTCCTTCTTTTTTATTGATGAGAAGCAGGGCAGGCTGTGCAGCTTTTCCATAGTAGATTTTCCGTCTGCCATTTACGGTTATAATCAGACTTTGACCGGAACGTGCCAGGATATCCTGAAAGTTATATCCGTTCATCATCAGAAGATTCAGTGCCGTAAAGCTTCCGCTCCGGAACAGCTTGGCAGGCTTTCCATTCAGAGTTACCCGGAAACTGTCGTTGATCAGGTTCAGGCCTGAGGAAATGACGATTCCAAGAGGTGTGGCATACTCTGGATTGTTCAGGTCATACTGCTCCGAGAAGGCGCTCATCTTGAAATTATTCCCGGCAATCGCCACGCGGTTAGCATCCATCTTAAGCGCCTCGGTAAGCCCTTCCTTTAGCCCTGCCAGCTTGCTGCCGCCCCCGGCGAGGAACAGCGCAGAGGGGGCATTCCCATTTACCTCAAGCACTTTTTCCGCAATTTCCTTACAGAGAAGGCCGGATGCGTCCTGGATGGCATGAAGCAGCTCCTTTTGTGTAGCTGTGTGTTCAAAGCCAAGGATGTCAGTAAATGTAATCTCTGTCTGGCTGTCCATTTGTGCCTTCATAAGCTCTGCAGTCTGAAAATCCACCAGATAGTCCTTCATGAGCATTTCCGTAATCTCGTCGCCGGCAACGGTAGCCATCGTGTAACCGATCACGCTTCCGCCGGTGCAGACAGCAATATCGGATGTTCCGGCTCCGATATCCACCATGACCAGGTTGAGGAGCCTTAAGTTTTCAGGAATCGCCGCGTTGATTGCGGCAATGGGCTCAAGAGTAATACTGGCTACATCCAGATCAATCTTTTGCATGGTTGTATACAGGCTTTCCACTACCTCACTGGGGAGGAAGGTGGCAATCAGGTCTGCCTTAATCGTCTTCCCCCGGTGATCTTTCAGACTGGAGATCATATACTGATCCAGATAGTACTGGCAGACCGTATAGCCTACCAGATAGAACCGCCTGGAGTCATCTTCTGCGGCAGTTTCCTGCTCAAAGAGCTGCTCCGCCCGTCCGATTGCACCTGCTTCCAGACGGCTGATCATTTCATCGTCAATTAGCTGGGGGCCGGGAAGCGTCATCTCGAAGTCTGCGCGTTTTGTCCTGAGAGCCCGTCCGGCGGCCGCAACGCAGACACGGCTCAGCCGGAAGCCAAGCTTATCCTCCAGCTTTGCCTTGACCTTTCCGGCCAGAATGGATACTTTCTCTATATTTTCAATCTGTCCGTCAATCATTGCCCGCTGTGTGTGTTCTTCCTTTTCAATGGCAACAATGTTGACCTTTCCGTCTATTACA
>Ga0137307_101309_pt1 | contig 16028 bp, 9 predicted proteins | sample NAcewD2O_March_2_FD_97180 | JGI IMG/M metagenome (GOLD analysis project Ga0137307, IMG submission 97180) | Mouse cecal microbial communities from Vienna, Austria - N-Acetylglucosamine amended D2O_March | ecosystem: Host-associated > Mammals > Digestive system > Large intestine > Cecum | place...
GCCTCAAGCACCGGCTTCACCACATTGGTGAGGAAATTGTCGACCTGTATCGGTGACCTGCCTACATATTTTGCAGGATCCATCGTCGCCTGAAGCTGCTCAATCGTAAGGTTGAATTCCGGGTCGGCCGCGATAAGCTCCAGCAGATTGTTGTCCTTTCCTTCCACCTTGACATTCCTGCCCGCCTCCATTGAGAGTGTCCTGATTTTCTCGTGGAGCTCCTGACGGTTTCCTCCGTTCTTCACTGCGTCCATCATGATGTTTTCCGTTGCCATAAACGGAAGCTCTGCCATGATGTGTTTTGTGATGACCTTGTCATACACGACAAGCCCGTCCACGACATTGAGGCACAGGTCCAGAATGCCGTCTATGGCAAGAAATCCCTCCGGAATGGACAGCCTCTTGTTGGCAGAATCGTCAAGCGTCCTCTCAAACCACTGTGTTGCCGATGTGACGGCCGGATTGAGCGCGTCAATCATGACATATCTTGCGAGGGATGCAATCCGCTCCGAGCGCATCGGATTTCTCTTGTACGCCATGGCCGACGAGCCAATCTGATTCTTTTCAAACGGTTCTTCAACCTCTTTTAAATGCTGTAACAGCCGAATATCATTCGACATCTTATGCGCACTAGCCGCAATGCCTGCGAGAATGTTTGCCACCCTGGTATCGACCTTTCTGGAATATGTCTGCCCCGATACGGCATAGCATTCTTTAAATCCCATCTTTGCGGCAATCATGGGATCAATCTTGTCTATCGTCTCCTGGTCTTGGTCAAACAGCTCCAGGAAGCTTGCCTGTGTCCCCGTCGTTCCCTTCGATCCCAGCAGCTTGAGGCTTCCCGCAACGTACTCCAAATCCTCCAGATCCATCAAAAATTCCTGCATCCAGAGCGTTGCGCGTTTTCCGACTGTCGTCGGCTGGGCCGGCTGGAAGTGTGTAAACGCAAGTGTCGGAAGGTTCTTGTACTTGTCCGCAAACTTTGCCAGCTCGTCAATGACATTGACCAGCTTTTTGTGCACGAGCTTGAGCGCCTCGTCCATCACGATGATGTCTGTGTTGTCCCCGACATAGCACGAAGTCGCCCCAAGGTGGATGATGCCCGCTGCCTTTGGACACTGCTGCCCATAAGCATACACATGGCTCATGACATCATGGCGCACAAGCTTCTCGCGCTCCCTTGCCACCTCATAATTGATATCCTCGGCATGTGCCTTCAGTTCGTCAATCTGCTCCTGTGAGATGACGGGTTTCCCATTCTCACTCAGCCCCAGCTCCATCTCTGTCTCCGCAAGGGCAATCCAGAGCTTTCTCCATGTACGGAACTTCATGTCCTGCGAAAAGATGTACTGCATTTCCTTGCTTGCATACCGCTCGGAAAGGGGACTTGTATACCTGTCTGTACTCATATTTTTTCTCCTTTTTACCTATTTATCAAAATCACCCCGGATATCCCCGGTCGGCGGTTCCATCGGATACTTTCCATTAAAGCACCCCGTACAGATGCCCAGCCCGCCGGCGGCTTCCTTTAGCCTGCCGATATCCAGGTATCCCAGCGAATCGGCTCCTATGATATCCCTGATTTCATCTACCGACCTGTTGTGTGCAATCAGCTGTTCCTTCTCGGGAACATCTGTCCCAAAATAACAAGGCCATAAAAACGGCGGTGAGCTGATGCGCACATGCACTTCCTTTGCCCCTGCCTCGCGCAGCATCCTCACAATCCTGTCAGACGTTGTGCCGCGCACAATGGAATCATCAATCATAATCACGCGTTTCCCGCACACTGCTTCCCTGAGGACATTGAGCTTTACCTTTACGCTCGACTCACGGCTGCTCTGTTTTGGCTTGATAAACGTCCTGCCTACATAGCCGTTTTTCACAAATGCAGTGCCGTATGGAATCCCGGACTGTAGCGAATAACCAAGCGCCGCCGCATTTCCGGACTCCGGCACACCGACTACCAAATCTGCCTCCACCGGGGAGTCCATGGCGAGGAAACGTCCGGCCTGAATCCGTGACGCATACACGCTCACGCCGTCGATATGGCTGTCCGGCCTGGCAAAATAGATATACTCAAAGATACACCTTGCCTCCTCTTCCTTTGAGAGGGCGCGTGACATGTCAGAGACAATCCCCCCGTCAGGTGTGATGGTCACCGTTTCTCCCGGAAGCACATCCCGCACATACTCCGCACCGATGGTATCCAGCGCACACGTTTCCGAAGTTATGATATAACTGTTCTCCCTTCTTCCAATGCAGAGCGGCTTAAACCCATAGGGGTCACGCGCGCCAATCAGTTTCCTGGGGCTCATCACGACAAGCGAATAAGCGCCCTTAATCTTCTGGCATGCGTTGTTTACAGCCTGTTCGACAGTCCTGGTGTTAAGGCGTTCCCGCGCTATGTGGTAGGCGATGACCTCCGAATCGATGGTTGTCTGAAAGATGGCTCCCGTGTATTCCAGGTCATGCCTGAGCGCCGGCGCGTTAATCAGGTTGCCATTGTGGGCGAGCGCAAGTGTTCCTTTTACATAATTCAGTACAAGGGGCTGCGCGTTCTCGCGCGTGGATGCGCCCGCCGTGGAATAGCGCACATGTCCCACGCCAATATCGCCTTTCAGCGGTTCAAGATTGTCTGGCGTAAACACTTCATTGACCAGCCCCATTCCCTTGTAGGATGTCACTTTTCCCTTTGGCCCGCCTGTCTCACTCACGGCAATGCCACAGCTCTCCTGTCCCCTGTGCTGCAGTGCAAAAAGCCCGTAATAAATCGTGGATGCGACATTGTGTCCGTCAAAATCATAAATGCCAAAGACGCCGCACTCCTCATTCAGCCCTGTCTCGTCTATATTTCTGTCTATATCATCATTGTACATAATTTTTCCAAATACTCCTCTTTGTGAAGCACTACTTAAATTCCTTGCCTGTCAGCAGGGCAAATGCCTCTTTGTACTTATCCACCGTCTTCGTGACAACTTCCTCCGGAAGAAGGTTGTCGTTGTCGGGATTTGCCTTGAGCCAGTCGCGCACAAACTGCTTGTCAAAGGAAGGCTGTCCCTTTCCCGCCTCATATCCCTCCAGAGGCCAGAACCGCGAGCTGTCCGGTGTCAGCATCTCATCCCCGAGCACGATATTTCCATTTCCGTCAAGGCCAAACTCAAACTTGGTGTCCGCGATAATGATGCCTTTTTCCAGCGCATATTCCGCACATTTCTTATAGAGGGCGATGGTCGCATCCTTTATCTTTCCGGCATACTCCGCACCCTTTCCCGGGTATTTCTCCTCAAGCACCTCAATGCTTCTCTCAAAAGAAATATTTTCATCATGCAGCCCAATGTCAGCCTTTGTGCTCGGCGTATAGATCGGCTCCGGAAGCTTCTCGGACTCCGAAAGCCCTTCCGGAAGCCTGATGCCGCATACAGTGCCGTTCTCCTTGTAGCTTGCCCAGCCGCTTCCCGTGATATATCCGCGCACGATGCACTCGATGGGAAGCATCTCGAGCTTCCGGCACATCATGCTGTTTCCGTCAAATCTATCGTTTTGGAAGAATTCAGGCATATCCTTGACATCCACGGAAAGCATATGGTTCGGTACTACATCCTTCGTGAAATCAAACCAGAACCTGGACATCTGTGTCAGTATTGCGCCCTTGTTGGTTATCTTGTTTTTCAGAATCACATCAAAAGCGGAAATCCTGTCTGTCGCAACAATAATCAGACTGTCCCCGTTGTCATATACCTCACGTACTTTACCTTCTTTAATTGGTGCAAATTCCTGCATTATTTCTTCCTCCTCGTTTCCATGCGTTTTCTCAATGATAAAACTGATTGCAGCACGTTTCCCTTCCGCGTCTGTGCCAAAAAAGAAAACAGCTGCGGCTATTAAAAAACAGCCCCAACTGTATCATACCGATTCTTTTCTTTTTATGCAAGTGCTTTTTCATAATCCGACACTAAATCTAATATTTTTTCTGCATATTCAGGATACTTGTCCACAATATCCTTCACCTCGTCCTGTGCCTCCTGCGCTGCCTTGGCATTATACTCCATCTGTTTCCTAAGCTTCTGGCGCCTGATAATCAGTCCGTGTCTGATTTCCACCATCTCCTTGTTGTCAATCAGTGCCTCTGCCTGGTGAAGCCATATATTGGGATCTGCCAGGTTGCAGCTGCGCAAAATCTTGACGAGCGCCGCCTGGTTGAAATCCATATCCTGCTGCATCTGTTTTTCCTGTTCACGCTGGATATTTTCCTCAAGGTATTTGTCCCAGAGCTTCTTCAACTCGTTTGAGCTGTCCACGTCATACTTGACATACAGATATTCCAGCAGGTTCGTATTGTTGACATACCGGATTTTTACCGTATTTTGCAGCAGTACAAGTTTATTGATGCCTTTTTCCACTTTCACAAGCTCCCTTTGCGCCTCATGGAATTTCACAAACACAAGGGCAAGCGCCGATGCCGCCACCAGCACTGCGATGGCATACCCGATTGACACGTCAAGGTGCCACGCCGATCCTATCACTGCCAGCAGCACAATCAGGAACAGCATGGACCCCACACAGATTGCCGTGATTCCCTTCATGTTTTTCTGGGAATTTATCAGCTCGTTCCTTCTGAAATAATAGGCATGCTTCTCACCCTCAAGCCTTCCCATGTCTTTCTTCACAAGCACCTGATAATCTTCGGCCTCTTTTAGCTTATTGTATCCATCGGGCATATACTGCTCGATGCGCTCCATGCGCACGTAGTCCTCCATTTTCATGATATGGCGCTTTTTATCGAGTCTTTCCTTGCTGTTTCCAATGTCCAGAATTTTCTTTGCATATGTGCGCAGCTGTTCTTTTACATCCTCCTTCTGAGCCTCTATCTCCTCCATGTCAGTCAAGTAGGACGTGACAAGATTATACTCGCCCCCGAGCGCATCCAGCTCCCTTGCCGCCTCCGACATCTGTTCCAGGCATGCCTTCACATAATGTTCGCGCTGTTTTTTGTCATGCATGTCAATATTGTCGCGTTTTAAGGTCTCCTCCTCCCAGTCGTACACATTTTCATACGTCTCCGGCTCTCTTTTGAAAAATCCCTTAATTTTTCCCAATAATCCCATGTAGGTAACCCCTTTCCTCTTGTTTCCCCTTATCTAACTTTTTGTCTGCCGCTTGTAATCCTTTTTTAACTGTCTGATAAGCGCCTGCGACTGCTGGCTGTATGTATCAAGCTGGCCGCTTAGCTTTAAGTTGGCAAGTTCCGTCACCAGCTGTCTCTCCCTGGAGTCCAGCCATTTTGCGTCAGCCTGCGCGCACAGCTGCTCCACCCTTATAAAATCCTCCTCCCAGTCCGGATTATCCCTTTTGAATGTGCCATATGCATAATCCGTAAGCGCCTTTCTGCTGGCAAGGATATACGCACATCTTGTCTGCCTGTCAGGATGCAGGAGATACGCCTCATAGTACAAATCTGCCGCCTGCCTGTATGCAAAATCCATCGCATAGATGGACGCCATGTCGTAGTACAAAAGTGCCCTGCCCGCACTGTCCCTTGCAGGAATGTAGTCCACCAGTTCCCTGTAAATGGCAAGCGCCTGCCGGAAACGCCCCTGCTGGTATAAGTACTCTGCACGTTTCTTATACCGCTCAATCGTATTCAGGCTTGACTGATCCTTCAGAACGCGGTCGACCTGTTTTACCGTGTTTTCATCATACATCCCTGTCCGTTCAAATATCGTCGAGACAAATGCCGCGACTGACACATGTTTCCGGACATATACATCCAGCTCGTCCGCAAGCTCCACAAGCCCGCATTCATGACGAATCCAGTTTACGAGCTCTGCCGAGACAACCGAGTCATCCAGCAGATGCACCCTTTCCATAAAATAATAACATAACTCCTCCATAGAATACAATGATATGTCGGAAAATTTTAAATAAAATGGAGTTTTTGCGTAATTTCCTATACATAAACAAACGTTATTCATTTACATAACTCCCCCATGCGTATAATATCATATTCATTACGTAATAACTTCCAGCGGCAGGCACTCTTTCCATATCTGGCCTGTCGACGGGAAAAATTCCCCAAATCCTTTGTCCCTGATTTCTATCTGCACCGCGCTGGCGTCCTCCATGTAAAACCGCAGCTCTACACGGTTTGTCTTATTTCCCCGCACCTTAAGCCCTTCGAGCGATATTCTTGCCACTCTCGTCCTGGTTCCGTCCACCGGCGCTATGTTCAGTGTAATCGCGTTATTTTTGACAAGCATCACATCAAAAACCTTTTGTGCGTCATACCAGTTGGTGCCTGCATCAAGAATCGGATAGTAGACCTCCATCTGTCCCTTGTCACACATCATTCCGATATTTGCGCGGAGCTTGTCCTCGGATAAGTATACATATGTCGTGGAAAGAGTTGACGGGTAGGCGCGCTCCCTCGCGCCATAACACGCTCCCTTGCTGAAAAGATTGTTCCCCTGAAACACGCGCCTCCCACGGCACATATATTTTAACGACTCCCTGCACCATTCTTTCGAGAAGGAATCGCCAAGGAGAAAAACTGACGTAATAATCCGCTGCTCGCAGTTCTTCCGCACAATCTCGAGAAGCGCCGTGTCAAGCTGCTTGTAAAATGCTCCTTTTGCCGTCTCCGATTTGTCCGACAAATCGGGAATCCTCATCTGCGGATATCTCGACGTGTCAATGAAGCATGCAACCGGATTCGTCTTCCTGTTCATGGAAAGAATGTGGCTTTTGATGCCGTCACTCCTGTAATCATACAGAAGGACATCATGAATCCACATCTCCTGCGGCTGGTGAATCATATACTGGAAAAAACAGTCCTCATGGCTCAGGAAGTACACCTCCATCTTTTTTCCGATGTGCGTTACGATGTCCCTGAGCATCTCCATGATGCCTGTATTCATGTCCTTCAGTGTAAATGCAACTGCCGCAATGTCCTCTGTCCCCGCATATGCATATAAAACCGCAAATGCCTTTCTCACGAACAGCTCCAGAAGATACGCCGCAGAAAGTTCTTCCTCCTGCACCTTAACGCTGACATTGTTTTTCGCCAGCAGCACCAAGTCCTCGACCAGCGTTCCCTGCCCTTCCTTCGCGCACTTCAGCGCATCATTTCCGATAGACCATGCCGCGCCTTCCTCCGCACCGGGTCTTTTGTCAAACCGCCTGCACAGAAGCGTCGGTATATTATACTGTTCCTCCCCCATCACAAGGCTGACTGTGTCAGGCATGCTCTGGTTGTATCTGCAATAGCTTATCTGTGAATCATCATTTCCAAGGTCAAAGCCGACTACGATTTTATTCTTTTTGGTCAGCTCGTCCAGTGTCTTATCAATTAGCATCCCATAACTTCCTTTCAAGAATACCTCCGGCATGTCTGTCATCACAGCACACGGAACAACTCCCTGACACAGAAATCCTGATATAAGTAATCTTCTGTCAATTGCTGCGCAGCCGCGCCGTCCTGAAGGCTGATACTTATCATAATATCATTCAGTATATTAAACCGGTCAGGTAAGGCGCCGCCCTCCGCAGTTTCTTCTGTCTTTCCTGCCAGCGTGCCGCTCTGTGTCACGCGTTCCTGCGGGGCTTTTCCCTCTTCAAAAAAATTCTCAGTGATATAATATTGTAATGTCTCCCCATGAAACAGCTGAAACATCCCCACATATATTCCTGCGTACATTTCCTGCATCGCCTTAATGTCATAACGCCCGTAATCCGTCCTGTCCGCAGTACTGTCCGTATGCTCCCCATCCGCAGCATCGTCGTCAAATGCATAGTGGATATACACCTGGCTCTGTGGCTGCGTCCGGTACTCAATGAAGATACTGTCCTTGATGTAATGCAGCTCCGGCACCATATCCACAAACCTGACATAAAACGGAAAGTAGATTTCTTCTTTCAAAAGCTCCTGTATCAGTTGTCTTACGGTATCGTCCGGTATCTCCATGCCCTGCCTGTTTTCTGCCCAAAATTTTAACAGCGCCAGGCTGCATCTCCTGTCGGTCAACTCTCCCTTTGCATACTTCTGGTACAGCATGTCGAAAATTTCCGGACAGACAATCGCCTCACAGACAAAATAATCATATGCCATGTCCATAAGGATTTTATTGACCAGCGCCGCGTCATGTTCCTCACAGTGCGCATAGGATATCAGAATTTCGTCGCGGTCCTGCACCATGACACCCGTGTATTCGGTCTGACGGAGAATGCGCTCCATAATCAGCCTTGTCTCAAGCTCCAGATCGACTGCGGATTTCCACAGTTTCCGCAGTTCCGTAACCTTTCCATCATAGTTCATCATTAAATAACGCAGGATATTTTCATCATATTTCATATTTTTGTAAATATAATGCGCCACATTCACCAGAAATTCTTCATACTCAAACTCCCTGCTGACAATACGTTTGCTGACAAGGCGTGCCACGGACTTTGGATCCACGTCCGTCACCCCGTAAGATTTTATCCAGTAATATGCCTTGTCAAACATTCCCCTGGATATCAGGTATTTGATGAACTCTGCCCGCTCGGATACCTCCATCTGATCCGCTTCTATGTCCTCCAGAAAAGCATCCAGCTCACCAATCATGTCATTGTCATAGTAAAACCGCAGAAGCTTCGTGCGGATTTCTTTTTTAAAGTTCTCCACAATCAGCGGAGACTCCGCCAGGTTTTTGAATCGTTTGACATTGTCCTGCGAAATGACCACATAATTTTTCTCCACCTCGCACAGGTAAATGTCAAAGCTCAGGCGCCCCTGCATATAGCCGCTGACATACTCCAGCTGCTGTTTTGGTTCCATAAGCTGCTTGTTCTCATAATGTATGCTCTTTGTAAAACGGTTTCCATATTCATCCTGCAGAAACAGCTTGTACTCACTTCCGTATATCGGAATCATGCTGACGCAGTTTTCCACCGGATAAGAGCTCTCGCCGTTTACCTTCTCATGAATGACAACAATGTTCTTTACATTCGGATTGTCCACATAGATGCGGTGCATAAAAAGCAGCGGCGTGTAGGCATAAGCCGTATCATCCATAATCATCTGCGGCGCCAGCATGGTTTTATAGAGATAAGCAAGATTTTCATTGATATGTCCCAGTTTAATCTGGTCCACAACAAACCGTTCAACTGCAATGCGGTAGCTCTGTTCCAAGTCCGGGTATTTATCCTTGTTGCGGATGACATAGGCATACAGAAACGCGTTCCGCTCATAGTCCAGGCTGCTCTGATATGCAAAGTACATCAGCACCATTTTGGGTATCTCTATATCCCCCCTGATGTCCCCATACTTGTCAAGCTCCAGCGACATCATATAATACTCATACAGCCCGGTCACCCGCACCGAATGTTCCACGCCAAGCGCATACCATGGATAGTAATCCACCCCTTTTTTGTCGCCAAGGATTAAAATATGGCAGATGGACGCAATTGTCTGCGGCGACTTATAGGTACGGTATATCTCCCCGAATATCCTGACCAGCAGCGTCGAATACTCTTTCTTGCGCACCGCGAGATACTGAAGCTGCTCGATTAGCTCCGGTTTTAATTTCTTCTGTCTAGCGCCGTACCATAACACCTGTTCTTCAAATTTGTCCAGCTTCAGCAGGAACGTCGGATTCGTGTTGAGCAGCAGAACGGCTTCACACAGCAGCAGCGGGCTTGTGCAGCCGTTCTGGAACATCTCCTCCATGAACTGCCACCGAAGCTCCCTGCTGCGCAGCAGCTCCTCGTTCATTTGCAGCACAAACCAGCCAAGCCTCCACTGCGCCGGATTGTTGGCATATATTGTCTCGATTTCGTCGCTGGCTTCCCTCACATAGTCCTCCTCACACTGAATCAGGGTAGTCAGGTACAGATAATAACAGTTCTGGAAAATATTTCCCGGTTCCTTCGACAGCCGTTTTTCGAGCATGTCAAGATACCATCCCGCCTCGTTAAAGCGCTCCTTCGCAATCAGGAGCTGCGTCCTGTACAGATTATACAGGATACTGTCCTCATCAATTTCCAGCAGCACTTCCAGTTCCTTTTCAAAGGACGCTGTCCACTGCACATCTGCCGGTCTGTTCAGGCGCATGCCCGCATAGGCATCCACCATGTTACATAACGCGTGTCTTTGTCTGCGATTGTCATTTTTCCTCTCAGGCTCATCCTCCATCAGGATGTCAAACGGAACCGTATAGTCATTGCACGCGTCAGAAAAAATAACACTCCCGCTGTTCAGACCCTTGTGCAGTCTTGCCGCATCAATATATATATCAAAATTACATACGTTATCAAAAAAATCCGCACTGGTTAGCAGCTGCCTGTCCACGCTGATAAATTCACCTGTTATTTTAATATTGACACAGCTGTATCCCCACCCGCTCTTCGTAACGACAACTCGTTTTACAATACTGTCCTGTACGTCCTCAAGCAAGAATCCTTCTATGTCAAACATATATATAACAGGTGTCTTCTTATTTGTTTCAATCAGAAATTCTTCTACATTCTGTTCATTTTCCTCATCCTTTGACAGCCCCACATACGAGAGCAGCACGTTTTTGTCACTTTTATGCAGGATGGAGGCAAAGTTCCTGGAATAAAACAGCGCCACTGCTTCCTTCCAGTCTGTCTGTGCCAGATTGGTAAAATGGAACAAATTTTTAACGAGTCCGAGGGAACTCTGGAGCTGCGGGCGCTGGACACTGACTGTATATGGTATCGCATACTCCCCACAGTTACATATCAGAACAAACTCTCCCCGGATATTGCTGCCCGCCTGCGCCGCTGTCCCATCAAAGCAATATGTAACCTGTGTCTGCACACCGTGGAATTCTGTCTCATATAATCGCATCCTCGTATCTGAAGAATATATTTTTCCCTCTGCATACCGCTCCGCTGCATATATGGTAAAGGTTTCCTCAACAATATCCCCCGGCTCCACGCACAATCCTATGCTCTGACATGAGAACTCAAGATATGCCGGCTTCTCCCTGCTGTCACTCATTGTTCCACTCCTTAAAAAATCATAATCATCTTTTAGTATACCTTATTGTTTGACATAAGACAATAAAACTAATGTTTTTTCGACAAAGTATCCTTCAAGGTAAGGTACAGCCTGTCAACATCCACGGGTTTTGAGAGATATCCGTTCATGCCGCACTCCACGGATTTTTTTAAATCGTCATCAAACGCATTTGCCGACATCGCTATGATTGGAATTTCCCGGCAGTCCGCCCGTCCCATTCCGCGTATGGCGCGTGTCGCGTCAAGCCCATTCATCACAGGCATCAGAATATCCATCAGGATAACGTCATACCTGCCCGGTTCGGTGTTCCTGATTTTTTCAACAGCATCCGCGCCATCCGGAACCCACTCCACTTCAAAGCCGAAGTCCTCAAGAAGGCATTGTGCAATCTCGGCATTCAGCTCATTGTCCTCAACGACAAGAACACGGAAACCTGCAAAGGAAACTTGTTCCTCTGTTTCCTTTGCCCCTGCATCGTTCTGCCCGCGCTCCATGGCAACATCAAAGTAAAACCTGCTCCCCTTCCCGGGTTCGCTTTCAAGCGCAATGGCACTTCCCATCAGCTGGATTAGCCTGCTGCTGATGGCGAGCCCCAATCCGGTTCCCTGCTGCTTGGACACGCTGGACGTGCTCGCCACCCGCTCAAATGGACGAAATATCCTCTTTTGATCCTCGGCATGGATGCCCACTCCGGTATCCTGCACCTCAAAATAGACATGTGTCAGCTCCCCGTCGCTTCCGTTTTCATGGATTCTAAGCAGAATCCTGCCACCCTTTGGCGTAAATTTTACCGCATTTCCAAGCAGATTAATCAATACCTGGCTTATGCGCAGCCTGTCGGCATAAAACCATCCGTGTGCAAGCTGAATGTCCTGTTCAAACGCAACACCCTTCATTTCTGCCTGTGGCGTTATCACTTCCCTGACGGTTCCGGCCAGTTCATGCATGTCGAAATTTTCAGGCTCCAGGTGTATTTTTCCACTCTCAATCCGCGACATGTCAAGAATATCATTGATAAGACCGAGCATATACTTGGACGAGCTTTGAATCTTTCCAAGACAATCCTCAATCCGTTCCCGGCTCTGGTTCTGCTGCAGCGCGATTGCCGTCATGCCAATAATCCCGTTCATCGGCGTGCGGATTTCATGGCTCATCCGCGAAAGGAACTCTGATTTCGCCTTGCTTGCAAGGTCATGCTGCTGCTGGTTGAGCTGGCTCTGTATCACGCTTCCGATGTCTATCATCCGCTGGCACACCTCGCCATCCTGGATAATTTCAGAGGCAATCCCTGCAATACACACATTCCCGGCATAGCTGCCATTGTCATATAGCGGAAGCACAATTCCCTGCTGCCCCTTCCGGATATTTAAGAACTTTCGTATCACTGCATCCGCGCTTTCTTCTACGGTGAAGGAATGTATCTGCCCCTTGCCCAGCCACTTCTGGAACAGCTCCCATTCTTCCTGTGTGTACTGACCTACATTCTTTAACGCGGACTGCCCATCGCGATGCCACTGATATTCCAGATAGTTCGCACTGAAATCATGCCTGATTGTCGTTGTCAGGACATCTTCCGCCCCATATCGCCGACCGATTTTGCTCAAGATGAGCGCCATCTGCGCCGGAAGGTCGGAACCCTTTCCAAAAAGGTTCAGTGCCATCAGGGATAACGAAGCTTCCTCACCATAGTCACTCGACATAATCTGCCGTGCCTTCAGCGGGGGCAGTTCCATCCGCTCCTTCCTGGAAACATCCTCATAAAACAGATATTTCACCGGCGCATTCTCCTGGATCATGGCCTCGGCACATTTCGCCCTCCGAATTTGTCCTTTATTGGACATTCCCTCTGATGCCTGTACCAGCCCGATACAGACATCCAGCTTTAATACAGTATTATCGAACATTCCCTCAAGCCCACTGACAAGCTTTGCGGCATATTCCTGTGCATGCGCATGCGTGCTATGTGAAAGCCATATTACAAATTCACTGATATTATGCCGGATGACAAGTGCATTCCCGCATTCACGGATTACGTCTCCTGCCTGCTCAAGAATCAAATCCCCAAATACAATGCCGTTTGCCTTGCTCAGACTGCGTATATTGGCAATATTCAGAAAAACCATAAACCCTTTAGGCTGTATCCTCCTGCACTCTTCAAGTTTTTTCATTCCTGCGTTGTACGTATATGCACCAGTAAGCCCATCTGTAGTAAGCCTTGCAAGCTGTTCCTGTTCCTGTTCCTTTATCTTCTGAATATTGCGGATGCTTCCTATCAGCTTATAACGGTTGCCATCTGTATCACAGACCACCTTTCCGTACAAGCCAATCCATGTATATCCCTCCTGTCCGGGAAGCATCAGGCGGAATTCAAGTGAAGCCTCGTCTGGAATATTGCCAAAAAACGTGCTGACCATATCCCTGTCCTCATATGCAATCAGGTTTAAATCAATCAGATTGTCCCCGTCACATTTCCAGATACCATTCATTTTGTGCTCGTTTACCAAATCGACCTGATGGCTGCGGATATCATAGGAAAAGAACGCATCATCTGTGCTCTCCACTGCAATCCGGTAGCGTTCCTTCTCCTCGAGCAGCGTGGTCTCCGACTTTTTCTGCCTTTCAGTCAAGTCCCTGATTACGCCGTACAACGCATCAATCTCACGGATTCCTGATATGCGGAAGTCCCCAAGCTCCCGGCTCTCACTGCCAATACACTCCATCAGGTTTTTAATCGGTCTCGTCAGGTGCAGGACAATAATATAGATTCCCACAACCCCAAACACAAGCCCAATCAATATTGCAATCGCAAGCCATATATAAATCTGCCGGCTGATGCCAAAAAGCTCCTCCTCAACATTCAGACCGACCAGCACCCAGTCCTTGTCCCGATAAGGGGCGAATTTATTATACAGCTTCAAAGGACATGTCACTGCATATACCTTCTGCCTGCCGGACGTAATGCCCTTTACCTCGCTGAGCATGGCATAATCCGTGCGTTCCAGATGAAAGACATCTCCCTGCGCCTCCACCATACCATATAGCATCCCTTTTCCGGCATATATGCTGTAGTTTCCGGTGCCGTCATCATACGCCAGCAGATAGCCGCCCTGATGGCTGCTGTTGAGCTCCGGAACCGGAAGGAACTCATAGAGGTACGCAGTTGAAATCTCTATGCCAAGTACCGCATACACCCTTCCCTCATGGCGGAGCGGTACGGAGTATGTAATCATCTCATGCGAATCGTTCGGATTATCCTCAAGCACAAACGGCTTTGACCAGTATCCCAGGTCCCCTGTCCCGGCGTCAGGATTTTCCTCCCCCGCGCGCCATGGTTCATAAAAGAAATTGTCAGATTCCCTCTTGCTTTGTCCCATCATATGAAAACGTGTTGTCCAGCACGTATCAAGCGGTACATTATAATTTCTGGATAACTCTTTTGAACCTTTTTCCAGCAGCATGTCAGTTCCGTTTGCACTTTTGCTCTCGGGCGCAGAATCCCTGATAAAAAAACCGTCAAACTCTGACGCATTCGTCCTGTCGCCGTCCACCAGCACCAAAAAAACACCGGATGCGAGATTGTTCTGCAAGGTTTTGAGACACTCCGGAAAAAATGTCTCAAGCAATTCCTGACAGGCGGCATTGTCCTGCAAAAGCTGCTGCAATGTCAGCTGCCTTTTTGTCAGATATTCCTTTAGCAGCCCATTCATGACGGGCTCCTCGTCCAGTATGGAATTCCACCGCTGTGTCATCTCATTTTGCAGAATCACTTTTCTGTTTTCCACAATCTTTGCCATCATGCCGACCGAGTAATCCTGAATCAGCCCCAGCGTATGCCTTGCTGCAAGCGTTCCTACCGTAAGCAGGCTCTGTATCAACATAATTGCAATCAGCGGTATTAAAAACATTTTAAAAACAGTATGTTTTTTCTGGTTATTTAATTTCAGCCCCATATCCTGCTATTGTCCCATCGTATCATTCAATGCTGCACAAAACGACATATACCACTCCTGAAATGCGTCTTCTGTCGTGTACGGTGCGCTTGCCTCTTCCAGACTCATTCCTTCCGAAAGAGCCTGTACCACTGCCTCCCTGTCTGCCTTCGCCTTGTCAAAAAGATGATATTCCAGCACCTTCCTTGCGGCAGAACCATTCTGGAAGCTTTTATTCGTATAATATTTTCCGTCCTTCATATTATCAAAAACATATGTTATGCAATCATAGGTTTTTTCCGCCACTTCGATATTCTGTTCCGCTATCACCTTATCCAGTACTTCGGTGGTATTGGCATCCTTTTGTACTGGCATATACCCTGAGATACAGCTAAACCGGAGGTTGTTTTCCGGCTCCGTAAACCACTTCAGGAATTCAACTGACGCATACTCATGTTTTTCGTCACTCTTTGTCACGACCATGCCAGCCCCCTGCTGGACAGCATACTGCTCCCCGCCGTCAAATATGGGGGCTGCCATAATCTCATATGCTATGTCATAGCTTCCGCCCTCACCCTCAACCCTGCCTGGAAAATATATCGCCGAAGCCGTCGACCCCGTATAGGCAATCAGTTCGCCTGTCTTCACATCGTCTGACCGAAATGAACCATACGCCCCAAAATACCCCTTGACAGTGGGCACATAATAGTTTTCCCAGATACGCCGGATGCTGTCCTCCGGCAGGTTAAAGGTTACCTGCCCCTTGTCCGCCTGAAAAATTTCCAGCCCAAGCTGCCTCATCCCGATAATGAAATAGTTCGCCATCGCATCACGACCGTAAAACGCCTTTCCGTCATTCGCCATATCCGGTGTCAGGCTGTCCGTCCATTCATAGTATGCCGCCGCGGTGTCCACGACGCCCTCTATCGTGCTGAGATTCTCCAGTGATGCCCCTGTCGCCTCGGCAAAAGGTTCCCAGTCCGTCCGATTAATCATCATGACTTCCGTGGATTTGGCAACCGGAAAAATCCGCAGACTTCCATTCTCCGCAATACAGCCCTCATCAATATACGAAGGGA
>Ga0137307_101903_pt1 | contig 16020 bp, 14 predicted proteins | sample NAcewD2O_March_2_FD_97180 | JGI IMG/M metagenome (GOLD analysis project Ga0137307, IMG submission 97180) | Mouse cecal microbial communities from Vienna, Austria - N-Acetylglucosamine amended D2O_March | ecosystem: Host-associated > Mammals > Digestive system > Large intestine > Cecum | place...
TACAACCATAGCCAATGATTTATTGATTTTCACTATTTGCAAAGGTTTGTTATTCAAAAAAATGATATTACCTTTGCAGATAAGAAAAGCGTTCTTTTGATTTAATGCAAGATGAGGCGGAATATAGAACTACGCTCGTTTCCAAATCGTTACCTAGCAAGAAATAAATCTTTGCAAACTATTCAATTTCAGCGATAAAGACAATTTAATATGTCTTGAGCAGTGAAAGCTGATTTTCTTGGTGATGCCGCATTCCTTTATCATCTTTCCCATACGCTTGCATATTGACCAATAGTTGAGATTGGGAAATACAAGATTGTTTTCCTGAAAAGCCTTGTAACGCTCGATTATCTGCAAGGGAATATCCAGCAGCTTTACCTGAAACGGTACACCCGTCTTGTGTCGTTTGGAAATAATCCATTTCTCACCGTTTACTTCCACAATCTGGTCGTTGCTTAATTCCTTTATATCCACGAATGAGAGGGCGGTAAAACTGGCGAAAACAAAAATATCACGGAGATAGAAGTTCTTGGGGTCTTTGAACTGAAATTCCATCAATGTTTTCAGCTCATTCTCCGTCAGATATTCACGCTCTTTCGTGTTCGGGCTTATATGGAACTGGGCAAACGGATTTCTCGGTATATGTCCATTGAAGTGTGCCCGCATCACCACACCTTTCAGCCACATGCAGTTTTCCCATATCGAACCGTTGTGCAGTCCGGCTTCGTTGGAAAGGAACACGGCGAACTCCTTGATGAAGTCGGGCGTAAGTTCAGGCATGGAGATGTCGTTCCGCTTGTAATGTGACCTGATGAATGCCGCCACATGGTTTCTTGCCCGTACCCTTGCCATATAGGTAGCCCTGACCCTGTCTTTTCCGACACGCTTCTTGAACACTTCATTTTCCTTGTCGAAAGCACCGAGCAACGTTTCATACTCACCGCCCAATCCCTGATAGGCATTGCGTACCATTTCTGCCGTTACATAGGCTTCACGGTCGGATATACGCTGGTAATGCTTGATGATTTGAGCCTTGATGTTGTCAAGCGCAAGATTGGTTTCCCTCGCTTCCAGACTCTTGCCCTTTGCCTTGTTCCCTTTGGCATCCCAAAGCTCTTTCGGGATAGTCCGCTTGCAGCTGAACTGTGCTACCGTACCATTGATTGTAACCCGTCCCATGATGGGGACAATTCCGTTCTTTTCCTTACTGCCGTTCACGTAGAACAGCACCTTGAATGTGCTTCTTGCCATACTCGTTTCTTTTTGGTTGCAAAACTATAAATCAACGAGTTACCTATTGATAAGCAAAGCTGCGCAGAACGCCGCAAAATGAAACAAGGACTGTCAAATCTGCACTTTCATCGGGTAATGATTAGGAAACCGTTCTTTTGCTTTAATCTGCTTTAAGACGGTTTTCAATTGTCTGCCCAACTTCTGTGTTTTTCTTCTAACTCCCTAATTATCAAATCCTGTTGCGTTAATCTGCTGCAATTCGGCGGATATTCCAGAGATTTTACGTAAGTTTGCGCCCGAAACCAATTTAAGGGCCTGTTTGAATTTTCTTCAAATAGAACTCTCAAACAGCAGACTGAACAGAATTGAAACAGGCTCTAAGTAATTTAGATATAGAAATGGAATTGCCAGAAGATCCGATGATGCTTTTCAGCTTCATCAATATGAAATTGCGCGATTGTTATTCTTCGCTGGACGAGCTTTGTGAGGACATGGATGTCAGTAAGGAAAAGATTGTAGACGTGTTGCGGTCTGCCGGATTTGAGTATAGTGCCGAGCATAATAAGTTCTGGTAGAAGAAAACTTAAAAACAGGCTCTAAATGCCTGGTGGTCATTTCTTTTTCCGGTATTCTTTTTTCAGGCAGAAGTTCAGTCCGGCATATATTTGCAGCGTTCCGAAGCCATTGTTCAGCGAGAAGTTGCTCCGATAGTAGTCGTAGGTTCTGCCCAAGAAAGAGGCTCCTGCGAAGTACTTGCTGTTGTTGTACACCACGCCGACACGCAAAATGAAGTCTATATTGAAGTTTCTGTACCAGTTGTTTTGCTCCTTTTCCGTCTTTTCTATGTGTGAGGTCTTGTAGGCGACCGCCGGATTGAGCGATAGGGAAGCAAGGAAATTCCGTGCGAATACCCAGTTGTAGGCATAACCGAAGTTGAGGCTGATATTCGTGTATTTGATGTGTTCCACCTTCATGTCGGCACTCATCGTTTCTCGAATGACTTCGGGCAGTTTGTTGTAGTCAAAGTTCAGGTTATGGGTAGATACGGAGTAGCCGGCTATCAGTGAGCCTGCGCTGCGGCGCTGATTGGTGGACTGGCTGAAAGCGGCAGGATAGGAGAAACAACGGTGGTTGAAGATATAGTACAGGTTCATACCTTTCATATTCACTTTCAGGCCGTTGAAATCTTCCGAGTAATTGGACTGGATAAGGTCGGAGAAGCCGGTCACATTGTGTATCTTATAATCATTTCCTGTGCGGCGGTAGAATATGTCTACCCCTAATTTGGAGCTATAAAGGCTGAGGTCGAATTCCGTTCCTCTGTTTTCCTTGCTCTTCTTTCCCGCCAGTGCGTCCGTATCGACCGACCATCCCAAGAATATCCACCGCCATCCGAAGTAGGCCCCTATCTTGTTGTGAGGGTTGGGGGTGAAGCGTAGTTGCTGGGGTTCGGGCATGTTGGTTCCCACGGAGTAATACTCGTAGTTCGTGAAGTGGTCCAGCATGAAGGCGTAGTTGTAACGGTTGGGACTTATGTAGGTCGTGTCGAAGTCGCTGAAGTTCAAGAACTTCTTTATGGCTTTTGTGAAGCCTCGCTTTTGTTTGCCGGTCGTGAGAGTGTCGTGCACGATGGAGTCATTCCTCTCATTTTGCGCAAGCAAACTGGGAGATAGCATGATACATAGCAAGAAGATAGCTCCTTTCAACATCAACCTTGTTTTTTGTTAGTTAATACTTTGCCTTTTTTTCTGTTATAAACAAAGCAAAAGGAAAAAGTAATCAATCTCTTTGCGAATTTAACGGTTCTTTTGTATAAATCCAATAATCTTTCAGTTTAGTTTTACCAGAATTTTATCCCGTGTTAATTTTTAACACAACGCCTTTGAATCGTTAACAAGTTTATTAGGTCTATTAAACCATGTTATAAAAACGCTTATTAGAGGCTGAAAATTTGGAGATATGTCCAAAGTCCGTATCTTTGCAACGTGTTTTTCATAGTATTAGATTTAAGGTTAACAAAAAGATTGGCTGTCTGGGATAGATAGCCTTTTTTTTTGCCCTATTGCCTTTTCTTTCCAAGTACTCCTCCCCATAGCCGATAACTTTCATCACGAAGCAACTGTTTTCATCCCGTGGGACAAAAAAATCCGTCCCGCGAGACAAAAGAATTCATCCCGCGAGGCAAGAGAAACCGTCTCGCGAGACAAATAAATTCATCTCGTGAGACGAAATCATTCATCTCATGGAGCAATTGCACAGCTCTTAATAAATGCAAAAAATGAACTCCCCAGATTTAACTTCGTCCTCTTTCCCGTTTCTAACCTAACAAAGCTAAGAAACAAAAGAACTGATGATAAACGAAGATAAGATTCGGCAGGTATATGCTTCCGACCCCAAGAAGGGTTTTAAGATGCTGATGGACAAATTCCAAGAGCCTATATATTACTATATACGGCGTCTGGTCGTGTCGCATGAGGATGCGGAAGATGTGCTTCAGGAAGTTTTCATCCGGGTGTATCGGGGTTGGGAACAGTTTCGTGGCGAAAGCTCATTGAGTACTTGGATCTATAGGATTGCAACCAACGAAAGCTTGCGCTTGCTGAATGCACGGAAGAACGAAGAAGCAATCGCGGCAGAAGAAGTACAGGAGGAACTGATGAATAAACTGAAAGCATCCGATTACATCGATTATGAAAACGAACTGGCGGTCAAGTTTCAGGAAGCCATCCTGAGCCTGCCCGAGAAGCAAAGGCTGGTGTTTAACTTGCGCTATTACGACGAACTTGAGTACGAAGAGATCAGCCGCATCTTGGACAGTAAGGTCGACGCCCTCAAGGTGAATTATCACTATGCGAAAGAAAAAATAAAAGAATATATCCTAAACAGATAAGAACGATCTAAATAGATAAGAACAATCTAAACGGATAAGAACGATCTAAATAGATAAGAACGATGGATAAAGAATTTGATTTTGACAGGATCGGCAAAAAGGTGCCTTATCGCACGCCTGAGCATTTCTTCGAGGAGATGCAGCAGGAAGTTATGCAACGCACGTATGGCGCACAGCCCGTGCAACATCGGCCGAAGATGCACGGTCGGCATCGATTGAAGGTGTTGTTTTCCGCTACGGTTGCGGCAGCGGCGATGCTGGCAGGCATCGTGTTTGCGTTGTCTTATTTCCGCACGGACAATGCGGTAGAAAGCACTTCGGACATGCTGGCAGCGGAAATGGGCGGTAGCGAGGCGATGGATAAATGGATTTATGAATTGTCGGATGAGGAGTTGGAAGAGCTCGTCAACTTCTCTGAAAACGATATATTTCTGAACTAAGAGCCTTTTGAAGAAAGTTTAAACAGGCTCCAAGTATTATGAGTATTAATTAAAAATCAAGAAGCTTATGAAAACAAGATTGATGTATTTGGTATTGGCCGTTTTTCTGATGGGCGGACAAGTTGTTTCTGCACAGAACAAGGATAACAAGGATAATAGGGATAACAAGCAGCGTCCTACTCCCGAACAGGTGATGAAGCGACAGACGAACATGATGGTGAAGACACTGATGCTGGATGACGCTACGGCAGCCAAGTTCGTTCCGGTCTACGAGAATTATCTGAAGGAATTGCGTGAATGCAGAACGATGAACCGCAAAAGTAGAGCAGAGAACGGTGGCAATGCAAAGGGCGGTCAGGCACAGAATGCAGTGCAGACGGATGCGGAGATAGAGAAGCAGATCAAGGACAGGTTTGTGCAGAGCCGCAAGATCCTCGACGTGCGTGAGAAGTATTACAATGAGTTCCGCAAGGTCCTTACCCCCAAGCAGATCCAGAAGATCTACCAGGCGGAGATGAACAATGCGAACAAGTTCAAAAGGGAGTTTGACAGAAGGAACACCCAAAAGTCCGGAGCGGAGAAGAGACCGGCAGGAAAGAACACTCCCAAGAAGTAAAACGATATCTTCGGAAAGGATCTTTTTGACTGGCGCGTATGGACTGTGGCAAATACACATATCTGGCTCTGCGAAGCATACTGTTGTACATGTTTTTATTGTGCATGGATATCTATCACACACAGCACCGGCGACAACCGTACGAAGACCCACAACCTGATAGCCAACGCCTATCTGGAGTGGAAGATGGACTCTGTGACCAATCTGGTGTTTCGTCCGCAATACCGTTACAACGCGAACGCCAGAAGAGGGAGCGGCTATCAGGAGAGTTGGTCGGACGAGACGCTGCTGAACGAGAGAAATTCCTCCAGCCTGTACGACAATGACCTCTATAACCTCACGTTCATGCTGCAAGTGAACCGTAAGTTCAGCCGTAAGGGAAGGAACCTGGCGCTCAAACTGGATTATGGCACCAATGCTTCTTCTTCCGACCGGGAGAGCTTTTCGAACACGCACTATTTCAAGAACGATACCGAGAAGAGCGTCCCATTTTCCACTTATTCTAAGTTTCCAATCTCATCCAGATTCTTCTGAATATCCTGATCGGTCAGTTCGTAGTTCACGAGGTCGCCGGAGAGATACTTGTCGTAGGAAGCCATGTCAATCAGGCCGTGACCGGAGAGGTTGAACAGGATGACTTTCTCTTCGCCGGTCTCTTTGCAGCGGTTGGCTTCGCGGATGGTGGCGGCGATGGCGTGGCACGATTCGGGTGCGGGGATGATACCTTCGGCTTGGGCGAAGAGTATACCGGCATCGAACGATTCCAACTGGTTGATATCAACAGCTTCCATCATCTTGTCCTTCAGCAGTTGGGAGACGATGACGCCTGCACCGTGGTAGCGCAATCCGCCTGCATGGATGTTGGCAGGGGCGAAGTTATGTCCTAAGGTAAACATCGGAAGCAACGGAGTATATCCTGCCTCGTCGCCGAAGTCATACTGGAACTTGCCGCGTGTCAGTTTGGGACAAGAGGTGGGTTCGGCAGCCACGAAACGCGTCAGCTTGCCTTCGAGGATGTTGTGGCGCATGAAGGGGAAGGAGATACCTCCGAAGTTGGAGCCGCCTCCGAAGCAACCGATCACTACATCGGGATATTCGCCTGCCATTGCCATTTGCTTTTCGGCTTCCAGTCCGATGACAGTCTGGTGCAGGGTGACGTGGCTCAGCACAGAACCGAGAGTGTACTTACAGTTGGGCGTGCTACGCGCCAGTTCGATGGCTTCGGATATGGCTGTTCCCAAAGAACCTTGATGGTTGGGATGCGCTGTCAGGATGTCTTTTCCGGCACGGGTGGACATGGAGGGCGACGGAGTGACTTGTGCGCCGAACGTCTGCATGACGCTGCGGCGGTAAGGCTTCTGCTCGTAGCTGATTTTCACCTGATATACTGCGGCTTCCAGCCCGAACAGTCGTGCGGCGTATGCCAAGGATGCACCCCATTGTCCGGCACCGGTTTCGGTCGTGACGTTGGTTACGCCCTCCTGCTTGCAGTAGTATGCCTGCGGGATGGCCGAGTTTAGTTTGTGCGACCCCATCGGGCTGACACTCTCGTTCTTGAAGTAGATGTGCGCCGGGGTGCCGAGTGCTTTCTCCAGTCCGTAGGCGCGTACCAGCGGTGTGCTACGGTAGTACTTGTACATTTCGCGTACTTCCTCAGGTATCTCGATCCAGGCGTCCGTCTGGTTCAGCTCTTGTCGGCACAGCTCTTCGGCGAAGATCGGGAACATGTCTTCCGGTTTCAACGGTTGCTTGGTGGCGGGGTTGAGAGGTGGCATGGGTTTGTTCACCATATCTGCTTGTATGTTGTACCAGTAGTGCGGAATTTCCTCTTCCGGGAGGATGAATCTTTTAGTCTTATTGCTCATAGTGATTATTCGATTTTAGAATTTCGACGTCAAATGTAACCATTATTTTCAAAACATTTTCTTTTTTCTTTTGTTTTTTATCTGTAAGTGTTGTTTTGCTTATGTTGATTTGTTCTTATTTGTTTGTTTGATTTGTTCTTGTTTGTTTGATTTTTCCCATGAAGATCTATCATAAAATATTGCTGTATCAGAACAAGTGGCTCTATCCGTACATCCGGGTACTCCTGACGGGGATGGTTTATGTGGCCTACCTGGCTTCTCTCCTGCTGATTCTGGGCGTGGTGTATGAGCACGGGGTTACGGTTTCTGAGCAGAGCGTCGGGCGATTGCAACATTTGTACGACATCGTTAGGGGTATATTCCTGCTGGAAGTCACGTTATACATACTGCTGGATTATCAGCATACGAAACGTAGATTCAACCGGTTGACGTGGGTACTGGTTGCATTGCTTTATCTCACTTTGGTTCCTCTCTTTTTCCATCCACCGGAAGAAGAAGCTCTCTGGTTGCTTTGGGAATTTTTGGACGGGAAGTTCTATCGGACTTCGCTGCTACTTATATTTTCATTTCTCAACCTATCCAACGGACTGGTCCGGTTGCTGGGGCGGCGGACGAATCCTTCGCTTATTCTGGCAGTCAGTTTCCTGGTCATCATCCTTGTCGGGGCGGGTTTGTTGATGCTTCCCCGATGTACCACGAGCGGTATTTCGTGGGTAGATGCGCTGTTCATTTCGACCAGTGCGGTGTGTGTCACGGGGCTGACTTCGGTGGATGTGGCGTCCACATTCACGGCTTCCGGTTTTGTGGTGATTGTCCTGCTGATACAGATCGGAGGTTTGGGGGTGATGACACTGACCAGTTTCTTTGCCATGTTCTTCATGGGGAACACATCGGTCTACAATCAGTTGGTGGTCCGTGATATGGTCAGTTCCGATTCGTTGAGTTCGTTGCTCCCTACGTTGCTGCATATATTGGGCTTTACGTTGGCCATCGAAGGGGTGGGGATGCTTGCTATCTGGAGCGATATTCATGCCACGATGGGGATGACATTTCAGGAGGAGGCGGCTTTTGCGGCTTTCCATGCCATTTCGGCATTCTGCAATGCGGGATTCTCTACCTTGCCGGGCAATCTGGGGAATCCGTCGGTGATGGCGGGGCATAATCCTTTTTTCATCTACATATCGTTGCTGATCATTCTGGGGGGTATCGGTTTTCCGATATTGGTGAATCTGAAGGGGATTGTGCTCCATCACCTGCGCAAGGCGTGGACGTTTCTGCATACGTGGAAGTGGGACAAGCATCGCTTCTACCATCTGTATAACCTGAATACGAGCATCGTGCTGATTATGACGTTCCTGCTGTTGGTGCTGGGCACGGTGTCTATAGCCTTCTTCGAGTGGAACGGTGCTTTTGCCGGAATGTCCGTGGCTGATAAGTGGACGCAGGCTTTCTTTAATGCGGTTTGCCCGCGTACGGCAGGGTTCAACAGTGTGGACTTGACAACGTTTGGGGTACAGACCGTGCTGATTTACATCTTCCTGATGTGGGTTGGCGGTGCGGCACAGTCCACGGCGGGCGGTATCAAGGTGAATGCGTTTGCGGTGGTGGTGCTGAACTTGGTTGCCGTGTTGCGTGGCACGGAGAGGGTGGAGGTCTTCGGACGTGAATTGTCTTACGATTCAATCCGGCGTTCCAATGCTACGGTGGTGATGTATGCCGGTGTCTTGTCTGCCTGTGTGTTTGTGCTGACGTTGTGGGAGCCTCAGGTGCCTGTCATGGCGCTGTTGTTTGAGTGCGTGTCGGCACTGAGTACGGTAGGAGCTAGTCTGAACCTTACTCCTACGCTGGGCGATGACAGTAAATTACTAGTCATCGTCCAGATGTTTATCGGTCGTGTGGGGATGATCACGCTGATGTTAGGCATTGTCAGGCAGAAGAAACATACGAAGTATCGTTATCCGAGCGGTCAGATCATTATCAATTAACGGATTTCAGGTGTTCCTTTGTAAACTTGTCAACTGAATCCTTGTCAACTAAGAGGTTGAGCTTGTGAAACTTAAAATTATATAGATATGAAGTACATCATTATAGGTTTGGGAAATTACGGTCACATGCTTGCCGAAGAACTTTCGGCGTTGGGGCATGAGGTGATCGGTGCGGATGTCAGTGTGAGCCGCGTAGACAGCATCAAGGAGAAAATAGCCACGGCGTTTGTATTGGATGCCACGGACGACCAGTCGTTGTCCGTCCTTCCGCTGAATGGGGTGGACGTGGTGATAGTGGCTATTGGCGAAAACTTCGGGGCTTCCATCCGTGTGGTGGCTATCCTGAAGCAGATGAAGGTGAAGCATATTTTCGCAAGGGCGATAGACAGTGTCCACCGTTCCGTGCTGGAGGCTTTCGAACTGGAACGGATATTGACGCCTGAGGAAGATGCTGCCCGAGGGCTGGTGCATCTTTTGGAATTCGGTTCCGATATGGAGACGTTCAGGGTGGGATTGGATTACTATGTGGTGAAGTTTGCCGTACCGGAGAAGATGGTGGGCTATTACACCAACGAATTGAACCTCTACGACGAATTTGGCTTGCGGTTGTTGGCGTTGAAGCGTGCCAGGCAGGCGAAGAATTGCTTGGGCATCTCGTTCACAGAACATCTTATGATGGACAAACCGGAGGAGAAGGACCAGATTCAGGCTGGCGATGAATTGATTTGCTATGGACGTTATAAAGACTTTCAGAAATTCTGGAGGGCGATGTAAATAAATCGTTGTCCAACAAGTTGAATGGAGTCACGACACTCGTATTGCATTTGCCGATGAATGACAGGCAGGCTTCGGAAAAGATGTAGCAAAGGCACGGCTTTATATCTGGAGTATGGCAAGCAATCCGTCCGAACAAGGTGATAAACACAACAAGATGATTATGGAGCAAAGTCCCCGATGGCTGGCACAAGACCCCTTACGCATGGGCTGGTATCGGTTGTACACTCGTTTCTTTTTTCTGTTTACCGTCAGTTGGGCACAATGGCATGAATACCGGGAAGAAAACAGGCAGTTAAGAACAGTTGCAGACAAACATCAGGTGACTACGGTCATGCTTAACGAATTGTGCCCGGAACTGGCCGTGACCGTAGGGGCTTACGAAAAACAGGTGGATGTTGTCGACGTGGATTCCACACTGGTCATATTCAACCGACAGGCCAGGTCTGTAACAGAAGACAGGTGTAATAGTCAAGACTTGTTATGACTGTCATTTTTCAATCAAAGCAAATCTTGACCATGATTATTTGGCTAATCCTCATTATCCGAATCTGCATATAGCTCGCATTGACGGATAACAGTTTCGAGGGCTGCTTCTTGTTCTTCGGGTGGGTACTTGTATTTTTTGAGCAATCGTTTTACCATAGAGCGCATTTTGGCACGAGCTGACTCTTTCTGTCGCCAGTCAATCGTTTTGCTGCTGCGTAAGGCTTCGGTCAGTTCCTTTGCCATAGCAACAAGTTGGTCGTTTTCGTAGAAATCTTTTACGGCTTGCGGCTTTGTCAAGGCATCGTAAAATGCTTGCTCTTCCTCTGTCAGCCCCAATTCTGACGCTTGCTCAGCATTCGCTTTCAGCTCCTGCGCCATTTTCAGCAACTCTTTTATCACTTCTTCATTGGAAATCAAGCCACGCAAGTATTCGGCAAGCCGAGCATCAAGCATTTCGCTGAATTTCTCAGCTTCTACCATTCTCTTTTTAGCATGTTTCCTTATATGTTCTTCAAGCAAGCGTTTGAGCAATTCGAGTGCAAAGTTTTTCTCTTTCATTTCGGCAATCTCTTTCAAGAAATTCTCGTCAAAAAGAGAAAATTCAGTCCCCTTGGTGCTGAGTATTTCCACCACGCCGTCAGCCTTGATAGCCACTTTGAGCAACTGCGTAATGCGCTCGTCTATGATTTTTCGGGTAATCTTCTTGTTTCCCGTTAGGCGTAAAAGCAACGTCCTCACTGCTTCAAAGTATGCTTCTTCATAACGTTCCGCAGGGGTTAGTAAACTTCGACAAAGCGATGCGGATTGCGCCAGACGTTTGCTTTCTTCCATAAAAACCTTTTGCGCTTCAGCAGGAACAGCATCCACTAAAGTAATGATGCCGTTTTCATCTGTCTGGGTGGTAGGTTGAGAAGAAACAAGATTGTTTTTGTCAAGCAATACGTTCACCCCGCCTCTTATAAGATTGGCTCGTTGCAAGTTGGAACAGTCGGCAAAAGCGGAATAGTCGTAGTCATCCATACATTCACGGCAACGCTTTAGTGCAACGACAAATTGCTGATATGCAGTAGTCTTGATATTCGGGTCACCAAAGCGTTTCTTGTCACGTCCTGTATAGTCGTGCATGGCTTTTTTAAGAGCTTTGGCTATGCCTATATAATCCACCACCAAACCACCGCTCTTTTCCGGGAAAACACGGTTTACCCGGGCAATAGCCTGCATCAGGTTATGCCCCTTCATAGGTTTATAAACGTACATCGTGGCAAGCGAGGGTACATCAAAACCTGTGAGCCACATATCCACGACAATAGCGATTTTCAGCGGTGAATTGTTATCCTTGAACTGACGAGCCAGTTCCTCTTTTCGTGCGCCAGACCCAATAATATCATTCCATTCTACTGGATCTTGGTTTCCTTGTGTCATGACTACACAAATAATGTCTTTCCACTGAGGACGAAGTTCTATCAGCTTTTTGTAAATATCAATTCCTGTAGCACGGTCAATCACCACAATCATAGCCTTGCCCGTAAGCAAGTCGGCACGGTTGTTCTCGTAATGGTCTATGATGTCCTTACATAGAGAGTCTATGGTTTGCGGAGCTGAGAGCAAGGCGTGAAGACGTGCATTTTCATCCTTTGAGCGTTTGATGTCCTGTTCTTCCGCTCCTTCTTCCGCAAGTTTCTCATACTCGTTATCCAGCAATTTAAGCGTGTCGGCATCCAAATCCAATTTCAACAAGCGGCTTTCGTAATATACAGGGACTGTAGCACCGTCTTCCACGGCTTGGGTCATGTCGTAGATGTCGATATAGTTGCCGAAGACCTCTCTTGTATCGTTGTCGTCTTGCTCAATAGGTGTACCAGTGAAGCCGATGAACGCAGCATGAGGCAATAGTTTACGTACAATAGCCGCAAAGCCGAGTTTTAACTCACCTGTTTCTGTATCTACCTTTGTTCTGGTGTTTGACTGTGTGCGGTGGGCTTCATCGCTAATCACAATCACATCGGCACGGTTGGTGATTAGTTTGTCACGGTCTTTGAATTTTTGGATATTGGCAAAAATAATACCATGACTTTTACGCTTTTCCAGCAGTTCATACAAGTGTTCGCCGTCAGTAGCCTTTATAGGCGTTTGGCGCAAGTAATCGCTACAAGCCGCAAAAGTGTTATGAAGTTGGTCGTTCAAATCGAGGCGGTCTGTCAGAACAAGCAAGGTCGCACTCAACAGATTCTTCAAAAGCTGATGGGCATAGAATACCATTGAAAGACTTTTACCAGAACCTTGCGTGTGCCAGAATACACCAATTTTACCGTCATTGCGTTGTAAGGCTTGCTTTGTGCAGTCAAGAGCTTTCTTTACGGCAAAATACTGATGATAACCAGCAAGGATGCGGAGTTTTTTATCCACACCCATAGTGAGGGTGAAGTCTGCAATAATATCAATGAAGCGATGTTTGGTGAAGATACCATTAAAGAAAGTCTCAAAGTCGGCAAATACTGTACTTTCATAACTCCCGTCTGTGGTTTTCCACTCCATATACCGGTCAAGCGGTGCCGTAATCGTACCTACACGAGTGTCTGCCATGTCGCTTATCACAAGCATTTGGCAAGCGGTAAAGAGTTGCGGAACAATACGCATATAGTTCTGCAACTGCTGATGGGCTTCCTCCGAATTGGTAACTTCACGGGAAGGAGACTTCAACTCAATGACAGAGACAGGCAGGCCATTAACAAACACCACAATATCGGCACGTTTGGTGGAATTACCGTTTACGATCGTCCATTGATTGGCAACAACAAATGAGTTGTTGTCTATATTAACGGGGTCTATTATTTTAATATGGTCACTGCGCAGTGTTCCTTGGTCAGTTTTGAACGTAACGTCCAAGCCATTTTGTAGCCAATCGGTAAGGGTCACGTTTGCACTAACCAAAGGCTGGCTGAATAATTCACGTATTTGTCGGATAGCTTCGTCAACGGCTCCAACTTTGTCTGTTCCATTGATAAGCAACATCGCCTTACGCAATGCTCCCGGTATGGTGGCATCAGTGAGTTCTCGGCAGGTGTCGGTTTCAAGTTCCGGGCCATAATGATATTCATAGCCCATTTCCTTGAACAAAGAGATTATCGACTGCTCGTATGAATCTTCTGTAAAATGGAACGTATTAGGCATAATAGGTTGGAATTAAATTATCATTTATCCGGCGGTTTAGTTCGATTTTGGAGTCGAGGGATGAAAGAACAGATACAATATCACTCATTGTATTTTCATTAGGAACAGGTATGTCTAAATTCCTTAATGCTCCCAATGAAATATATGGTTGTGATGAGCCACTTCGTAATTTAGAAAGCTGCTGCTTTCCATGCGGTGAGGTTAAATAATAATATAACCATTTACATTTAAGTTCATTGCCTACTTTAAGAAGTCCTACATTTTTAATAGCATAATCTGTTTGTTTGGAAGACTCAATACAACAAAAACCACAATAAGCACCAATCATACTTATAATAATATCCCATTGATCAACTTTACTCCGAGTAATAATCTTATTATAATCATCTTCTGATATTTTATAAGCACTTTCAAAATCAATGCGATTATCCTTAATATGTTTTGATGTAATAAGATATTTTCCAAACTCTGTTTGCTTGGGGCTATCATGCGTACCATCTGTCACATTATAGCAATAATCATATGCTTTTATAATATTCCACTGTTCCATAAATGAGAATTTAGCTGTTTAAATTATTCGTTTTAATCTCCCAAAAACCGTTTCTTTTGCCGTTTTTGCGCTCGATGATGCCTTTTTCGGTCAAATTTACGGTAATGGTCTTGACTGTTCTCTCAGATTTGCCTATATGCGCAGCGATTTCTTTTTGCGTAGCTTTAGGCTGTTCTCGCAAGAAGTTGAGCACGGCAACTTCTTCCAAAGTGCAACTCAAAGTGCAAATATTACACTTTGAAGCAACGTCATTGGATGTACTTGCACTTTGAATGTTTTGCGAAGAAGATTCCTGCACAAGCATTGTCCGATTCTTTAGCTCGTTATGCTCATGTAGAATCAAGTTCCGGAAGAATGCTTCAATATATTCGGTAGTAGCATAAATGCCTTTGCTCAAATTGTTGTAGTTGGCACGAACCAAGGCATTACGGAAATACCATGAATGATTGGCAAACGCTTCGTTGCTGATGTCGAAACCAAATGTGCGCAGGTATTTGATTGTGAACACTGCCGTGGTACGGGTGTTCCCCTCACCAAAAGCGTGAATTTGCCAAACTCCGGATATAAACTTGGCGATATGCGTGATAGCGTCGCTAATGTTCAAATCCTTATAGCTGAAATTCTTCTCCTGCATAAAATCATAATCAAGAGTTTCTCGTATGCTGTCGGCACTGGCATAAAGTACGGTCTCACCTTTCAGCACCCACTCCTTTTTGGTGATATTGTAATCCCTGACCTTTCCTGCGAATTTATAGATACCTTGGAAAAGTCGGCGATGAATGGTGATATATTCAACAGGCGAGAATGTGAACGTCTTCTCCGACAATATCTCTGCGATACGTGCCGACACCTTATCGGCTTCTTCCGTTCTGTCTTCTATGTCAGCTCGGACAGTCTTAGACTGATAGTAACTATCAATAAGTTGTTTGGCTTCTTCGATAGTTATATCTCCCTCGATATGTTGACGAGCCGTTTGTATCAGATATTCAGACGGTTTCAAATCGTCCACCGCCTGCAATCCGATAGCAGTCTGCCAAGCATAGCCTTTTTCTCTTTTCTGAGGCTCACCCTGTCTTATATATTCTTCAAAGTCATTCATAATATAAATATAGCAATTTGACCACAAATAATCGTAGCCTATTGTACTTCGTTTACGTAGTTTTCAATTTCACGATTCCACTTTATTGTAACTACACCGTTCCTTATCTCTGGATAGAAATAGATTGAATCTTTCTGAGAAGAAAGGTGTTGTGCATCTATTGAATAAATGCGTGTCCTTTTACCATCATTGACATTCATAATCAAAACATCAAAATCAGAACTACTTCCGTATTTTATCCTACATTTCTGACTTTTCCCTATATTTCTATTTATAATCTTTTCAATCATATTGCATTGTGTAAATGATTAATAATCAAAACTCATATTCCCAGACATTAGCTTAGGCAGGAGTGTATCACGGAGAGAAGCCAAACGAGAAATTTCTATTCCATTAGCTTGCTTTTTTGAAAGTAAGAGCGAAACAACAAGATTAAACCTTGATATTATTTCTTTGGGTGGAATAACAAATAATTCTCTCTCTAGCAAACTATTGATATTTAAATTCTTTAGTCCATTAGAACCATTTTCATATATAAACATCACTTTTTTGTCGTAAAGATATTGCCACAAAAGGTAAAAGAATAAAGAAAAACTTTCTTTAATCTCCAACGATTTGCAGAAGTTTGTACATATCAGCGCATTATCGCAATCTGCAATAAAAGTTTTATCAATTAGTACAATACGACCTGTCGATTGAGTTGGCGAACCACCGGAAATTTCTACAACAACATTTCCATCACAAAGAGTTTTCTCCCTAAAATTCTTTTCCAAGATATAGCGAATAGGCATTTTGCCTTTGCTTCCTTCTTTAATATCAGGAAAATCTGCACCTCTCATACAAAATGTCCTCATCGTGTGGTTTCCCATCTGTTCATCCTTACCCCAATCCCCGGATTTAACTTTTTC
>Ga0137307_101872_pt1 | contig 15994 bp, 18 predicted proteins | sample NAcewD2O_March_2_FD_97180 | JGI IMG/M metagenome (GOLD analysis project Ga0137307, IMG submission 97180) | Mouse cecal microbial communities from Vienna, Austria - N-Acetylglucosamine amended D2O_March | ecosystem: Host-associated > Mammals > Digestive system > Large intestine > Cecum | place...
CGATAAGCGGGATGCGGTTATTTAATGCTTTCTTGATTTCAACGACTGCATCCGTAACATATTTGAGTTTGCCACAAGGATCCGGAACGAATAAGGAATTGACTGTTTCTTCATCTCTGACTGCCTTTTCAAACTTCGGGCCCTCCCCGGCTTGAAAACTTAAACCTAAGCCCATAGCATCTGGAATTGTGAGAATGTCAGAAAACAAAATAGCAGCGTCTAACGGATATCTTTCCACCGGCTGCAATGTAACTTCACAAGCATAATGAGGATTCATTGCAAGATCCATAAAGCTGCCGGCCTCTGCTCTTGTTGCGCGATATTCTGGAAGATAGCGGCCAGCCTGTCTCATCAGCCAAATAGGAGTGTATTCAGTCTTTTCTTTTAATAATGCTCTTAAAAAAGTATCATTTGCTGGTCTCATTCGAAACAGGCTCCAACCGGAAATAATAGGAAGAATATGAGGTTAGCTCAAAAAACTGAAGGACTCCTTAGGAGTCCTTGTATATCTGGATTTATTGTTGATTAACGAACAACTAAAACAGGACGATCAGCTTTAGCCAAAACCTGCTGAGTTGAACTGCCGATAAAGAGGGAACCCAGAGTTCCTAAACCGCGGCTGGCCATCACAATAAAACGTACATCTCTTTCTTGAGCTGTCTTCAAAATTGAGTCCGGAACAGAAGTTCCGATAATCTCGGCTACTTCGCAAGGTGTCCCCGCTCTTTCGCAAACATCTTTGACATCATCTAGAGCTTTGATTGCAGACTCTGCACCCTTGGATTTGACAACAATAATTCCCAGGACGGAAGTATTGAGCTGCTTAGCCAATTTAGCTGCGGTATGAACTGCTTTGTCAGATAATTCTGTGCCGTCAGTAGAGACTAGGATCACTTTGAACTCCTATAAGGTTTCTAATAAATATAATGAAGTATCGTAATTATAAGAAATCCCGCTGAAGAAAGTAACCGAAAGTTACTCGTGATACAAGAATTTTATTGGGCCGTGTCTTGCATATACGACTGAACAGGTAAAAATAAACCCCGCTTTTTACGGCAGGGTTTTTTTGATGCTTGAGAAAATTATCTCTTGAGCTTCTGAAGGATACGCAGTTGTTCTGCAAGCATACTAATTTCAGCTTCGAGCTTAGCAACTTCAATCTGGCTTGAAGCATTCTTAGCGGCTTCCTTGGCTCGATCCATAGCTTCTTTAGCTTTGGCCTCATCCAAGTCTTTGCTGCGGATAGCGACGTCAGCAAGAACAATCACATTATTGGGTTGAACTTCTAATACGCCGCCGGCTACAAAGAACTCATCCTCACCTTCTTGACCCTCTTTGCGGATTCTGACGAGTCCGGGACGAATCAATGTGATGAGAGGAGTATGACCAGGCAATATGCCTAACTCACCTTCGATACCAGGAAGAGCAACGAACTCAGCTTCACCGCTGAAGAGAGACTCCTCAGCGTTGACTACGTCGACTTTAAGTTTTTTGCTCATTTAAATCTCCATGGTGCTGGCGGGTTTTACCCGCCAAAGATTACTTAAGTGTCTTGGCCTTTTCGAAGGCTTCGTCAATAGTACCGACCATGTAGAAAGCCTGTTCCGGAAGTTGATCGCATTCGCCGTCAACAATCATCTTGAAACCACGAATAGTTTCTTTGAGTGGAACATACTTACCAGGAGTACCGGTAAACACTTCAGCAACGTGGAAAGGCTGAGACAAGAAACGCTGAATCTTACGAGCTCTTGTAACGGAGAGTTTGTCTTCCGGAGAAAGTTCGTCCATACCAAGAATGGCGATAATGTCTCTCAATTCCTTGTAGCGCTGCAATGTAGCCTGAACACGGCGCGTAACGCTGTAATGTTCTTCACCGATGATATTCGGGTCGATCTGACGAGATGTGGAATCAAGCGGGTCAACAGCCGGATAAATACCCAAAGCAGCGATATCACGAGACAACACAACTGTAGCGTCCAAGTGGCCGAATGTTGTAGCCGGAGAAGGGTCAGTCAAGTCGTCAGCAGGAACGTAAACGGCCTGAATGGAAGTAATGGAACCAACCTTTGTGGAAGCAATACGTTCCTGGAGTTTACCCATTTCTTCAGCAAGTGTCGGCTGGTAGCCCACAGCAGAAGGCATACGGCCTAACAAAGCGGATACTTCAGTACCTGCCAATGTGTAACGGTAAATGTTATCAATGAACAGAAGAATGTCGCGACCTTCGTCACGGAATGCTTCAGCCATTGTCAAACCTGTCAAGGCAACTCTCAAACGGTTTCCTGGAGGCTCGTTCATCTGACCGAACACCATGGCAACTTTATCAAGAACCTTGGAGTCTTCCATTTCGTGATAGAAGTCATTACCTTCACGGGTTCTTTCACCAACACCAGCGAATACGGAATAACCACCGTAAGCTTTAGCGATGTTGTTGATGAGTTCCATCATGTTAACTGTCTTACCTACACCAGCACCGCCGAACAGACCAATCTTACCGCCTTTAGCGAACGGGCATACCAAGTCAATAACCTTAATACCTGTTTCCAAAAGATCAACAGATGGGCTCAACTCGTCAAATTTAGGAGCAGCACGGTGAATTGGCATTCTCTTTTCTTCACCAATAGGACCGGCTTCGTCGATTGGGCGACCCAGAACGTCCATAATACGGCCAAGAGTCTTAGGACCAACAGGAACTTCAATTCCGTGGCCTAAAGCCTTAACAGCCATACCTCTTTGGAGACCTTCAGAAGAGCCCATAGCAATAGTTCTAACTAAACCATCGCCTAATTGCTGCTGAACTTCGAAAGTTAAACCTTCTTCAGCAAGCGTATTTTTCTCATCCTTTTCAAGGACAAGGGCGTCGTAAACATTAGGCATCTTGTCGCGTGGGAATTCGATGTCAACCACAGCGCCAATAACCTGTACGATTTTTCCGTCACTCATGACTAATCCTCGTTCGAATTTCTTAATTAAGACACAGCGGCAGCACCGCCGACGATCTCAGTAATCTCTTTGGTAATACCTGCCTGGCGAGTCTTGTTGTAAACAAGCTGCAGGTCATCGATAAGCTTCTTAGCGTTATCAGAAGCGGCCTTCATAGCTACCATACGGGCACTTTGTTCGCTGGCCATATTTTCAGCTACTGCCTGGTAAATCAATGCTTCTACGTAGCGCTTGAGTAAGACCTTCAATACTTGCTCTGGACTCGGTTCGTAGATGTAGTCCCAGGAAACTGTTTTTTCATCAGCTTCAATGACTTTCTTTGGAAGCGGAAGGAGTTGTTCGATAACCGGTTCTTGCTTCATAGCGTTAATGAAGCGAGAGTAGGCCAAATAAACAACATCCACTTCGCCTTTCTGGAAAGCTTCAATCTGAACCTTGATAGCGCCTAAGAGGCGGTCAAGGTGAGGACGATCTCCTAACTGAGTTACTTGCGAAACAACCGGCACGCCAACTCGTTGGAGGAAACCTAAACCTTTATTACCGATTGCAGTAGCTTCGACTTTCTTACCTTCAGTTGCCCACTCATGAAGTCTATGAGCAAGCAATCTTTGAATATTAGTGTTCAAAGCACCGGCTAAGCCTTTGTCAGTAGTTACGCAAATGAGACCTATGGAGTCAATCTTGGTCGTTTTACGGAGGAAAGGATGAGTAATTTCAGTCGAAGCCTCAGCCAAATGACCAATCATGTTGCGGATCGTATCGCCGTAGGGACGAGCAGCCCTCATACGATCCTGTGCCTTCTTCATCTTAGAAGCGGCAACCATTTCCATAGCTTTAGTGATCTTTCTGGTGTTTTGAACCGATCGGATCTTTGCTCGAATTTCTTTTGTGCTAGGCATTAGGTTCCTCTAACGTAAATCTCGCCTTAATAAGCTCCGGATTTCTTGAACTCATTAACAGCAGCTGTGAGAAGTTGTTCGTCTTCTTTGCTCAAAGCCTTTTCTTTTTCGATACGGTCGATCAAATCAGCATGATTTACTTTCATGTAATCCTGCATGGCTTTTTCAACTTTCAATGCATCCTTAACTTCAACATCGTCGTAAGCACCCATGTTGATCGCGAAAAGAACCAAAGCTTCTTCCCAAACTTGGAGAGGCTGGTACTGAGGCTGTTTCATCAATTCTGTAACAACCTTACCGCGTTCGAGCTGTTTACGTGTTGCTTCGTCAAGGTCAGAAGCGAACTGAGCGAAAGCTGCCAATTCACGATACTGAGCCAAAGCCAAACGAACACCGCCGCCGAGCTTCTTAATAATCTTGGTTTGAGCTGCACCACCTACACGGGACACAGAAATACCAGGGTTAATAGCCGGACGGATACCTGCGTTGAACAAGTCGGTTTCCAAGAAGATCTGGCCGTCAGTAATGGAAATTACGTTGGTCGGAACGAAAGCTGTAACGTCACCGGCCTGGGTTTCAATAATCGGAAGAGCAGTCATAGAACCTGTCTTGCCTTTTACTGCACCCTTAGTCTTTCTTTCGACGTATTCCGGGTTGACACGAGCAGCTCTTTCAAGAAGACGGCTGTGCAAGTAGAAAACGTCGCCAGGATAAGCTTCACGTCCTGGTGGTCTGCGCAAAAGCAGAGAGATTTGACGATATGCCCAAGCCTGCTTGGTCAAGTCATCATAAACAATCAAGGAATCCTGACCGCGGTCTCTGAAGTATTCACCCATTGTTGCGCCGGAGTACGGAGCAATGTACTGCATAGCAGCAGATTCGGATGCAGATGCGGCAACAACGATGGTGTAATCCATTGCGCCGTATTCTTCCAATTTACGTACTACGTTGGCGATAGTAGAAGCCTTCTGACCGATAGCAACATAAATACAGATAAGGTCTTTACCTTTCTGGTTGATGATGGTATCGATAGCAACGGCTGTCTTACCGGTCTGACGGTCGCCAATGATCAACTCACGTTGGCCGCGTCCGATTGGAACCATGGAGTCAACTGACTTCAAACCTGTCTGAACCGGCTGGCTGACGGACTGTCTGTCGATAACGCCAGGAGCAACTTTTTCAACAACGTCGTACTCGTCGGTAACGATTGGGCCTTTTCCATCGATTGGCTGACCAAGAGCGTTAACAACGCGGCCAATCAAAGCCGGGCCGACTGGAACCTGAAGAATGCGGCCTGTTGTCTTAACGATGTCGCCTTCAGAAATATGTTCATAGCTACCCAGAATAACAGCACCGACTGAATCTCTTTCTAAGTTAAGAGCAAGACCGTAAGTGTTATTTGGGAATTCAAGCATTTCGCCCTGCATCACGTCAGAAAGACCGTGAACACGGCAAATACCGTCAGTCACAGAAACTACTGTGCCTTCCGTACGAAGGTTGGTATTAAGACCCATCCCTTCGATTCGCTGCTTAAGCAGCTCGCTAATTTCACTCGGATTGAGTTGCATAGCTTAAAACTCCGTTATTAACTTGTGAGGGCTGCATGCATTTCTGCAAGACGAGCCTTAACTGTTCCGTCAAGTACCTTATCTCCGACAGAGATTTTCACTCCACCAATAAGAGACTTGTCAATCTCGATCTTTGGAAGCAATTTCAAACCAGGGAACTTGTTGCCCAAGGCCTTAACTAAAGAATCGACCTCTTCCTGACTTAATGGGAAAGGAGTTTCGATCAATACTTCTGCTTCAGATCTGTCTTGATGAAGAAGGTTTTTGAATTGCTCGGTAATAGACGGTAACGCCTCAAGTCTGCCATTCTCTATCAAGAGTTTCAAAAGCCGGATAGCTTCAGAGGGAATCTCTTTAGGCAGCATGCCGCGCAATAAACTGTAGATTTGTTCAGAACCCACCTGAGGGTCATTGATTAAATCTTGCAATGCTGGATCAACAACTATCTGATCGAGAGTTTCTAGAGCAAGCAAGACTTTATCAGCCAGACCCTCTTCCTTACTGTCCATAACAGCTGCATTAAGAGCTTCTGCGTAGGGACGTGCAATAGTTGAGATTTCAGCCATGATTACAGTTTCGCCTTAAGTTGGTCTAGCAATTGCTGATGAGCCTTAGCATCGACTTCTTTACCTAAAATCTGAGAAGCACCGGTAACTGCTAAATGCGCAACTTGGTCCTTCAATTGCTCGCGGGCTTGTTGAATTTCTTGAGCAGCTTGGGCTCTAGCAGCGGCGATGATCTTGTCGGCTTCAACCTGTGCCTGAGCTTTAGCTTCGTCAATGATTGCCTGACCGCGTTTTTCGCCTTGAGCAACGATCACTTGAGATTGTTGGCGGGCTGTAGCTTCGATAGAAGCGCCTTGTTTCTTGGCTTCTTCGAGAGCGTGCTCACCGCGATCGGCTGCTGCAAGACCATCGGCAATCTTTTTCTGCCGCTCTTCGATTGCTCGATTGAGCGGTGGCCAAATGTATTTCATAGTGATCCAAGCACCAACGAAAAACACAGCCATCTGTACGAACAGTGTTGCATTAATGTTCATTTTTCGATCCCTTTAAGCAATTCTTTTACAGAACTGCAGTTTGTCTGGAAAACCTAAGCGCAAAGTAAAGCTGGTTAGCCGACAAAAGGATTTGCGAAAGCGAACATCATGGCGATACCAACACCGATCAAGAAAGCGGCGTCGATAAGACCGGCGAGAAGGAACATCTTGGTCTGCAATGTGTTGATAAGCTCTGGCTGGCGAGCAGAAGCTTCGAGGTACTTGCTACCCATGATAGCGATACCGATACAAGCACCAAAAGCACCGAAGCCAATGATAAGGCCACAAGCTAAGGCAACATAAGCGACGTTTGTCATAACGAACTCCTTGTTAAATATGACGTAAACAAATCAAAAGAAAGAAAAGAAAATTAATGTCCTTCATGGGCCTGACCAATGTAGACCAAAGTCAACATCATCATAATGAAGGCTTGAAGCAAAACAATCAAAATGTGGAAGAGCAACCAGCACAAACCGGCGACGAAATGTCCAACCACACCGAAAATACTTAACCCGTCAAAACCTGCCCACAAACCGCCAAGCAAAGCGATAAGGAAGAAAACTAACTCACCGGCATACATGTTTCCAAAAAGTCGCATGCCGAGAGAGACTGTTTTGGCTAAGTATTCGATCAAATTCAGAAGGAAGTTAAATGGCCACAAGAGCGGATGATTTCCGAATGGCGCTGTGAAGAGCTCTTTGTTAAATCCCTTGAGTCCCTTGACCTTGATTCCATAATAGATCATCAAAATCAATACACCGCAGGCAATGCCTAAAGAGCCGTTAAGGTCAGCGGTTGGAAGCGGACGAAGATAATGGATACCGAATGCACTGGCGATAGACGGGAACAAGTCAACCGGAATCAAGTCAATTGCATTCATAAATGCTACCCAGACAAAAACTGTCAAGGCTAAAGGAGCAATAAAGGTTCTGTCTCCATGGACAATGGACTTGGCTTGTTCAGAAACCATGTCAACAAGCATTTCTACTGCGCATTGGAATTTTCCCGGAACTCCTGGAGTTGCCTTACGGGCAGCCATATAGAGTAAACCGAGTGCTAACGCCATCATCAAAATAGAAAATACTGCGGTGTCAAAGTTGAAGACGGAGAAGTCAACAATACTTTGCTGCTTGACAGTGGATAGATGGGTTAAATGGTGCTGGATATATTCGGTAGCCGAGCCTGCCATGGTTATCAATCCTTCAATTACTTTCTGCTAGCTAAAGCAAAAACATGACTTAAAAGAACTGCTCCGCTGCTGATAATGAACGAGAGCCAGTCCAAATTCTTATAAAACATCGCCACAATCAAAAATCCGAAGATAATCATCGTGACTTTAAAAAACTCATACAAGAAGATCCCGAAAGGAGAGGCTGTTGCATTTCTCGTGACCCACATCATTAGGATCACAAGTAACGAAGGGAACGCACAAACCATCCCTCCGCATAAAGCAGATAAACCACTATTTCTTCCCGAGAAGATCCAGAAAAGTAACGAACAAGAAAGGCATACAAAAAACTGCCAAAATACAACACGCCTTAAAGCAAACATTTGGCAGAGATTTCAATTAATTCAGTTACGCTATTTTTCATTTGTGCGCATTGTAATGAACCCAATTCAGTTAGGCAACCTAGAAAACCGGGATATCATCCGTTTTAATGACCTCTTGGAAAATGGCCTAGTGAAAAATACTTAAAATTTTGTTGACTAAATAATCTATCCCTGAATTCTCTTTCTCATAGCTGCTATCGTTTGCCTTCAGAAGAACTATTCCAAATTTTATATATCCCCTGGACTTTAGAAGATTTTAAGAGTCTCAGGAGAGGGACAGATTGACTGCATCTTTCAGATTTTGTCAGCCTTATTAGCTCAGATTATTTCTTATTTAACTTTTTCAATAGAGCCATAAGCTCTTCTTTATTGGCGAAATTCAAGACGATTTTACCTTTTCCTTTTGCATTTGCTGACAATTTAACCGGAGTTCCGTAGAGCTTCCCTAGCTGTTTTTCGAATTTTGTGAAGTCCGGGAGTAAGATTTCCCCTTCTTCGGATGGTGTTTCGGGCTCTTCTTTCTGTTTTTTAATTCTCTCTACTAAGGCTTCGACCTGCCTTACCGATAAAGCCTTTTTGATGATTTCTTCAGCTAGCTTAATTTGTTCTACTTTTTCAAGAGGGAGCAGGGCACGCGCATGTCCCATATCTAGCTCCCCGTCTTTTAGAAAAGTTTGAATTTCTTCCGGCAGGCTAAGGAGACGAATTAAGTTGGAAACGGCTGAACGGGAACGACCGACTGCTTGAGCTGCTTGTTCATGGCTATAGTTGAATTCTTGGATCAGCCTCTGGACACCCCAAGCAGCATCGATCACATTGAGGTCTTCTCTTTGGAGGTTTTCTATAAGACCGATAATTAAGGCATCCTCATCACCTACCTCTAATATAGATACCGGTACTTCTTTTAGACCGATCAGAGTAGCAGCCCTAAATCTTCTTTCTCCGGCAAGAATCTCGTAAGAATTCTCTTCTATCTTACGGACAACAATCGGATTGATAATTCCTTTTTCCTGAATGGAATGAGCTAATTCCTGAATGCTTTCTTCAGGCAAAGTCTTTCTTGCCTGATATTTGCCAGGATGAAGTTTTGCTAAAAGAAGTTTCTGAACATCGCCGTTAGGAGTTTTGGGTTCCAAAACATCAGCAACTGATTTCACCCCAAACATACTAGGGAGGCCTTTACCAAGCCCTTTTGTTTTTCTAGGTGTCATATCAAGCTTCCTTCTTCTTTAAAGCTTTTCTCTTTTTCAAATTCTCTTTCTTTGCGAATTCTTCTGCAAAACTAGTATAAGCCTGTGCGCCTCTAGAGCTTGGTTCATACAGAACCCCGGGCAAACCGTAGCCCGGAGCTTCGGCAAGTCTGACATTTGTTGGAATAACGGTTCCGTAGACTCGTTTTCCAAAAAAGTTAATAAGCTCTTCGCTAACCTCTTTCTGGAGAGTGACTCTAGGATCAAATTTCACTCTAAGAAGTCCAGTGATTACTAAGTCACTATTAACCTGTTCTCTAACAGCTTTTACACTGATGACCAAGTCGGAGACCCCCTCCAAAGAAAAATATTCGCAAGTCATCGGAATAATCAAACCGTTGGATGCGCAGAAGGCATTGATCGTCAAAATAGAAAGGGTAGGAGGGCAGTCAATCAAAATCACATCGTACTGATCCTGAATTTGCTCTAATCCTTTCCGAAGCTTGAGTTCTTTGCCAGAACACTGGAGCAACTCTTCTTCTGCACCGGCTAATCTTCTATTCGAACCTAAAACAGAATAGCCGGCAGTTTCTGAATATTGAATTGCATCCGAGATAGAGGCATCTTCATTCAGAACGTCATAAACAGAAAGATTTAAGGTATTTTTTTCTAAACCACTACCGGTCGTTGCATTTCCTTGCGGGTCCAAATCAACAAGCAAAACTTTGTAGCCTAGCTTGCCAAGTGCGCCGGCTAGGTTGACGGTTGTAGTTGTTTTTCCGACGCCGCCTTTTTGGTTAGCGACGCTATAAATCTTTGCCATTTACCTTTTCCTGACCTCGTTTATGACCTAGTTGGGGATGACGTCCCGCAATCTGAAATTATTTAGTGTACTGTGTATGCACGGCTATTTTAAGTTAATTTAGAAAACTCGCAGAAGACAAGTATTACGATTCGAATATTTTGAGAACTCAATACTTGTTCGAGAACGGTAAGAAAAATGGATCAGACACTCGCTCATTCAAACGGCAGCGTGCAAACGTCAGTAGAGATTATGCTGCCTGCCGAACTGACAGCGGCTTGCTCTAATCAGTATTGGAGCAAAGTTCTTTCACCTTCTTCTAGATCTGTCGTATTCAACGCTCAAAATGTCAAGATTTGTGACGAGTCAGGCATTGCTCTGCTATTTCAGATTAATCACGCAGGCCCCAACGTTAAACTGATTAACATCCCACAAGACATACAGCAAGTGTATGTCACGATGACTAAAAATATGGTCGCCCAGGCTCCGGCTCCTAAAAAAAGAGAAGGATTTGTTGTTGCCTGTGGCGCATGGCTCAATACTTTCCTTCAGGGAACCAAGGCAAGTTTAACTTTCTTAGGAGAAAGTCTTTGCGCCATTTGCTCTCTATTCATACATCCTCGGCGCTTCCGTCTTAAAGAAATTCTCAGCGTCAGCGATGATACGGGAAGCAACGCTGTAGGAATTGTGTGCCTAATCGGCTTTTTAATGGGCGTGATTATTGCCTTTGAAACTGCTTTGGTCGCTCAGATTTTCGGTGCCGTTATTTTTGTGGTCAACGGAATCGGCATTGCTGTTACCCGCGAGCTCGGCCCTCTAATGACCGCCATTTTATTTGCCGGCCGTTCAGGCTCAGCCTTTGCGGCTCAGTTAGGAACTCAAAAGGTTAATGAAGAACTCAATGCCTTAACCACATTTGGTTTGGACCCAATGCATTTTTTAGTAGTTCCTCGCTTACTTGCCTCTTCCGCGGTAGTCCCCCTTTTGTCAGTTTTTGCCTCACTTACCGGAATTCTCGGAGGTGCGTTGGTCATGGGACTGTATGACATTACACCGATGCAGTTCTACGTTCAGTTGGTGGGTTCGATGTCCCTCGGAGACATCTTCTTTGGTTTGGGTAAAGCAGTTATTTTCGGTTATGTGATTGCCTTAATCGGATGCGAATGCGGTATGAATACGGGAGCCGGGGCAGCTGCCGTCGGTATCTCGACCACCAAAGCTGTGGTCCGCAGCATTGTGTGGATTGTGGTCATTGACGGCGTTGCAGCTTTGTTAGCAAACAGACTAGGTATCTGATGATGACAGAAAACAATAAAAAATCAGTTATTCGGGTCGAAAACCTGACCATGGGATGGCCAGGGAAGATTCTGTTGGAGAATGTCAGCTTCGATATTCTGCAAAATGAGATCGTTTTTATCATGGGTGGCTCGGGCTGCGGTAAATCCACTTTGATGAAAACAATTATCGGTCTGAACCCGCCGATGGCAGGCGACATCCTATCAGAAGGGAAAGTATCATTCACTCTGATCAAGAAAAGATAGCTGAAATTCAAAGAGGCCTCGGGATCATGTATCAGAGCGGAGCTTTGTTTGGTTCACTAACAGTTTTAGAAAACGTCCGTTTTCCATTGGACCAATTTACTAAGCTTCCGATGCCGGCCAAGGACTTGACTTCTCAGATGCTTTTAGCAGCCCTAGAAATGCCTCATGCAGCCAACCTGATGCCCGGAGAACTTTCAGGGGGCATGATCAAAAGGGCAGGTATTGCCAGAGCGCTGGCGCTAGGAGCCACAATTCTGCTTCTAGATGAGCCGAGCGCGGGTCTGGATCCTATTACTGCTGCTAACCTTGATGAAACAATTCTTAGACTAAGAAAAAATTTGAACTGTACGTTTGTAATCGTCAGCCACGAGCTGAAAAGTATTTTCCGGATTGCCGACCGCTGCCTCATGCTGGATCCTGTCAGCAAATCCATCATTGCCGACGGTTCTCCTGAAGAATTGAGAGAACACTCACCCAATCCGAGAGTTCGTCAGTTCTTTAACGCACAACCTGACGGTGAGGAATAATCTATGAATAACAATACAAAATTATTTAGATTAGGGTTGTTTGTTATCGCCGCTATCCTATTGATTATTGCGGCTGTAGTCATTCTTGTGGGTCCTTCTCTTACTAAACCCAAGACCATCGCTGAAACTTACTTTAAATACTCTATCAGCGGATTAGAAGTCGGTTCTCCGGTTAAATTCCGCGGCATTCAGGTAGGAGAGGTAAAAGAGATTCTTCTATCCACGGAAGCGTACCCAAAGTCCGCACAAGACGTAATCTCCAATCTAAATTCAGTGGCCGTTGTCAGAATGCAGCTTAATTTGCCGGCTGACAGCGTCAACCAAGAACTAAACACCTATATAAAAGAGGGCCTGCGAACCCAAACTCAGTTAGCCGGTATCACAGGCTCTCTGTACATCTCTTTGGAATTTTTAGATCCTGAAAAGTATCCCGCTGACAGCATTCCTTTTACCTGGCACCCTGAATATTCATACATTCCATCGGCTCCAAGCTTAAGCAATGAAGTTATTGAAAACGTTAAAAATTTCCTGGCGGGTTTAGATGAGATGGATATCGAGAAATATGTTTCCAACACGCTGCCGGCAATTAATTCTCTTATCGTTAATTTAAACAGAATTGCAGAAAGCATCAATGCTACTACTGTTCAAGATATTGGAACCAACTTAAATACTCTGCTGACGAACACTGATACCAAGATTTCAGAAATCGACATTCAAAGTCTAAATGAGCTTATTGGTCAACTAGACGTTGCTGCCAAGAATTTCGGCGATATGGCCCAGAAGACCAATACACGCAAACTCGTCGACAGTCTTACGCAGCTTTCTCAACGACTTAACGGTTTGGTCGGCAACAATCAGTACGAAGTTCAGAAGATTATTGCCAATATCAACCGAATTACTCAAAATCTTCAGAGTCTTAGCCGTGAGTTGGTCAATGATCCGAGTGCTCTCTTTGTCCCACCGAAGAGCTCTACGGAAAAAGTGTTAAGAACAGGAGAGAAATAACAATGGTTAAAAAATTAACTTTAGCTGCCAGTTTTGCTTTTCTTGCCGGATGTTCAATTCTTCCGGACAGACCTCCATTAAATTATTACGATTTTTCAATTTCTCCCCCTGCGGAAACTGTCATTTCTTCTAAGAAGCTTCCGGCATCCGTCAGAGTCAACCTCCCGGATATTGCCACTCCTTACAATAGTCCTAAGCTATACATCAAGGGCAAGGACAATCGCTTTTATGCAACCAATATCAATAGGTTAGTGGCTTCTCCCAACGACATCATCGGAGATGACTTAAGACAATGGCTCGATAGGACAGGTCCGTGGAGTATGGTTTTAGCTCCAAACAGCCTTGCCTCTCCTGACTATCAGATGACCCTCTACATCTCTGAACTTTTTGCTAATGCTTCAGTTCAGCAGCCGGGAGATACAGTTATTTCGATGGATGTGTCAGTAACGAGAGCTTCAAACGACAAACTGGTATTCAACAAGCACTATCGGATAGTCACCCCGATCGAGCAGGAAAGCGTCCCCGCTTTGATTAAAAGCTATTCAGTTGGCTTTAACAACTTATTCGAGGAGCTCTCCAAAGACTTGAACAATAGATTTATCAAGTAACTCCGGCTAATTATCTTGGCCGCTCAATTTTTCGATTGGGCGGCTTTTTATATGTCAATTATCGATAAAAAAGTTTCTTTTCCTTCACTAGACACAACTACAGCCTAAAGAGTTTTGAATTTTGATAAAGAATGCTAGCGACATCGATTGTTTCTGCGTTTACTAGACTGCGGTTAAGGAAGAAGGGCTGGAGAGTTTTGCTTAGAGGCAACAAAAGGATTCTTCAAGTCCGGAAAAATCTGCAAATTTCTCAAAAATACCGGAGCGACTACGTTCTCCCTCTTTTGTAGGCATGGAAGTGACTATAGAATAACAGCATGTGACATTCTGCTTTTTTCAACTCTTAAAGAGGCTTCAATATGAAATTATTTAGTGTAGCAGCGTTGTCTGTTTGCTTCCTTGCTGGTTCCGTCAGCGCAGCAGAAACTCTCAACGCTTATTCCATCATGCCTGAGAAGTACGCATCCAAGGTATTTGCTGAATTCACTAAGGATACCGGAATCAAAGTTAACTTCCTGCGTTTCTCCTCAGGGGAAGCCTTGGCAAGATTGACGGCTGAAAAGGGCAACCCCCAGGTTGACGTTATGCTTGGCGGTCCTGCCGATACATATGCTGCTGGCGCTAAAGATCAGATTTTTGAATCTTACAGACCAAAAGATTCCGATGCTATCCCTGCAAATCTCAGAGACAAAGACAATCGCTGGACCGGTATCGGTATTATTCCTCTCTGCTTCTTAACAAATACTAAGTTCTTGGAAAAGAACAAGATGCAGGCTCCTACAAAGTGGGATGACCTCCTTGATCCGAAGTACAAAAACAACCTCCAGATGGCTGATGCCAGAACTTCCGGAACAGCGACGGAACGCATCTACTCTTTAGTTAAGGTTAAAGGCGAAGAGCCTGCTTTTGAATATCAGAAGAAACTTAACGGCAACATCCAGATGTACACCAAGAGCGGTGCGGGCGGTGCCATGCCGATTGCTACCGGTCAATGCGCTTCCGGTATCTTCTACATTGTTGACGCTTTAGATATTAAGCAACAGGGTTATCCGGTTGTTATCACCTATCCAGAAGACGGTGTCTCCTACGGTATTGAAGCTACAGGTATCGTTAAGGGTGCTAAGAATCTGGACGCCGCCAAGAAGTTCGTTGACTGGGCAGCCAGCAAGAAATTCGCAGACTTCATCGTTGCCAACAAGATCAACTACGTTCCTACACGCAATGACGTTAAGACTTTCAATCCGCTTCTTGACCTCTCCAAGATCAACCTCAAAGACGTTGACACAACTTGGAAAGGTGAAAAGAGAAAAGAATATACAAACCGCTGGATCAACGAAGTCATTAAGTAATCAACTTATTGATTTACTTAATTCCTAAAACTAAGGCCTCTTCGGGGGCCCTTAAACATAGGCATCAAACCCATGGTCAAAAGTTCTGAAAAAAATGATCTGGTAACCAAATTTACTGTTTTTGCCTTATGGATGGCCATGGGTGTCTTTGTCGTCTACCCATTAGTCCGATTATTAGGGGTTACTTTCTGGGTTGACGGGCATTTTACCTTTGAAAACTTAAAACCTTTCTTGGACAACTGGTACGACAGAAGGGCCATCGTCAACAGTATTGTTTTAGCGACTGCGGTCGGTCTTACCGGAACCATCATCGGTTTTATTTTTGCTTTTGCGGTGACTCGGCTTTCCATGCCGGCTTGGTTAAAATTTGCGATTTCAGCGGTAACACTTCTTCCGCTTATTTCTCCTCCCTTCACCAGTTCCATCGCTTTAACTCTTTCCTTAGGCCCTAACGGCATTTTGCTTCAGTTCTTCGGCCTGGACAACTTTAACTTCTACGGCTTTTGGGGCACCTATATTTCAGAAACCCTGACTTATTTCCCGATTGCCTTCATGACACTGACGACAATTCTTCTAAGAATTGATCCGAATTTGGAAGATGCAGCATATTCATTAGGCTCCTCTCCATTTAATGTCTTTAGAACAGTCACATTCCCATTGGCAGCTCCCGGTTTAGCAAATGCCTTCCTGCTCGTCTTCTCGTGTTCACTAGCAGACTTCGCCACACCGCAGGTTTTGGGCGGACACTCATTCCCAGTTCTGCCGACACAAGCTTACTTGCAGATTACCGGTATGTATGACTTCAAGGGCGGTGCCGCATTGTCCTTCCTGCTCATTATTCCAGCTTTGATTGTTTACGGTCTGCAGAATTTCTGGGTCAGCCGTAGAAGCTTTGTTACCGTTACCGGTAAGGCAGGCGGAAGAAGCTCCATCAAAGGCCCGGGTCCGCTTATTACTGCCGTCGTTCTCGGC
>Ga0137307_101910_pt1 | contig 15969 bp, 16 predicted proteins | sample NAcewD2O_March_2_FD_97180 | JGI IMG/M metagenome (GOLD analysis project Ga0137307, IMG submission 97180) | Mouse cecal microbial communities from Vienna, Austria - N-Acetylglucosamine amended D2O_March | ecosystem: Host-associated > Mammals > Digestive system > Large intestine > Cecum | place...
TTTCTGCTACAAGATTATAGTGAATGCCTGTTTTCCAAGATGCTGTTGCTGGTAGATCAGTTGCTTAACAGAAGTCTGGAGAGAAATACATTCTAAGTGAGAGCTGTTTTATCCAATATCTTAGTATATATAGTAGACAATTGTAGTTGAAATATTATACGTTTTTTTAACCAGTTATTTTTAAAAACGAAGTCCGGTCAAATATACTACCACGAACTGTAGTAAAAACACAAAAAATACCACGAATCATGGTATTTAAAACTTAAATACAGTGTAAAATAACACTACTAGGAGGTGGATTGTTTGAATCGAGTCTCGGAACTTAGGAAAAAAGCTAAATTGACTCAGAGAAAATTTGGTGAAATAATGCAGGTAAGTCAACAGACGATTAGTAAGTATGAGAGCAAAGATGCCAATATACCACAAGATATTCTTAAAAAGATGGCAAAGTTTTTCAATGTATCAATTGAGTATATTCTGGAGGAAGATCAGCAGGAAAAATCCCCGATCCATAACCAAAGAGAAGAAATGTTAAAGATTTACAGAGGCTTGAATCAGTATAACAAAGACACCTGGATGCTTTTAGGAAAACGCTTATTGGAAGGGCAAAAAGAAGATTAGGATATATAGAGGATGAAGGTCGGCTGCCGTATCAACTATGATGTGGCAGCCGATTTTTGTCTCAGTTTTATAGTATAAAACTGATCTATAAAACGAAGAGAAAATTAGGAAGAAAAAAGGACGAGTTATGCATAAACGGTTGGTAGATAGGGCTATATGGTCTATAAATTAAGAGTACAATATAGAATCTATGTTTCTAAAATTTAAAAGAAACAGATACCGTATTTTGTCAGTAGATCCGGCAAAATACGGAAATATCAGGGAAAACAAGAGCAAGGTATGTCAATGATCATACCTTTTTTTTCTGCACTGGCAGGCAGGTATTTGTCGAATTTTTCGGATTTTGCACAAAGATGTCGTATTTTGAAAATGCAGCATGCAGAACTGTTCTTTTCTTCCCTTTTTGAAAGTTCGCGTAGCTTGCAGTTTTCTTGATTTTCGTATATGATGCATGACAAGGATAAACACATGTGATTTATGCAAATTTCATAGAATGAGGAGGCTTACACTTGAAGTTACTGTGTATAGCCGAGCGACTTGCTGCTCCTGTAAGGGATTTGAATAGGATGCTGCTGGCAGTCGCTGCCGAATCGGAGTGGGAATTTATGAAGACCAGCCCGGGAGATGCGGGAGTATTCAATTCACTGATTTTGAAAGTGAAAGATATCGGAGCTTCTGGATACGAACTGATGCTGACGTTAGGGGTCATCGGTCTGGTATTTTCCATCATTTTTACGGCAGTGTCATTGCTGCTTACGAGCAATGCCCAGAAGAAAGAGGAGCAGAAGAGCCATGCATTAGTCATATGTATAGCGGGGATTGTTATTTTTTCAGTATTTAGCATCATTGGTTTTTTCAAGTCAATCGGCACAGGATTATAGACAAAAAGCAGGACTTTCGGTCCTGCTTTTTGTTTTTGGGACAGAGTTTTGGAGATAAAAAAGATTGGAGGCGGTGTAATGTCCAGATTAGGAGTATTTCCGATCCCAGGGGAGTTTAAGAGTGAAGATAAATGGTTCCGGTATTTTGACAGGAAACAGGCATTGGTACTTGTGATCTGCGGAATCATGGACTACAGAGCGGTTATGACAGCAGCGGCAAAAGGGATGCTGGTGCCGGCGCTCATCCTGATGCTGTTTCTCACACTAGCAGCAATGGGGATCGTGATGATCCGGCTTCCGGTGGACGCCCTGTTTTTGTCCGGCGGCGGCCTGACCATAGATACACTGATATTTCGGGTCTTATATCGGAAGCTGCACCGGGAGATTTATACCAAAAATTACGGAATGAAGAGCGGGGAAGAACTATGAAAAAGAAGAAAAGATATGCTGCGGCATGGCTGTTTCTGTGGATATGTATCCTGTCAGGCTGTGCTAAGGACGGAGGCGAAGAGATATTCCAGGGCGAACCAAAGGATTTGAATCCATGGACCTATGTGGAGGATACGTCAATCTCCATGAACAGCACTCTTACAAACCTTGCCGCATCTTCGGCGGAACTGGGAATCACGGTGGGCATTATGGGGATTACGTTTTCGATATTCTTTATGGTTCTGCGCATCTGTTTTACAAAAAATGCGGCGGTGCGGGAGGAAGTAAAACGGGAGGCCGTCATGAAGGGGATGATTGCGGTGATGTTATTTAGTATTCCATTCTGGCTGGGGATCTTTAAATATTTTTCTGAATTATTGGTGTAGAGAGGAAAAAAGATTATGCAGATGATAACTGATTTGGTAAGGAATGTACAGATCATCGCGGCTGCGGTTATCCTGATCCTGCTGTTCTTTGCAGGGCTTGGGATCTACATGTTCAAGCTGCGGAAAAGACCGGCTGCAGAGAAGGATTGCGATTATAGTTCCTTCAATCGAAAGGACGTGACAGCATATATCAGGATTGATGATGTTACAGAAGACATGCTGGTATCTGATGGAGGAAAGCGGTTTATTGCGGCGATTAAATGCCAGGGATTTTCATTCGCAGATGCGGAGGTGGAAGAAAAGCTTCAGACAATAAGGGGATATATCACATTTTTCAATGTGCTGGATAACGATCCAATCCAGTTCCGTCAGTCGGCCCGGGATGTAAATCTGGATGACCTGATACAGGATTACCAGGAACAGATGGCAAAAATGGAGGAGCATCGTTTTTCACTGAATCTGGATTATACAGATGTAAAAGCAGAATCAGAAAATCCGGAGCTCTCTGCGGAAGACTATTCTATCTACTACGATAGATTAAAACAGATGCAGAGGGAGCTGGTCTCTCTGGGCTATCAGATGGAGCAGCTGAATGCACAGGTACAGTACATGCAGGCAATTTCCGGAGAAAATGCAGAAGCAAAACGGGAGGAAATCTACATATTTGACTGGCAGTACAATGCAGTGGATTTTTCTTCCCAGAAGCTGGAGGACCAGGAAGTATATCAGCGTGCAGATGCCCAGCTCAAAGCAAAGGCAAACGCATATATCACGGCGCTGCGCAACTGCGGTGTCCATGCGAAACGGATGTCGGGGGTGGAGCTTTTGGAAGAAATCCGGAGATACACACATCCGGTATCTGCTTCAAAAGGGACGGTAGAGGACATTGTACAGACAGCCTATGACAGTATCTGTGTCACCAGTGATTCTCTGTGGAGCCTGGAAGAAGAGTTCAACCAAAAGATCGTGGAAGAGATAGGAGAGGAATTCCAAAAAGGTTCGAAGCTTCATGGAAGGAGGCGAAAGCATGCTTGACTGGATGATGCGGCATATAGAAATTGCGTTTGCAGGAATCCTGATCTTACTGATCGCTGCCCTGATCATGACTGTCCTGGGATTCCGGACGATAAACGGAAGGAAAAGCGGGCTGGAAAGGGAGATTCAGGAAGAAAGGGAAAGAAAACGGGAAAAAATCTGTGAGGCGAGGAAGGTGGCGGCGCCGGACGGGATGAATCCGAACCCTCTTTCGTATACTGTGATTCATGATGCAGGCCACAATATTTATGTACGCAGCTTTACGGTGGACAGCCTTCCGAAGAGGACCGTATTTGCGTCCACATTTCCGGCGCTGTTCAATTTTGACCGTGCGGTCAGTTCAGTATTTATTGAGCCAATAGGGGAAGGGCGCGCGTCACATCTGCTGGACGGACGTATTGTAGAGATTGAGACCAATATCATTACTGCGGAAAAAAATGCGGACCGCAACCAGATCCGGAAGCTGAATGCAAAACTGCGGGATGCGGAGGAATGGGCACAGAGGATTGAGACGGGGGATAACAGCCTGTACCATGTATATTTCCTCTTTACCATTATGGCAGACAGTCTGGAGCAGCTTAACCGCAGGACGGATGCGTTTCGGAATCTGGCAAAGGAGAAGCAGATTATCATATCCTGCTGCTATTCCCTGCAGGCTGAAAGCTATCTTACCGGGATGCCCCTGATGTATCGTTATCAGGCGGCGGCCGGACCGATCCGGGCAGATGGGCTGAAACGCCATACTATGGACAAGCTGAGTGCAGCGAGTATTTTTAACCATACACAGGACAGCTTCTTTCACCCTCACGGGATCATTATCGGCAGGAACATGAGTACCGGGATGCCGGTCGCTTTCGATGTATATGAGAAAAAGCATAATGGCTATAACATGGTATTTGCCGGGATGACCGGAACCGGGAAGTCAGCCTGCATGAAGATCTTAGCATCCCGGTATATCACGAAGAACGGATACCGCTTCGTATGCATTGATTCCCAGTCCAAAGGAAACCGGGGAGAATACGCTATGCTGGCGGACATCATGTGCGGCACGAATTATGAGATCAAGAGTAATGCCGGGAATGTCATCAACCTGTTTGATATTGACAAGGAAGAGGAATGGTCGGAGATCAGCGGGACTTATGACGTACTGCGGCTGCAGGATAAGATTGCCAATGCCAAGTCAGATCTGATGACACTCATACAGGGGAGCAAAGAACCGGCGGAGTTTTCGCTTGTTACGCATGTAGAGAGGCTTGTTACCGATATCATTGCGGAACTCTATGAAGAGCGGCAGATATTTGACAACGTGGTGGAGTCGTTATATGAATCGGGAAAAGGACTGAAAGACGGTGTGCTGACAAGCGGAAAGGTCAAAAAGGAAATGCCGGTGCTTTCGGATTTTTACAGGAAGGCCCTGCTGAAAAACAAAGATAATACGATTGAGGAGCATAAAAAGGCATACCGGATCATCCTGGACAGTCTCAAAGACCGGGTTCGTGAGTTATATTACTGCCCGAAATGCATGAGATTTTTCACAAGGGAGGAGTGGAAAAAGGAAAACGGGATCTGTCCATGCAAAGGAAAAATCATCAAAATCCATGGCTCAAAATCCTATTATGACGGGCAGAGCACCATCAGGATCAATGAAAACGAAAGCTTCACGAATATTGATATTTCCCAGCTTCCGGAGTCGGAGCGGCCGATTGCCAGGCAGATTGCATTGAGTTTTCTAAACGAACAGTTTATCAAGACCAACGCGACGAACCCAAAGAAAACCCAGTGCCTGGGGGTCATTGTAGATGAGGTACACCAGAATTTTGATATGAAATCAGCGGTTGCCAGCCTGGATTATGTGGCAAGGACTTCAAGGAAGCGTCTGGTTTCCCTCTGGACAGCTACACAGGCGCTGAAAGATTATGACTGCTGCAGGGAAACAGAAGCACTATTGAAACAGTCGGCGGCAAAATTTGTATTTAAGCAGTCCTATTCCGACCGTAAGTGGGTACAGGAGGCGCTGAACCTGACAAATGGCCAGACAGATCGGGTTCTGGAGCTCGGCGGAGATCCCGAGGATGATTCCGGCAGCCGCAAAGGGGAGGTCTGCATCGTAGACAATGGAAAGGTCTGTTTCTGCAAGATTGATTATCTGCAGTCAGCGGAGGCTGTATTTGTGGAGACAGATCCGCGGATTATCCAGGACATGTATGCATAGGGAGAGCTTTATGGAACGGAAGAGAAAGGGTAGAAAAATTATAAGCATTGCCGTGCTTTACATCGTAATTATATTTTTGGGAAGCTCGGTGATTTATGCGGCAGAGATATCAGATGATCTGACAAATGAAGTGAAGGAAGAGAACGAAAGCCGCTTTTCCAAAGGCTCGCCCTGGCTGGATCATGCGGATGGCTCAATCTATTCGAATACCGTAGATACGATGGAGGAAGAGCAGGAGATCGAGCCGGATGATCCGGGATCGGTAGAAAAATATCTGTCAGAACTTATAAGGAACGCTGCCAGCAGTCTGATCGCACTTTTGGAAGAGAATCTGGGGGCGGGGTTTGACCGTATCATCTATGGGCGTGTGGGGAGCGGAAGGCCAAATTCTGTCAATATATACGGTTTTGAACTGCGGTCCGGGAACCCCTATGGCGTAACGGCGTCCGTATGTTATGGATTGGTGCGGAGTCAGGCATTCGTATTCCTGGGGATCAGTTTTGTATTTCTTCTGGCGAAAAGCGCATGGACGGGGCAGACGGCACAAAGCCGGGAGCAGGTCAAGTCAGGACTTTATACGACAACTATGAAGTTTTCTATGTTGACGCTTATGCCGTATCTGTTCGATGTGGCGCTGTATGTGCGTGATGTGGCACTGTTCGGAATAAAGGAAATGACCGGCCAGATGATCACAGGGGGTGCTACGCTTTCTCTGTCCGGCGCATTTCTCGTAAATGCGGAACGGACCGGAAGATTTATAGATTCTTTGATGTATCTTGGGACGGTACTCCTGACGCTTTATTTTGCGTTTATCTATGTAGCGACAGCGATTGACCTTTTGATCTGCTTTGTCTCATTTCCCGTTATGTGTATGCTGCATACGCCGAAAAAGGATCTGCTGGGCGGCTGGGTGATGGGGGTATTTTCAGATATACTGACCCCGGTGCTGGATGCGGTGCTCTTGTTGGTTCCGCTTCTGACAAGCCTGATGCTCTCAGACGTGATCAAGGGGATCGCAATCATACAGATGATGATGTGTATGCTGATCATCCCTTCCAGAAATCGGATCAAGATGCTGCTGGGCATCCAGAATAATGAGCGGGGCGGGCTTTTGGGCGTAATGGCATTGGCTGCTCTGGGGAGGGCCGCTGCCAGAAAAGTGAAAGGCGCGGCAGGACGCCTGTCGGAGATCCATTCGGATATGCAGAAGAGCAGGATGCATAAAGGGCTGGCAGATGTGGATGAAGAGGAACAGGAAGCTCTGCTGAGCGGATACAGCCAGGATGGGGGGACGCCAGGGAAAGCACTGGGGCAGGAGAGCGCCGCGGTGCCTTCAGGCAGGGAGCAGCCGCCGGAAGAACCGGATTCTTCCTATATAGAGCAGGCCGGAAACCGTTCCTTTGAAGACCGGTATGAAGATGGAGGTTCGGATGAGATTCCAGGACAGGATTTCCCAAAAGATACAGATCTGGAAATGAACAGCGAAGCAGGGGATGATATATACAGGGGCGCAGCAAGGGCAGAGGCTGACGGAGAATCTCTGGAACAGGAACGGCCATATGCGGAGGGCGGTATAGAAGATGAAGTACCGGCAGAACCGCCGACAAGGAATGAGATCTTACGCAATCTGGATCATGCCATGGAACAGAAACAGGATATGATTGATGGGCTGCGCGCACAGAAAATGCAGTATCAAAAAGAAGAGAAGCAGAAGGCAAGACAGATGCTTGATTACGAAAGAGGCTCTGATGAATACCGTGAACTGGAGCGTCAGCGGGCAGATGCGGCAATCCATGCTGCCGGAACGGAACAAAAGATCGCGGGGCAGATGCAGGATATGAACCGGCTGAAAAGCCAGGCAAAGGCGGTACGGGGCGGGCAGTCAGGTCCGGTTCCGGACGAATTTGATGAAAAGCGGGCGGATATCATCTGTAAACAGGCGAATATTAACAATTTCGAGCAGCCGGAGTTCCGCAGCCACCTCTCCCATGCGCAGATGCAGAAATTGTATCGAAAGCGGGCCGCTGCCTCAATTGCCAGGGGTACGGCATCTGCCGCAGGTGGGGCAGCCGGAAGCATGGTTTTGGGCGGAGCAGGTATGTTTATGCAGCCGTCAACAGCAGTCATGATGGCCGCCGCAGGGGCCTTAGGCGGATCAGCCTTTGGAAGCGGTACGGCAGGAGTCGGTATGGCTGCGGTGCAGGCGGTCAAACCGGTTGCCGGCCGCGGTGCAGAACACGTTGTAAAAACGGGAAAAACCATATACAACGCAGGAGTAAAGGGCCGGATTGCGGCAGCGGCAGCACGCGCTGATCCAGGGATTGCAATGATCCGTCCTGTCCCCGGACAGGGCTCTTTGGAGATCCCCGTGCAGCAAACGGTTCGGGAAGTAAAAACAGAAGAAGCAGAAACCATCGTAACCGAAATAAACAGTGTAAAAAATGGGGCTATAGGACAGGAAGCAATGATCCGGGAACAGATGCAGGCAGATATCGAGAAGGACAGTGTGCAGGCATTGAGAAAAGTGATTACATCTTCCGGCGGATTCCAGTCAAGTGCAGCCATACTGGCATTGGAACGCGCCAATGTGGAGACTGAAAAATATCTGGCCTCGGTGAGGGAAACACAGGGAATCCGCCTTACACAGAAACAGGAGCGCGCAAAGCGGATCGAACTGCAGACAGAATACATGACAGAGGAAGTACTGAAAAGGCTCAGTTATCAGACAGATTATGAGAAAGGAACTGAGAAATATGATTCCGCAAAAAAGATGATACGGGAGAAAATACATACCATTGTGGAGAAACAGAACAAGGATATTTTCTAGGAGGGACATATGATAAAAAAGAAGAACAAGATAAGGTGTCTCCTCCTGGCGGTGATCCTGGCTCTGCTGGCTGTGGGCTGTGACCCCATGGAGGAGCAGTCCTACGGAACGGCCAATGTGTCTCCGATGGTAGAGAAGTGGCGTCCGTATGTGCAGGAGTATGCACAGAAATACGGAATTGGGGAATACGTGGAGCTCCTGCTGGCTATGATCGCACAGGAATCCGGCGGTGACGCCGACCGGTATCCGGATATCCTGCAATGTTCGGAAAGCGCCGGAGCGCCGCCGAACAGTATTACGGATCCGCTGGCGAGCCTGGAGCAGGGAATCCGATATTTTGCGGCCCTTGTGGAGCAGGGGAAGGCCGCGGGGGCGGACATTGATACCGCCCTTCAATCCTACAACTTTGGAGGCGGATACATAAATTACGTACGGGATCATTACGGGGGAAAGCATTCGGAAGAGGCTGCCCGCTCCTTCTCCGGCATGATGGCTGCGAGGATGGGCTGGAGCAGCTACGGCGATGTGAAATATGTAGAACATGTCCGTTCGCATATGCATATGTCAGCACCGGGAGGCGCGGTAGAAAATTATGATGCCATGTACACGATGATGAAGGAATACGAGAATGTGCCGTATGTATTTGGCGGTGATTCCAAGTCGGGGATTGACTGTTCGGCCATGTCAGGGAAATTGTACCAGGCGATCGGAATTTCCCTGCCGCGGACAGCCCAGGCCCAGTATGATTCAGTATCCCATATCAGCGAAGCGCAGGCCAGGCCGGGAGATCTGATATTTTTTACCGGGACATATGACGCAGGCTGCTATATCACACATGTAGGGGTATATACGGGAAACGGACAGTTTTTCCATGCAGGAGGGTCTTGCTGCCAGTTCAGCATGCTTTCCGGATATTACAGGGAACATTTCGTATGTTTTGGACGGAGGTAAAAGCCGGGAGGCACGGCTTTTCGTGTATTTGAAAGAAAGGCAGAGAATGATATGACAAACAGGCAGAAAAAGATTTTTATTTCTATATATATAGCGGTGGTGATCGCGCTGCTTATTTTAACCGGAAGCATATTTTCACGTTTCGACCATGAGCCGCAGGATGGATCAGAGCGGGTTTCCAGAGAGGAATGGGAAGATACGGAAGAAAGTGAAACGGAAGCAAAGCTGTCTGCAGAGGAGACACTTCGTGCACTTGCGGAAATTCTGTATACCTATGATACCAGAGAGAGGATGTTTTACGAAGGCGCGGAGAGATATATGACAGACAAGGCATATGAGCAGCTTGTTCCGCTGCAGGATACAGAGGAGGAAGATCTTCCGGTAAGGCAGATGGTTTCCCGGCTGAAAGAGATCACCTGCTATTTCCGGCCCGCTGCGGAAGGGAAAACGGAGGCAATGGCAGAGGTCTGGTATCAACTGTCAGGTACGGGAGAGTATAGTGTCAGACAGATCTTGAAGTTTGCGCTTGTGGAAGATGAGGACGGATGGAAGGTCAGCGAATGTACCGTATTGGATACGATGGAGCAGTAAAGGAGAAGAGATGCAGGAGCAGAAAAAAATGGAAAAGCTATATATCCTGTGCGGCCTGTCCAATGAAGCCGGCAGTGCGCTTCGAAGCGCATTGGCTGAAAAGGCCGGGGAACTGGGGTATGAGACGGTCTGTGTCAGCAGATACCGCAAGGAAGGGATCCGGCAGTATATCAGTGAGCATCCGGAGTTCCGCATCCTGATATTGCAGGAAGCGATGCAGAGCAATTATCCATATACCGCGGAAGAACTGGCAGAGCTGATGGATGACTACCACTTGAACATCATCATTTCTATCAATAAGTCACATCGGGCAAACCAGTATATGAAAGTACTTTATACGGCAGGAATCCTGAATGCGCTATATGAGGAAGACGCCACTGCGGAAAATATTTTCAAGCGGATCCTGTATCCCCGGACACGCCGGGAGTGCCGCACATACTATCAGATCACAACGGCGGCGGATGCCATGTCCGCCCTGGATGTGGTCGATGAGGAACGGGTGCAGGGATATCTTGCTTATATCGAGGAGTCAAAGGATGAGGAGGAAATCCGGAAAAAATACCGATATGCCGCAGAAATCCTGAAAACAATCGAGAACATAGATCTGACCCGGCAGTTTTCAGAGCGGGTAAGGGCCGCATTAGCTTCTGATGAGATATTTCAGGAGACGGTCATGCTCCGGGAGAAAAAGAAACGATGGCGCTTTGGGATAAAAAGCTCCTTTACTGCAAAAGAGAAGAAGATAAAAAAGGCGGAAAAGGAAGTGATGATGCAGATTCCGGCAGTGAGGGCAGATGAAGAGCAGGAGCCGGAGCATGCACAGCGTCATGAGGTCACGGAAATGATCGATGAAGATATATCGGATCTTTTGGGATTTGGCACGGGGGAGAAAGAACTGGGGTTGCCCTTCGGGTATGAGCCGGTGAAAAAGGAAGAGCCGGAGTACCAGGCAGAGGAAGAAGAAAAGAAAGGATATGACAGGAAGGGCAGTAAAAAAGCAGATATAAAAGCAAAGGCCAGGTGGAGCCTGATGCTTAAGATCCTGCTTTTCGCAGGGGCGATGTTTTTTCTGGCAGCAACCATATTATTTGGTTTCTTCCTTTATTCGGAGCAGAGAGAAAAAGAAACCAGTATCCCGGTCATTTCACACCTTACAGAGGGAGATGCGGGGGAAGGCGTATGGCAGGATCTGGAAACGGAGAGCCGGACGGAGGAGGAACCACACGGAAGGAAAGAGAAAAAAGATGAAGAAAATAGAACAGAGACCGGAACTGACGCAAAAAAAGCGGAGAAACCGGCAGATACGGAAGAAAAGGGACAAAGGATGCAGGAGGCGAAGGAACCGACGGCCGTGGATATACCAGCCGCAGCCGGCCAGCCGGCAGAAGTCCAGGCAGGACAGGCTGCAGTCCAGGCAGCGGCACCCCCGGAACCTTCAGAACCGCGGCAGATTCCCGGGGAAGGAACTGCCGGCAGCGTGACGGTGGAAGAGGGCAGGCCGACTGCTGCAGAGGAAGGGAAGGCAGAAGAACAGCCGGATTCCTATTCCGGAAAAATATTTACCGGGGAGGAAGTAGCCCGGATCGCCAGGCTGGAAGAAGAAAAAGGGAGCAGCCTGTATCTAAAGACTAGGGAAGCAGGGGAGGGGATTTTCTCTGCGGAAGCCATTGCCGGGATGGTAGACGGCTCCTGCAGCTATCTGGCAGAAAGTGGCGCAGAAGGGCAGATTTCTTTTATACAGTTGTGAGAAAAGCGCCCGAAATAAAAGGAAAGGAGCAAGACGCATGGTAGAAACACCATCAATTGAGATGATCTTGGATGATCTGGAGAAACTGGAACAACATGTAAAAACATATAACACAGGAGCCTACCCTGCTTTTTTTCTCCAGCTGCACACGGTGTTACAGATACAGGATATTCTGGATATGCAGCTCAGTGATCTGTATTTCTGGGAGGACGGCAGGATCAAGCTGCTTCCCCGGATCATGTATGCGGGCGAGAGAATAGAATTGAGCGAGGAAGGCCGCAAGGAAATGGCTTGGTATGCCCTGCAGCGCATTCCGGTGTGCGGGACCAGCGAGGAAGTGCTGGATGACTGGCTGTGCGTGAACAAACAGGGGAAACAGCTTGTGATGCCTACCTATCGGAAAATGCTGGAGCGCTCCAGCGGGGAGCTGGGGTTTCGCCTGAACTATAATGTGGGTTATCTGCACAGCCTGTATGGGTATCTTGAGATTGCTTTTGGAAGGAAAACGATTGCGGAGGTGGCGGAAGAATACCATGTAAAACGCTATTATCTGCTGAACCGGATCTTTAAAGGCATGGAAATACAGTATATAGATGATGTGATCGAACAGGTAGCAAACCTGTAGGAGTGTAGGAAATGGCATTGGAAAAAATATATGGGGAATTGATGGAGCTGTATGACAGCAGCGGGAGGGAATTTTTTTCAGAAGCGGTGGTCCTCCTTGCGAACTGGTATACAGGCAGGGAACATACAATCCTTGCCAGAGACGGGGAGTGCGGCTGGAAACTGGCTGCGTCCACCCTGCGGGATCCGGATGAGACGGATTTTCTGGTCAAGGCTGCAGGAAAAGATTTCAAAGAATGTGAGAGGGGACTCTTTTTCTTTTCCGCGGTGCGGAACAGTGTCTGCAGCCACAGGGTAATCCCGCTCATAGTGCGCAAAGGGGAAACGGCGGGACTTTGGATCATGGAGAGTACCGGGAAAGAAAAGATCAGCCCGGACAGGGAGATACTAAAAACGGGGCATCTACTGGCATTTTTTGTACAGCATTCATTGGATGAAAGAATGCTGGTATACAACAAATATCTTGATGCAGAGATGAATCTGCCGGGAAAAACCTATTTCAGGCAGGTGACAGGGAGAATACAGGAGCAGGGACATCCGATGGTCGTATGCGGTTTTCGCTGGAATCAATTCAGGGAAGCGGTTCGGGTGAAGGGAGCGCAAAGGATGGAAGAAGAGATGCGGCATCTTTGTGAAAAGATAAAGGGGCTGGATCTGGGGAATGTATATTCTTTGGCAGAAGATACCATTGTTCTGGTTTCTGCAGACAGCAGTCAGGAGGTATACGCCGGGGTAGACTGTACGTTCAGAGATCAGGGGATGGGAAAGGCACTGAAAATCGTCATCCTGTGTCTTGCCCGAGGGAAAGACGTATTGACGGAACTGGAATCAGCATTCCAGGCGGGAAGGGCAGGGAATATATGGATTCAGACGGAGGAAAAGAAGAATCATGTATCCGGAAGGGGGAGCAAATGAAGCAATCTCGATGTATCAGGTTTTTGGTGTTGATTTTTAGCCTCCAGGCAGGACTGGCACTGATTTGCCTGATTGGTGGTTTTGAGGGGAGAAGCCTGCCGGTATATGCCGCCGGAACAGAACAGGGAAATCCGGGAGAGCAGGATGATATTTATGATTCCCTGCAGGAAAGTATGCGGGAGAACTGGGAGGATGGTTTCGCGAGTTTAGAAACCACGGATGAGATTGAGATCAAGGGGCCGCTGACAGAACGAATCCTGCGCAGCATTGCGAATACGTTTTACAGGCATCTGGTGAGTATCAAGGCATGGTCGCTGCTGATCGGCGTGCTTTCTCTGATCGTTGGAATTTTTATTGCCGTGACGGCGAAGCTGAATAAGAAGCTGCGCAGGTTTGCGATCACGCTGTTCGTAGTAACAATCCCCATGTTATGTATTATTTTTACATTTGGAATCACGAAACTGGTGAGTATGTTTTTATAAAAAGGAGACTTAAAAAGTAGGAGGATGTATGGAAAAATTACAGAATATCATGGAATTATTTATAGGAAATGCGGCCAGCCGGGAGAATGCGCCGGAAAAGAGCGGGCACCTGAAAAAATATGATACGGCGTACCAGACCGGGGAATATATGATGCTGTCGTTTACAAGGGTAGATTCGGTTACAGGAGATCTTTTGCTGGTGGATGAGGATATTACGGTCATCATGCCTGCGGATCAGATCAATGGGAAGCCCTATGACCTGCGCTTCCGGGCACAGAAGCTGGACGACGTATACTGTGTAAAGGTGACAGGGATCGAACCCGGCGGAAAAATCGTGTATGTGAGCCATCAGGCAGCCAGATTGGAAAAACGGCCTGAGATAGAGAAGGAACTGCAGAAATATCTTTCATCAAAAGAACAAACACCGCTGATCGTAAAGGGCAAGGTGCTGCGGATTCAGACGAAAAATGTGAAAGGGGAAAATGTGGATACCGGCGTATGGCTGGATCTGTGCGGAGTCGGGATCCCTGCATTTATCTATATCGGCAACTGGAAGAAGACCTTTACGGAAACCCTCCGGGGGAAAGCCATTTATGGAGATGTTGTAGATGTTATTGTGCTGGAACGGGTAGAGCGGAAGAACGGGATGTATTATTATTCCTGCTCCAGGAAGGAACTGGTACAGGATCCATGGGAGAGCAAGGAACTGGAAGAAAAATATCATAAAGGGGATATCGTGAAGATCAGGTGCCTTTCCAAAAGGGAAAATCACTGGTTCGGAGAGATCAATGGCTTGGATGATATTCAGGTTTTTGCAGAATATCCGTCACAGAGACATGATTTTGCAATTGTGCCGGGGATGGAATATATGGGGACCATCTATTATATCAATGCAGAGGAACGGTCATTGAAGGCAAGAGTCTTTCAGGCATTGTCCTTGGAGCAGATTGCCAGGGAAGATGCCGAAGGGAACTCCGGGGAAGAAGAATATGCTGATATGGAGGTGTAAGCATGGGAGGAACGACAGAGGGCCGTGCGGCCCGTGATATTGTAGCGACAATGGGGGACAAGGTACTCTTTGCCTATATTCCGGAAATGGAGATCAGTGTGCCGGAATCGGACAGGAGGAATTCGCTGGATAAGATAGCATGCTATTATCATGCGGAACAGTTTGTGCTGTCCGATCTGTACATAGGATATGCGGTTTCACTTTACCGCTATACGATTCCCAAGGTAGTTGCGGCGACGGTCAAAGTGCTCGGCAGCTTCTGGCCCCAGAAAAATGTGCCGAAGAATATAGACCGGGAAGCGCTCCTCAGCAGGATCAAAAAGATGTGCGGTATGGGGATGCTCCGCAGATTTGTGTATCAGCTCAATGGGAATAACATCGTATTGTATTCCACCACACCGGAATTTTCGAAGGTCATATACCAGTCTTTAAAAATGAATACAGACGCAAGGCCGGAGAAGGATCTGATACCGCCCATCGAGGTTCTGGAACGGGCTGCCGCTTCCTTGGTAAGCTCTGAATTTCTGAAAAGCCCATACCTAAAAGCTTTTGATTTTATGCCGGATTACCGGGATGGGGAAGGGCGGCTGACCTTCAATTCCAAGCTGACCCATGAGATTGAGGGGAAACGGTTTGTTACGATCATTGAGCCTCTCTTCACCCGGGTAGATGTTAAACGGTTTACAAAGGAAGAATGGGAACGGTATCTTTCCAGAAAGGTATATGGCCTGCGTGCATACATGGAACAGATCCATGAAAAGGAGTCCTGTCAGGTACAGCTTGTGGCCGTATGCGAGGATGTGGATGATTTCCGGAAGATCAGCACGATGATCTGCAATGTATTTCCGGAGCAGATGCTGGAACAGGTTTACTATACGGCGGAAGGATCCCTGAAAAGCGTGAATTATGATATCATGCAGAGCCTGATCAGGGTTACATCACTGAAACAGGGACCGGCCGGAACCATGAGACTGCCGGGGAGCGTCTCATCCCAGCTGGCATACAGGTTTTTCTGAATATGAGGAAGAAAGAGAAGATTGCGGCGGCGATTTTGGTGACGGCGGTATTTTTGGAGCTTGTGAAGTATGGGGTGGCGGTGAAAATAGTGGGGATGGTGGTGATTGGGTATTGGGGTTATGAGTGGTGGAAGAGGAGGTAGAAATATATAACATTGACTAACGAGAAAGAAAAAAGTGCATTTTAGACAAGATATATATACAAGAGTATATTAGGTGTGCTATCTTTTGTAAAATAATATT
>Ga0137307_101912_pt1 | contig 15956 bp, 11 predicted proteins | sample NAcewD2O_March_2_FD_97180 | JGI IMG/M metagenome (GOLD analysis project Ga0137307, IMG submission 97180) | Mouse cecal microbial communities from Vienna, Austria - N-Acetylglucosamine amended D2O_March | ecosystem: Host-associated > Mammals > Digestive system > Large intestine > Cecum | place...
TTCCATCCAGCCCGCTACATCTGGCAAAAGCATAATCCAGTATCTCTGTTACGCTGTCCGGTATCTCAATGCTCCCTGTAAATCCGCTGCATCCATTAAAACCACCAAGACTCTCAAGCCCTGACGGAAGGGTAAGGCTTCCTGTCATGCCTGCACAATCATAAAAGGCATTGGCTCCTATGCCCTTAAGGCCTGCCCCAAGGGTAAGGCCGCTGAAGCCGCATTCTGAAAATGCAGTTTTTCCGATCTGCGTTACACTGTCCGGTATGGACAAATGATTCCCCAGCGACGTGCAGTGCTCGAAGGCCGATGTATGTATCGTCTCAAGGCGGCTTCCGCTGCCAAAAGTGAGAGATGTCAGTTTACTGCAGTCACGGAATGCTCCTGTTTCGATTACCGTCACACTGTCCGGAATATAAAGCTGGCCGGTAAAGCCATCCCCTTTATATGCACTAAGCTGACCGAACGGACCAAAAGCATACTCCCCGATCTGTTCCACATGTTCCCCAAGAGTCAGCTGTCCGTCAAAAGCACGGCAGTCGGAAAATGCATATTTTCCAATCCTGGTCACTTTGTCCGGTATCACCAGGTCTCCGGTCATATAACCGCAGCCGTCAAAAGCGTGGTCACAGATTTCCTTTACGTTTTCTCCAAGCTTCACCCCTGTAAACCTGCTGCCGGTAAACGCCCACTCCGGAATAACCTCCAGGCTGTCTGGCAGGATTAGCTCACAGTTACACCTGAACCCGGAAAAAGACTGCTCACCGATCTCTGTCAGCCTGCTTCCGAAAACAACCTTTGTTACATTATCCGATTCATCTCTGCTATTTTCCGCGCCGCTGTCTTCAAAACAATGTTCCCCGATACGCGTAACATTTTCAGGAATCACAAGCTCTCCGGTAAAATGAAACCCGTCCACAACCCCGCTGAATGTATAGTCGCCGATAGCCGTCAGTGTCTGGGGAAGCTTTAGTTCACTCTTGCCGCCCGGGCAGCCAAAAAAAGCATAGTCACCCAGATATGTAACTCCCTCGCTGATGTAAAGGGCTTCCACTTTACTCCTGTCCCCGGCCCATGGCACCTCTTTTGATGAGGTCCAGTCAAACATAGGTCCTGTCCCGATGACTGACAATGTGCCTCCGTCATCCAGCGACCAGTACAGATTTTCCCCACAGCCCTTATCCTCCATAACGGCTGTGTGCTCCTGCCCCGCATCTTCCACTTTAACTGCCTGCGTTGCCAGCAGGCTGTCCTTGTTTAGGATGATCATATAACTTCCCGGAGCCATATAAATCTTCATCTTTCCATCTGTCCCGGTTCTTGTATTTTTATATTCTTCTATCTCCTCATGGCTGTCCCTGTACTGCACGGTCGCACGCACATTGCCGGCAGCCATCCCCGCCGTATCAATGGCTTTAATCTCCACCTTATAGGTAATATGGGGGCATTTCCCTTCTGCCCATTCCAGTTTTCCATCCCGGAGAGATACATAGAAATCCATCACTTTCATCTCATTAAGTGGGAGATCCTTAGTCATTGGCTCTTTATTTACCAGGGTAATCGTTCCCGTAAACTTGATGTTTCCCCAAACTTCCCCCGCATAGCACAGGGTACAGGGATGCCGACAGCTGTCATCCTCTGAATCATATTTATTGGAGGATTTCAAGTTGATTTTACATCCGGCCTCTGCCGTCAGAGCCATACTGGCCACCTTTGGACTGATCACAGAGATCTTCGGCGTCAGCCTCACTCCTACATAAATCTCAATCTCTGTTTTAATTTCCCCGACCAGCCGCGGCCTGGTGGAAAGGTCATAAAATTTATCACCTTTCCTGCCGCTGTCATAGCCAAAGCCTGATACTGACTTCACGCTGGCATTCACTGTAATACTGCCGGTAGCGGTAAGCTTTACGCCCGGCGTAAACGAAACCTCCACCCCTGCAACGGGATACATCTTATAGGCACTGAAATTCTCAAAATCCTTCTCAGCAGAGAAAGAAGCATCCAGTTTTCCGTTAAGCTTCATTTCTCCTGTCAGAGTTGCCGTTGCCTTCACCCAGCCTGGCCGGACATATACATTCACCTCCGCCTCTACACGGAATGTGGCCTCAAACCCATTGTTAAATATATATTTCTTTTCTTCTACCTTTTTCTCTTCACCGTCATTCTCAGAGACACGCGCACTTCTGCCTGAGGATGACACCGGTGTAATTCCGGAAGATACCGCACTGTCATCCAGTACAGCCTGCTTCGTCTTTCCTTCTATCTTTGCATATTCAAACACATCCTCCAAACTGGCATCCGGGTCATCCCTGACCGTGACAGTATCACCGTCTACTGCAGCATCCTCTGATGCCACAACAATCAGCGTCTCTCCGTCACTATGCTGGTATACGAAGACATCTCCCTTTTTCAGGGCTTTTATTTCGTCCGTAGCATTTGCAATGGAATATACCCCGTTCTTATTATCGGTCACAGCGATACCGCCCACCGATTCCTTCACGATTACTGTCCCCTCGGAAAAAACGGCAAAGTTCATGCTCTTATTGTCATCCAGATTCAGTATCTCTTTATTCCGGAATGCGGGATCATCCACAGTCTGCCCCAGAAAGTCCTGAAAATCTTTTGTATGGGTATCATCTGTATACTGTTCACACAAAGCCTCATGGCTGTCTTCCTCCAGAAGAAATGCCCTGGTCAGATAGTAGTCCGGCCATTCGCTGATGCTGACCGTCACCTGCAGAGTATCCTCCCCTGGAACTGCTTTCGTAGAACCGGATCCATACATCTGCGAACCGTCTTCACTGTACACTGCAACCACCAGATCGCAGATTTTTTCTGCCTGGTAACGGACTGTGGCTGTCCCATTCTGCATATTCAGCTCTACCACCCGGTAAGACGCACTCTCTCCAGCTTCCCCGGCTGAATCCTCCAAAGTGTTCACCAGCAGGCCGCCGACGGAGTTTTCACCCCGCATCTCCATCTTTTCCGGCGTCATCCGGGCCTGTGCCTCCCCGCGTCCTTCCTCCGCCGTGGGCACATTCCCGCCGCTATGCGCGAACACGTCAAAGCCTGCGGCATGAAACATAAGCGCAAAAAACAGCAATCCGGAAAAAACTCTTTTTCTCATTTGCCTCATCTCATTCTTCTCCTTTTTTTAAGTCAGGAACTGTCCAGAAATAACTTGTGAATCGTTCCTTAAAGCATTATAAGTATACCATGCTGCAGACTTCGTCTGCAATCAATTTATTATATGGCTCATTCTTTTAAATCCAATCCTTTTTATAAACAAAACAGTAATTTCTTTTCTTTATATAAAAAACAGAAGAAGAACTGTAGGCAGCAGTCTTCTTCCATTCCATAAATAAAGCATAAGAAGTTGAATATTTAAATTATTCTATAAATATCCATCTCCATTTTATACCATTCCCGATTAATATGCAAGTATTTTTAGACATTCATCCACGGTAAACGCACGATTTTATAGGTTCACTTTCCCAAAAAAAGGGAACCAGGAAACACTGGAACGGGAAATCTCAGAGTATTTTGAAAAAGAAGTGTTTCCAAAGGAGAAAAAGGATCTTGAGGAAGCCGGCATGTATTATAAAGAAATATCCAATAACCATGGGCGCATAGAAACAAGGGAGTACTATATAGAAAAAGACATTCTGTGGATGGTCGATGCACGGAAGGAATGGAAGGGCTTAAGCGGAATCGGCGCATGCAGGTCAACGGTTGAGGAAAACGGCATCGTAACGACAAGCACGGGCTATGCCATATTCAGTGATCCCGGAATGACAGCGGAAACATATGGGCATCGAAAAAGAAGCCATTGGCTGATTGAAAATTCCCTCCACTGGTGTCTGGACATTGCATTCAGCGAAGACCAGAGCCGGATGCGCAAAGGCTATGCTGCAGAGAACATGAGCATACTGCGGCATATGTGTTTAAACATGCTGAAGCAGGAAAGCACCTGTAAAGTAGGGATAAAAGGCAAACGGAAGAAGTGCGGTTGGGATCATGAATACTTAATAAAAGTATTAGAAAACACGGTAGCCTAAAACAGACAGTTGCACATAAAGTTTGACAGGAACCACTTGGCAGATAACTGGCACATTCATCCCTTCTTCTTGACTATAGTGTTACTATTCACGGACTAACCGTCCGCTCATAGTAACGCATCCAGCCCATTTAAAAGTCGCTTTTAGCGAGGGGCTGGATGCTGGAAACCACCACTTTATCGGCTCGGATGCCGTGCAGCGGAGTGCACGGCCCTGTGAATAGTAAACACTAAAATAAACAGAAGGGGGAGGTTTGTTGCATTTTCAAAGGAGGTATTGTAGAATAGGGCTATCTGGTTTATAGTGATGTGGAAAGGCGAGGGCTTGTTGAATCAGGAAAACCTAAAGGTGAATGCGCAGAAAGGACAAAGAATATGAACAATGTACCGGAATTAGAACGCAAAACAATCGAGGAAATCAAGCGGATTTCAGCCAGACAGGCTGTCAATATCCGGATTGACCCTGAGAAAAAACCGCAAATTACCGACAGTAAATTTGGCGGCATACCATACTGGAACCTGGCTATGGAATATCCCAGGGCGAAGGATGGCAGTCTGTTAATGTTGCTTGCGCAGATAAATCTGGATGAGCTGAACAGAGAAGGAAAGAATCTGGGCGGTAAGCTGCCGAAATGTGGGATGCTACAGTTTTTTATTGCCATGGATGACGTATACGGCATGGATGATTACCAGTTTGAGGATTGTTTTCGTAAGGCGGCAGAAACAGTGGGGTGGAAATTGACGGGAAAGAAGAACCGTTGCAACAGCTTTTCAGAGGAAGGCCAGAACATCCTGTTTGAGGAACTGGAGCCTTCCGGACATTGGATGCTAGGTTATCCTTGCTTTACGCAATACGACCCCAGGGAGGGGGATGATGCGAAGGGGAAATATTCCGTCCAGCTCTTTCAGATGGATTCCGATTACGGTAAAGAGGACGATTATATTCTGTGGGGAGATGCCGGCGTGGCGAATTTCTTCATCCGTGAAGAGGACCTGGCAAGGGAAGATTTTCGAGATGTACTGTATTCATGGGATTGCTGTTAATAAGGAAGGAAAGGCAATGGACAAACGTATCATAATTCAGAAAGGGACGGATATATAAAAATGGGCAGATTTTTTAATGTAAATGGCGACTGCAGACCAGAGCTGCACTATATGACTAACATTCAGCCAAAGCTCCATGCAATTAAAGAAATGGTTGACCGTGGAGAATATTTTACAATAAATCGTGCACGCCAATATGGAAAAACAACAACATTACGGGCCCTGACCCGATTTCTTGCGGAAGATTATCTGGTAATCCGGATGGATTTCCAGATGATGAGCCATGCAAATTTTAAAAGCGAATCTGCCTTTACGGCTGCATTTTCCGGAGAACTTCTGGAACTTGTTACTGAAATCCCCCAGAATATCCTTGAAAATCTTGTATCATTTACAAAAGACACGGGACATTCCGTCTCTCTCCCGTCATTGTTCAGAATACTGAGCCAATGGTGCGGGCAATCGGAAAAGCCAATAGTATTGATCATTGATGAGGTGGACAGCGCGGCAAACAACCAGGTATTTATGGACTTTCTCGCCCTGCTGCGCGGTTATTATATGAACAGGGATATAAAGCCCGCCTTCCATTCTGTAATCCTTGCAGGAGTTTATGATATTAAAAATATTAAGCTCAGATTTGGAACAAATGAGGAGCATAAAAATAACAGCCCATGGAATATCGCCGCTGACTTTTTGATAGACATGAGCCTTTCAGCCGAAGAAATTTCCGGTATGCTTGAAGACTATGAGCATGACCATCATACAGGCATGAAGGTTGAAGAAATCTCCGGGCTCCTCTACGCATATACATCTGGCTACCCCTTTTTAGTCTCCCGTCTCTGTAAACTGATGGATGAAAGGGTTGAAGGGAAATTCGGTCTTCCTCATTCTGCCTGGACAAAAGAAGGTTTTTTAGCTGCCGTACGCATTTTGCTTGCAGAATCAAACACACTTTTTGACTCTCTCATTAACAAGCTAAGAGATTATCCTGAACTGGACAGAATGCTTCGAGACCTTTTATTTACAGGAAAAGAGATCTCCTATGTCATCGGAATACAGCCAGTCGAAATCGCATTAATGTTTGGCTTTGTAAAAGTTTCAGAAAGTAGAGTTATAATTGCAAACAGAATATTTGAGACGCTGCTGTATAACTTCTTTCTCGCTACGCCTTCCATGCAGCAGGAGGACATGTATGATGCTGCTTTGAAAGAAAAGTCTATATTTATAAAAAACGGACATCTTGACATGAAACTGATACTGGAAAGATTCGTTATCCATTTCGATTCGCTATATGGCGGTCGTGGGCAAAAATTTTATGAAGACGACGGACGACGCTACTTTATGCTGTTTCTGAAGCCCATTATTAACGGAACAGGAAACTGTTATGTAGAAGCAGAAACAAGAAACAGACAGCGAACCGATCTGATTGTAGATTACTGCGGAGAACAGTTTATTATAGAAACAAAACTGTGGAACGGAACCGCAAGACACCTGGAAGGCAGGGAGCAATTATTTCACTATCTTAATCACTGCCATTTAAACACAGGTTATATGCTTACATTCAATTTCAATAAGAAGAAGGAAATTGGAGTGACGGAAGTCTCGTATAAAGGCAAAATCCTGGTGGAGGCAGTCGTTTAGTCCGTTAAGCCGTATCGCACCAGCCGCAGCCGCAAGGCAGCATACTTCCGCATGCGGCTGTGCGCATCTATTTATGCTGTGCTGCAGATTTATCTGGCGCACAGTATAAATTACCTTCGACATTGCAATCTATCTGCAATGATTCTTTCGATTGGATAATGTATTCTTATAAAATCTGGCAGAAGTCTTCCTTTTCGAACCAACCAGTTTTTTTAATTCCCTGTTAAATTTACTCTTAGAAATCTCTTTCCTGTCCGCATTATAATATCTTGTCCGGTTATTATCCCGTATTTCCTTTCCCTTCTGCAGCTTATGGACAATCTTTCCCTTCACTATTTTACGATAATTATCAAAACTACCGCCCATTACATAGTTGGATATAATGACGCCCTTCTTCTTATAATAGTAAAACTTGCTTCCATCTATATCCACCTTGCCCACACGCTTCACCTTGCCATTTTTAAAGGTAAAGATTCTGCCAAAGCCAGCCACATGCGGTACAGAGCTGCTATTCAGTACCAGCTCCGGAACCTTGTCGTTGTCAATATAGACAACCGAGAAGCTGCAGTTTGCTGCCGGGATCTTATAATTCGGATCCCATGCAATCGTGTCCTTCGACAAAAAATCCCCGTATGCCTTCAGAGCTTTTGCCTTGGCTGAAGCCGCCTCCGTCTTCATACACGGAACCATCAAAAGTACCGCAAGCATACATAAAACCATAATCCATCCTTTTCTTCTCATCATTCTTCTCCATCCTTTCATCTTTACTTACTCTCATTATACCACAACGGCGAGAATTGGGGACGGGGTATTTTTAAAAATACCCCGTCCCCAACTGACCTTTAGCAGCAAAACTGCTTTAACATTTTCTGAAAGCACCATAGGAAATCCCGTTTTCCTGCTTCCTCCAGTGTCACCAGGTCATAGGATGCAATCACTTCGCCTTCCAGTGTATAGATTACCTTTCCCGCACAGGTTCCCTTTTTCACCGGAGCCTTGAAGCCTCCCTTAAGTTTCCGGGTTACTTCTACGCTTTCCCCATCACGCATCAGAACCCGAAGCTCCCCTGTCTTCTGCTTCAACCCAACCGGAACTACAGTATTTTTTGAATAAATCTCGGATTCAGAGATGCCGCCCTTCACCGGAAGCTCCGTGTTCCCGGTATCCTCCCAGACATTCCGGTACTCATAATGGGAAAGCCCGTATTCCATAAGGGTGCGGGTGTCTTTCCACTTATATCCCTTGTTATTTGGCCAGCCACAGGCAAGAAGTGCTACAATAAAGGTTCTGCCGTCCCGCTCAAGCGCCCCTACATAGCAGTATCCCGCATCTCCGGTAAATCCGGTTTTTCCGGACAGCGCTCCTTCCATCATCCCTAAAAATGCATTATGATTATTGCAGGAAAAGGAGCGTTTCTTTTCCACATCTGAAAACTGAAAGCTTCCGGTCCTTGTAATCTCCAGGAATTCATCCCGTTCTGGGGAGTCCATAATGCAGTATTTCATGATTCTTGCAAGGTCTGCTGCTGTTGTAGAGTGTATGCCCTTCTCATCCTTTCCATCCAGTCCGTTCGGTGTAATAAAATGAGTATTCTTACACCCAAGCTCTACTGCCTTTTGATTCATAAGGGCGGCAAACTGCTCCACTGACCCGGCAATTCCCTCCGCAATCATCACAGCACTGTCATTGTGGGACTCCAGCATCAGGGAATAAAGGAGATCCCGGATCTTATATCTCTCCCCGGCACGCACACCTAGATGTACCTCCGGCTGACCTGCTGCATAATCAGAAGCCTCTGTTTCCTGATCCTCCTTCATGTGTTCCAGCGCCAGGATACAGGTCATGATCTTCGTCGTACTTGCCATTGGGCGGGCCTTATCTGCTTCTTTTCCAAATAAAATACGCCCGCTGTCTGCATCCATTAATACTGCTGACCGGGCATAAAGCTCTCCTGGCCCTTTTTCTGTCTCCTGCGCCTTTGCCGGGGTGCGGCACAGGCACATGGACAGGATACAAACCAGGCTGATTATACTGCTCCATCTTCTCTTCATTGCACGCACCTTAAAACTACCATATTACAACAATGTATGATGCGCCGCCTTCATTTATTCATTTATACATTTATAGATTTATACATTAAGCCGCAGCTGAATCTCCTCTTCTGCCTCTTCCTTGAAGCTCTCTACCTGCTCTGGATTCATACTGGGGAGCTCATCCACGGAATGGATACTGAACCTTCGCAGAAATTCCTCTGTTGTTCCAAACTGGATCGGCTTTCCTGGCGCCTCCAGCCTTCCCACCTCGCAGACAAGGTTATATTCCACCAGCTTATTCACTGCGTGGTCAGACTTTACCCCCCTGATCTTCTCAATCTCCAGTTTGGTCACCGGCTGCTTATAGGCAATGATTGAAAGCGTCTCTAACAGAACATCCGTCAGTACATACTTTCTCGGCTGCTTTGCAACCCGGATCAGATATTCGTACATCTCCACCTTTGTACACATCTGAAAGGAATCCTCCAGTTCAATAATATGAATTCCCCGGTCATCCGCCCTGTACTTATCCTGCATCTGATGAATTAGCCGCCTGGTAGTCGCCTCATCATGCTCAATGGCCGCAGCAATCTTACCAAGTTCCACCGACTCTCCCATAGTGAAGAGAATCGCTTCTATAATACCTTCCAGTCTGTTAATTTCCACCTGCTCCATACTACCTTTCCCACTCTCATATTCGTTTACAGTCCTTACTAACTGTAAGTAAATATACTCACGGCCGATGAAATCTGCCGTGAGTATCGCGCCAGCCGCAGCCGCAAAGCGGCACACTTCCTTATGCGGCTGTGCGCATCATGTTATACTGTGCGGCAGATTTATCTGGCCGCAGTATAACCTATACCATTGATGTAATCACAATATCATCAAAAGAGTTTTCCTGAAAAATCCGGATCACTCCCTCCTTCATAAGCTGCAGCACTGCCAGAAAGGTCACCACAACCTGTACCTTTGAGCTCTGCCTCATAAGAAGCTCCCTAAAAAGGAAGCTTTTATGCCCCTTTGCATATTCTGTCACATACAGAAGCTTATCCGGAAGTGTAACCTCCTCCTTTTCAAGCTTTCCAAACTTGCTGCGGACCGGATCAATCTTGTCAGCCTGCCGCCTCATAACCTCATTGAAAATCTGGTTTAATCTCACTAAGGTAAGGTCGCCCAGAAGCTCATCCATATTAACGGGCTGCACATAGTCCTGAACCTCTGACGGTATTGTCGGCGGCTTAAAAACTGAGCGTTCCCCCTCGGTCTGGCGGTCTTTCAGTTCATAGGACATATATTTATACATCTTATACTCCAGGAGCTGTTCCACCAGCTCCTGTCTTGGATCTTCTTCCTCTCCCTCCTCGTTTACCTCTTTGGGAAGAAGCATCTTACACTTAATGTCAAGAAGTGTCGCCGCCATAACAAGAAATTCACTCATTATATTGAGGTCTTCCTTCTCCATCTCGTGAATATATTCCATATACTGATTCGTAATCTCCACGATCGGGATATCATAAATATCTATTTTATTTTTATCGATCAGATGCAGGAGGAGATCAAGCGGTCCCTCAAACACCTGCAGCTTTACCGGAATTCCCATAAATCTGACCCCCGTATATATTTGCCAAAGTGTAATAATCCGTAACAACAGGCCTTCCTGGTTACGCAACTTTTATATTATACAGGATATTTCTGTTTTCCACAACCCTTTGAAACTATCAGCAATTTCTTAAAACTCTAACACGATCAGCTCTGCTTCGTTAAACAGCCTGACTGGAATAGTATGGCTTCCAAGCCCTCTGCTTACCACGGCTGTCTGGCTTCCCTCCCTGCAGCACCCGCCCGAATATTTGGGGAAAAGCTCAAATCCAGGTGAAATCACTCCCCGAAAGCCCGGGATACGCACAATACCTCCATGCAGATGCCCTGACAGGACAAGATCTGCCCCCCATGACAGATATGCCTTCATGTAAGAAGGATTGTGTGCTAATAGTATCTGGTAATAATCCCGGTCACAGTCTCCCACACAGTCCGCGACCGTCTCTGCATCTATCTTATCCCTGCGGGTTCTTGCATAACCTGTATCAGGAATCTCAAGCCCTGTCACCCGGACCGGTACCCCTCCAATAGAGATCTCCTCAGATTCGTTTTCCAGAAGCCGGATGCCTGCCTTTTGAAGTTCTCTTTTGTATCCTTTATAGGACTGGCTGTACTCCGCCGGATTCTCCTTCATTCTCTGCTCGTGGTTGCCATTTGCATAGTAAACCGGACAGATCTTTGGAAGTCTTTTTAAAAAATCCAGTGTTCTGCGGTAATCATGCCCGTTCTTTCCCACCAGCATATCGCCGCCCACCAGGATCAGATCCGGCCTTGCACGCTTAACCGCATAAAACAGTCTGTTATTTCTATGTCCATATACCTGATTATGGAGATCACTTAAAAATACCATCCGGCATCTGCCTGCCCCTCTCCATTTCTTAGAAAAAATCCGGTAGCCGGTTGTCCGGAAGCTGTGAAGTTCCCGGAAGATCTCTGCTGCCACGGTCAGGAAACACTCTGTCAGAAAGAGTCCCAGAAGGCCGGACACACCTTTCTCTGTTTTCTTATAACTTCTGCTTTTCTTGTGCATTCTATCCCTCCAGACTCTTAATAACTGCCAGGTTAAAGCTGCCTTTAACCCTTCCCCTCTCCTTTTCTGACATGGAGCCTGTAAAGTTCCTGATACAGCTCCTCAATGGTATTATATACATAATCCGGCTTATATTCCGTATCTTCCAGATCCCCTGGCTTTGCTTCTCCCGTATACACAAGGGCTGTCTCCACCCCTGCATTCATTCCGCAGGCGATGTCCGTGTACAGCCTGTCTCCGACCACCAGCACCTCATCTTTTTCTGCTTCCGCCTGATCCATGCAGAGTGTGACAATGCCCTTGTCTGGCTTCCCGGCAAAACAGGGAGTTCTTCCAGTTGTTACACGCAGCATCTCACAGATTCCTCCGCAGTCCGGTATAAACCCGAAGGACACAGGGCAGCGCAGATCCGGATTGGTAGCCACATAATCAACCTCTGTCCTAAAGAGAAGCCTGCAGGCCTCCTCTATCTTCCTGTAGTCAAGCGTACGGTCAAATCCAACCACAACGCATGCCGTATCCGGCTGTGCCCGGTCCACAGTCAGAAGGCCGAAGCTTTTCAGCTCTTCCTCAAAAGAGGGTGTTCCCACAACAAAAAGCTTTCTGCCCTCATAATGCTTTTTCAGATACATACAGGCAGCATAAGAGGCTGTCATGAACTGCTCCTCGTCTGTATCAAGGCCCCATCCTTTAAATTTTTCCACATAGTCCTTCCTGCTCTTCGTGGAATTATTGGTAATGAAAAAGGATCTGCCTCCAATCTTCTCAATCAGACCCAGAAGCTCCCTGCTTCCTTCATATAATATATCATCTACTCCCAGTGTTCCGTCAATATCAAACAGAAAATATTTCTTATATTTCAGCATGTGCCCATCCTCCAGTATACCGTAACAAAAAGTATATTTAAAATTATATAATTATTCCTGTTATTTTGCAATTAAATATGCTAGAATCTTATATTGGATATTAAGATGAAAACAAGGGAGGTTTGAACATGAATGTACCAGAAAGAATTGCTGCTCTGCGCCGCTTAATGGAGGATCGCGGATATGATATGTATCTGATTCCCACTGATGACAGTCACCAGAGCGAATATGTTGGGGAACATTTTAAGGCGAGAGCATTCATCACAGGCTTCACCGGCTCCTCGGGAACTGCTGTCATTACGCAGACAGAGGCCGGACTGTGGACAGACGGCCGCTACTTTATCCAGGCTGAGAACCAGCTTGCAGGAAGCGGCGTCACATTATTTAAAATGGGGGAAAAGGACGTACCCACCGTGGAGGAATACGTGGAAAAGACACTCCCCGAAGGCGGCATTCTGGGCTTTGACGGCCGCGTTGTCGCAATGGGGAAGGGACAGGCTCTTGAGGAGGCCGCCGCAGCACGGAAGGGCTCTGTCAGCTACTCAGAAGATCTTATTGACCTGATCTGGGAGAACCGCCCTCCCCTTTCCGAGAATCCAGCCTTTGCCCTTGGAGTGGAGTACACCGGCGAGAGCACGGAAAGCAAGCTTAAACGCATCCGCGAAGCAATGAAAGAAGAAAATGCCAGTGTACATATCCTGGCATCGCTGGATGATATCTGCTGGCTTACCAATCTGCGGGGCAATGACATTGAATTTTTCCCGCTGCTTCTCTCCTACGCAGTCATTACGCCGGATGAGATGAAGCTCTATGTGGACGGTCGCAAGCTGACAGATGAGATGAAGGAAACACTTGCCAGGTCAGGTGTCGCCATCCACTCCTACAACGATATATACGAGGATGTAAAGGCACTGCCAGAGGACTGCACGATTTTAGTAGATCCCGACAGATTCAACTATGCTCTTTACAATAATCTTCCAAAAACTGCAAATATTATTGAAAAAATGAATCCATCCATTCTCATGAAGGCAGTGAAGAATGACACGGAAATAAAAAATATTATTAATGCCCATATTAAGGACGGTGTGGCAGTCACAAAATTCATGTACTGGCTTAAGAAAAATGTGGGAAAAGCCAAGATCACTGAGATCAGCTCCGCCGAAAAGCTGGAGGAATTCCGGAAGGAGCAGGAGGGCTATCTCTGGCAGAGCTTTGACCCCATCTGCGGCTTCGGCCCCCACGGCGCCATCGTACACTATGCGGCGACGCCAGAGACAAACATCCCCGTTGAACCGGACAATCTGTTCCTTACAGATACCGGCGGCGGATATATGGAGGGCTCTACAGATATTACAAGAACCTTTGCCTTTGGAAAAGTCAGTGACCGTATGAAAGAAGATTTTACCATAGTGCTTCTGTGTAATCTCCGGCTGGCAAGAGCCGTATTCCTGGAGGGAACCTGCGGCTACAACCTGGATATTCTGGCAAGAATGCCTGCATGGGAACGCGGCATTGATTACAAACACGGCACCGGCCACGGCGTAGGATACCTGATGAATATCCATGAACCGCCCTGCGGCTTCCGTATTAAAATTGTTGGAAAGGAGCAGTCTGCCATTGAACCAGGCATGGTCATAACAGATGAACCGGGCATCTATATCGAAGGCTCCCACGGCATCCGTACGGAAAATGAGCTGCTTGTCCGCAAGGGACAGAAGACGGAATATGGACAGTTCCTCTACTTTGAGACGATTACCTATGTGCCCATCGACCTGGACGCGATCATTCCTGACATGCTGACTCCTGAGGATAAAGAGCAGCTGAATGCCTACCATGCAAAGGTATACGAGGTGATCGCTCCTCATTTAAATAACGATGAAAAGACCTGGCTGAAAGAATACACCAGAGCAATCTAATTGCGTTACTGTTTACGTGAACAGGCGTAAACAGTAACCACCTAATCTACTTTAATTTTAGACAGGAGACGAAAAAAGACATCATGACAAAAGAATTTTACAGAGAAAACAGACAGATTTTATGTAGAGATGCAGAGCCGGAGTCACTAATTCTCTTATTCAGCGGGCATGCCCCAAGAAAAACCGGCGATGAAGACTATCCTTTTTATGCAAACCGGAACTTTTTATATCTGACCGGAATTGAGCAGGCTGACACTGTACTGATGCTTCAGACAGGCTCTTCTGGTATCCGTGAAAAGCTTTATCTCCTTCCCGCCGATCCTCTTCTGGAGCGTTGGAACGGGAAACGGATCAAGGAAGATGAAGCGTCAGATAGATCCGGCATCTTAACGTTTGATAATGTAGAAAACTTCGAGGAGGACCTATACCGACTCCTTTATTCAGGTGATATTAAGCAGCTTTACCTTGATTTTGATCCAAATTTCCAAGGGGATAAAGGAAACGAAGCCTTCCGGCTGGCAGCAAAACTCCGGTCAGAGACTCCGCATATTGTCATGGAATCATTAAACCCTCTGCTGCGCAGGCAGCGGACAATCAAGAAGCCCTGCGAGATTGAGGCATTAAGAAAGGCAGAAGCCGTAACAAAAGCAGGAATCGAAGCGATGATGCACGCCTCAAAACCCGGAATGTACGAGTACCAGTACAAGGCTGAGTACGACTATGCACTGGCACAGCACGGCGTGACCGTCCCCGGATTTCCGTCAATCATCTCCGCTGGAAAAAATAATTTCTGCATACACTACAATGGCTATTGGGGACAGGCAAAGGACGGCGATATGATTTTAAATGATGTAGGCGCTGTCTGGGACCATGAGATTACCGATGTATCCAGGGCATGGCCCTGCAATGGAAAATTCACAGAACGTCAGAGACTCCTCTATGAGTGCGCCTACCGCACCTCTGAGCATATGTTCGGACTTCTGAAGCCAGGCATTCCCATGGCTGACGTGGATCCCATGATCAGGGAATACAATTACGGACAGCTTAAAGAAGCCGGAGTATTAAAGACCCGTGAGGAAATCAGTACTTACCTGTGGCACGGCGGCGCACACCATATCGGTCTGGATGTACACGACACAGTATCTGTCAAGGGCCGTAAGACAGAGCCCGGCATGGTGTTCTGTGTAGATGTTGGCATCTACCACGAGGAATGGGGCATCGGTTTCCGCATAGAAGACAACTGCCTGATCACGGAAGATGGATGCGAGAATCTTTCCCGGGATATTCCGAAGAAGATCGCGGACATAGAAGCTTTAATGGGAAGATAATCATGTAATGAACTGAGTGCCCGGCATTTTTGAATGTCGGGCGCTCACATGGAGATGCCTATGTGACTTACAACAGCAGTCGCTTCACCATATCTCCCATCACGCTCCCGAGGCTCACCTCCTTCACTGCTTCCGCAGTGAGTATATCCACCTTCCCGATCTCAGCGCCGTTCAGATAATAGGCTGCCTCTCCTACTTTTTTTCCTTTTTTTACTGGCGCCCTAACACTCTTTTTCAGGGAAACCTTCCTCTCAACCGCCGAAAGATCCGCACCTGTGGTATCCACATAGGCAAAGGGCTCCTTCTGAACCGTCTGCACCTGGGTCTTTACTCCTCTCTTTACCGGAACTGGTTTTACCTTTTCCGTCTGCTCTTCTTCATACTTCCTGCATTTTCCAAATCCGTAACCTAGAAGCGCCGTGGCATCCCTGATCCGGGCTTT
>Ga0137307_101914_pt1 | contig 15930 bp, 20 predicted proteins | sample NAcewD2O_March_2_FD_97180 | JGI IMG/M metagenome (GOLD analysis project Ga0137307, IMG submission 97180) | Mouse cecal microbial communities from Vienna, Austria - N-Acetylglucosamine amended D2O_March | ecosystem: Host-associated > Mammals > Digestive system > Large intestine > Cecum | place...
CATTTAACAACAAAGTCAAGGACGCCCGCGCGGTTGATGCACTGACCGATGCGCTGCTCATGCAGCATTATGCCGCCGGGGGCGAGATAGACCCCACACTAAATTAACGATCTGATGAAAAAGAAAATTTTCAAATTCCTAAACGGGGTCGCATATCCAAGATATGACGGCTACCGTGTAAGGGTTGGCCTAAAATGGGAAATATCAGACAGCATAGATCTTGAAAACCATTGGCAGTTAGTAAAGAGCTGCCAGGTTCATGACTATTGGTTCCCATTAGTCCAATTTGACAAAGAAACTCACGATTTAATTTTAGTAGGTGAAAAGGTTGGAAATGAAAGCCATTTACGGCAATTCATACCAACCGGAAACATATTCATAACAAGGACATGAGTAAGGAACTGGAAAGAATTAAAGTCTATGTGCAGGAACAGACGGCAGAGCTTGCCGAGAATGTCAGAGCCGAACTGCTGGACGCCCTGGCATGGTGGGCGAGCGAGGAAGCCGGGAGCCTCAATTTCGAGTCGCCGGACGCCGAAAATTACAACGAATAACGCTGGGCAGGTGTAAAAGGACATGCCGAGACACTTAAATATAATGTAATAACCGTTTAAAAACCATTTAAAAATGAGTGAACAAGTAAAAATGACAGCCGAGGAACGTGCCGAATGGGAAGCGTTCAAGGCTGAAAAAGCGAAAAAGGCGGAAGCCGAACGCCGCAGGCAGCAGCGCGAGGCATATGCGCAGATGGTGGATGAGGAGCTTATGCAGGCTATCCCTGAGCTGCTGAACCTTAGCGGGGAGATCAAGACCGTTAAGGACACTGTCTTCGGCAACTTCGCCGCCATCATCGACATGAAAGCCGAACTGTTCGGCACCAGGGACGGCGGGCAATACAGCCACACGTTCACCAACAGCGACAGCAGCCTGCGCCTTACGCTGGGGGTCAATACCGTGGACGGGTACCGGGACACGGTGGAGGACGGCATCGCCATGGTGCGCGGCTATATCGAGAGCCTTGCCACCGATGACAAGACACATGCCCTTGTGGCTGCGGTCCTCCGGCTTCTGAGCCGCGACGGACAGGGGAACCTCAAGGCGAGCCGCGTTCTGCAGTTGCGGAAGATGGCGGAGGACAGCGGGAACGACCGGTTCCTGGAGGGCGTGCGCATAATCGAGGAAAGTTACCAGCCGAGCATAACGCGCCGTTATATACGCGCCCAGCGCAGGGATCCCGCGACCGGGGCGTGGGTAAATATCCCGCTCGGGATAACGGAGTGCGAGGCGCACGTCCGGGAAGCGACTGAAGCCGCCGTATAAAAAAGACCGCGCCGACGTGCCACCGAGTAGCTGACGCCAGCGCTGAGCCTGATGTAAAAGAACAGTGCAAAGATAATAAAAAATCCGGTGAATGGCAAACAGGAAAAGGCATAAAAGCACGTTGGCGCGTGCTGAAAAGATAAAAGCGCTCACGGCGTTGCACTACGAGGCAGGGAACCAGTCCCGGTGCTACAAGGCCGTGTGGCGGCGCTGGATAGAGCCTGAGTTCGGTATCTGTTACTGCACGTACATGCGCATGCTGGGGCTTGACCCCGGGACGGAGCATCGCCAATACAGTCAACCTTCGTTATTCAACGACCTCTGAAAGCACACCCCCGGCGGCAAACATTGCCGCCGGGGGTGTTGTCGTATCAGTCGCGCTTCCCGATCGCGACAGAGAGGTCGGCAATGCGCGACACGTGGCGCATTGCCGTCGTGTCCTGCGCCGAGGTACGGAAGCACTCAATGTCTTCCAATATCTCGTCGTGAGCGTGATTTGTTGCCGAGACGGTGTGCATGAAGCCGGCGAAATTGTCACCGCGCAGCCCCTGCATGGCGGTGTTGACCGAGTCAAGCAAGTCGAAACGTGCGAGAGCTTCCTCCATTGCCGGATCCTGAGAACCGTGTATTCCGGCAGAGGCACGGTTGAGGACATGCAGCCGGACATTGATGTCGGCACGCCGGGCGTGGTTGTTCTGCTGATGCCATTCGATAGTCTCAAATTCCACGAACACCGCCGGGAGCGGATAGACGGCACCGCCTGCAAAATGCGAGCCGTTATCATTCCAGAGATCCACGTAAGTAATGCCGGGGACGGAAAGGAGTTTTTCGGCTATAGCTGTAAAAATCTGTTTCCTCATTGTCTTAAGAAGTCTGTCAGTTGAATATTGAATTGCTTTAAGTTCCGGTCTATGGCTTCCCGTATTATTCGCTGCGTTTCGGGGCCGTCACCGATGAAGCGGCGTTCCGGCATGGTTATGACCTTGCCGACTTTCATTAATGCCATACGGCGCCAGGCATCGTCTCCGGTTCCTTTGAACTTCGCCCAGAAGAAGCGTTTCATTTTTGCCGTGACCGTTATCTTGCCTCCCTCATTGTGGAGCGTGGTGTAAGGCAGGGAGGACGAAAACCGCACGCCGTTGCCGGACACCTTCCCCTGAGCTGACCGGCGCATAGCACTGGAGACCAAGAGCAGGGAACCACGGGAATAGTCATGTGCGCGGGGCTTCCACTTATCGGAGAAAAAGCCCTTGCGCTCAAAGTTGCGGTCGAACTCGTCGGAGAGTTCCACGCGCATGTCACTGAGAATGTCGGCTTTCAGTTTGTTGGGGTCTAATGTCATTTGAAATTTGTAAATTTGCAGGCGTTTAACCAAGAAACAAAATGGATAGAGAGATGAGAAAAGCCGTTAAAGGGCTTTATGTGGAAGCGTTTCAAGATTCTCTGCGTATATCGACAGACGCACTTCGTTATATTCTAACCGTGTCAGTATCTTTGCTGACACTGTTGCTCCCTTTGCTGATTTTTGTAGCAGAGCGGACACAAAGCCGTGACCTGCTTTTGTGGGTAGTGGGTTCGTTGTTATTGTCGAGCCTGGCGAGTCTAAGCGGTCTAATAATATACGTGTATAAATTTCGGCAACGATGGAAGATTGCGCGGCAAATAGAAGCGTATGCAAGGGGCGAGGGCAAATTCCCGGGGACGGAATGGGAATCGCCGCACATGACCCTCGCAGGCTGCGCCATAATAGCAGGAATGTGTTTCGGGTCGGCTTTTGTATCACTGTGCGCAGTGTTATTTCAAATACTTTTTTCATAAAACTTTGAGTTTTGGGAAATTGTTACAAACTTTGCGGTGCGGGAGGTGCAACCGTTCCGGCTTTTTGTCGGTTTGTGGGCGTCCCGCTCTTTTTTATAAATCCACCATGTGCACAATCTGCCCCTTTTGGACGCAGATTATTTTTTTGAACCTAAGGAACTGTCCGTCGTTAAGTTTTAATTGGCGTTTAAGTGTTGTTATATCAGAATAAATTCGTAAATTTGCGGCATTATGGAAATACCCTCCAAAGTCAGACAGGCGGCGCAGTATCTCGTTGAGATGTACGGCGACCATGTAGAGCACCTCGGAACATACCGGGGGGCAGAGGCTTTTTATTACCGCTTTCCTGATGATGTAACGGCAGGCTTCCCTCCTGTTTACTTGATTAAAGATGACAAATTAAAGGAGGTGGGCGGCTTTGAAGCACTTGAAATAATAGGCTCATTTGTCGAAAATTTCAGCGAAAGCGACGTTAAATAGTTTGTTATCAACTCGCATAATACCGCGGCAGCCGTGCATGGTTGCCGCGCCGTTTTTACTCAAATAGTCCAAGTCGCGCCCGGAGCCGGCAGAGTTGTCAACCTGGGGCTCAATATAGCGCAGAGAGCCGTCGGCAAAGCGTTGCAGGATCGTGGCGTGCCCTCCGCCCCTTTTCCAACCTATCGAAAGCATATAAACGCCGGTCTCCTTGCACGTTTCCTCAAAGAATTTAATATAACGTTTCGGTGTCATGCGCTGGAAATTGTGAGCAGCTAACCAGTCGTTCATGCTGGTATGTTTCGCGGGTGTGCCGTCGAGATTGAGCCACTGCTCCCATAATTGGTTGCCTTTGCTTAAATACTCCAGTTTTGTGCCCGGAGTGTTGGACTTAGCGGTAACATTAAAGCCGAGCAGTCGGAGGGCATAAGCCGGGGAACATGTCTGGCAGTTGATACCATAGCCCCGCTCCTTGCCGTAATTTGGGTTAGCGTGCTGCTTGTCGGCGTCATCCACGCTCATAGGTTTACCCTTAGTAATTCCGAGTGCTTTTTCAATCTCCAGACAGTGGGCGGCCACTGTCTTTTTCTCGTCGGCAGTCAGAGCGGCGGGCAGCTCTGCGATAATGTCAGCAATCCGCTTTTCTCGCTTCTGTTCCTCACTCAGTTGCTCAATTACTTGTTTAGCTGCTTTCGGCGCTTTATAATACGGATGTTTGGGCGGAAACAGTTGCAGATCCTTGCCGGGGTTGAATCGGAAAATTTGCTGTTTGGCATTTTCAGTGCAATTATTACCGCGAAGCATTGAAAGCGCCGGGTCGCTCTGGGGGTATTTTCCACGGCGCACCTGTACGGCAGTGCAACGGCAGTTCCAACCGTTCGGCGGCAGATAGAGCGACCAGAACGGGTCGGATGGGGGCAGCGTGGTGCCGTGCAAAATTGCATGATCTTCGCGCACACGGTCATCCTGAGCCGTGCGGTACTGGAGGTCATAACGGTCACCGTCGGCTTCAATCTGTTGCCAACGTGCAGCCATTAGAGACGCTCCGACCGCGTGGTTATATTCCGCATACAGATAGTGATGATTATAGCGGTTATTAACCTGCTCCACGTCGTGGCGGAAAGTGTCAAACGGTTTAATGTCGCCTTTGTCGGTAGTCAGTGACAGACCAACCTCACGGAGCGTGTGGAAAGCCTTGAAACCGGAGAAAATGAAAGCGTTGTTTTCGAGAGCATAGCGCACCACCTCCGGAACTTCATGAGGAACGCCGGCACTGATGGCGGTGTTGAGCTGTTTGACTGTTTCGGCTATCAGGCGGCGGGCTTCGGGGGTACTGAGTTGCGACGCGTCAAAGCCTCCAGCATTATAAACCATGTCGGCAGCGTCAAAAAATGCCGTGTCGTCAAATTCGCACGGAGGCCGTGAGCCAAGTTGTATCAGATCATCCTCATATAATGAACCCAAAGCAGCGTTAAACGCGAGATATGAGCAGCGCAGCCCCACCGTGTCACTTAATCGCAGGGCGGGGCTCAGTCGAAAAAACGGTCGGGCTGTGTTTTGGCTTCGCGTGGGGAGTCAATGGTCACGCCGTATTTTTCCGTGAAATATTCCGGCGGGATGTTGTAATACTCCAGAATCAGGCGCTCGATCTCGCGCTGTTCGGCCGGAGAATAGCTTGTGGCGTTATTCCACTGGAAGCGGCAGCCTTCGACCGGGAAGCCGTGCAACCCCATCAGGGGCAGCAGGCGCCCGTTTATAACGTTGGCGCACATGATTGCATCGCTTTCGGTTGTGCGCTCGAATATTTCGAGGTGCACTTCTGACTGGGATAGCGAGGAACCCGAGTCAATGGTCATTGTCTGGTTCAGCACCACCTTTGACAACTCGGAGTTGCAGCGGTCCACCCGCTTGTCATACACGTTGTAAGCATCGCCCCTGCTGCTTTCCTTAATTTCAATTTCGGTGCCGTCGGAGGTCACGATATATTGCGCCGCCCCCATGTCGCGGAGGGCAGCCTCGGTCCTGGCACGTTCCGCATCGTCAAGACCGTTGACGCGGGCAATACGCATGGGCATGCCGAAAATTTCACCGAACACGTCCCAATAAGCGAGCATATTCTTTTTGCTGATGCAGGAGGGCGCGCACTTGAGGAGCAGCCCGAGGTCACGCGGTTTGCCCACTTCCACGCACCAGTTTGCAATATCCCCCTGGCGGTAGGGCGTGCCCTGCCGCCAGTCGTCGCCCGGATTACGGACCAGGACCCCGTATTCAGGCACGACATGTTTACGCGGCACGAGTTCCACGCCGTCAAAACGTACCGGACCTCCGTCCCTGATTATATCGCCCAGCTGTATGAGGGTAGGTCCCCAGTATATAGAGTCCAGGCACAGCTCAAGGAAATCAAGGAACCATCCTGCCTGTAAGAGTCCGGTTGCCGCCGCGTCCTCTTTCCCCGAAGCGTCAACGAGCCGGAAATCCTTTTGCAGGACCTTACCCTTGCGCTGAGCGATACAGCCGGACAGATGGGCGTCGAGGACACAGTCGGCATAAATGTCATAAAGCCGGCAGCGGTCCGGGCTTTCGTAGTCGATCGCCATCTGATGGGCGGCGCGCCAGTCTGCAATGTCCTTTTTAGTCAGGCTGTCAGTCTGCTGCTGGAGCTGTGCTGTGAGCTTTACGCCCTGTTTGGAACTAACGCGGCGCGCGAGTTCTACCAGTTCCGAGCGTGTGGGGCGGCTGAAATAGTCGCGGATATTTGATATTATATTAGCCATTACGGTAGTTTGGTTAATGTTTCACTTTTTCATTCTCGTAGTCAGAGCGGCTGAATGGCTGCGCCTGTTGCGCCTGCTCAGTTGTCGGGGATATAACCCCGGGGGCAGTTGTGGCTCCAACGGTCGCCGTCGTTATATGGGTGTGGGCATTATAAGAAGTAATAAGAGCGTTAACGGTCTGCGTTAGCTCATTTAATTTGTCGGTAAGCGCTTCAGCCTTGACCAGTCCTCCGAGGTCTCCGCCGTTGAAAGTTACGGCGTTCTTATCCAGGTGAGCGGAAATGCCGCCCACGTCGAAGCGCACACCGTCCGCGCTGATGACAGCCGAGGTGTCACCGATCACAATTTCGGCGGACTCTATTTTCTCAGTGAGAAGTACCACCCCGGCGGCTCCGTCAGCGACAAAGCCGACAACAACAAAAGAGCCGATTTCGGGGAACAGACACACCCCACATTCTGCCTCCTGATTGGCTTGAAGATTGACCCCCAGCAGTGGCGCGCTCTCATTGATTGGCGAACAGTCAACCGTGCGCGCCGATTTATCCACCGCGTCAACCGTGCAGACAAGAGCGACGGTCTCCCCGTCCGGCTGTGCAAGCTGCCTGATAATGTTCCGTAAATTTGACATAACCCTATTTTATTGCACGCGAAGTCCGAGCGTTATTTCCTGACGGAAGCCCGAATCGCCGTATCTTATTACATTCTTTTTCACCTGATACACGCCCATTTTTGTGCCGTCAATGATTATGCCGATAGCGTCCAGCAAGTCAACCAGAGAAGCCCCGAACGTGGTGAACGAACCGGTCAGTCCGTCACGTTTAAGGCGTTTAACCTCCTGCTCCGCCCACGCTTTCAGCTCACGTTCAGCCTTGTTGTAGGTGTGTAGCGTCCGGTGCTCACCGTCAGCGTCACCGACTTCGACTTTAATTTTTTTATTATCCGGCATGAGGCTGACAGCCTTGACGCGCAGGCGCATATTCTCCGCCTTCTGCTGCCTGAGGCTTTCGTCTGAAATGATGTTAAGCCCGGTCCTGAATGTCTGGGAGGGTGTGGCGTCGCGTTCAAACAGGACACCGCAATAAAGCACCGGCTCACCGTCCTCATAGCGAAAAAAAGAGCGGATGCCCTGTTCTGACAGTTTACCGAGCAACGCAGCCACGGTGTCGGCGGTGACACGGTAAGCACCGAGCGACTGTTCACCCATTACGTTGAGCCTGTAAGTTATGCCCTGGTCCTTTAGCAGCGTTTCGATGGTGACGGAGCGGTAGGCTTTTTTCCTTGCCGGCATTTGTTTGAGCATGAACATTTCATCCTCGCAGGTAATGACCACCGGGGTCTTGAAGCCGATGTCACGGACATAACCCGCGAACGCCAGCTGCAAACTGCCGTTATAGCCAAGATGAATGCGCACGGAGTCACCGCGATGCACGGGAATTTCAGCCGAGCCGTCCCACTTAATTTTCTTGGGCAGTGTTATCTTGGCTTCGGCAGTGAGTTTTTCGGTGTCACGTACAATCTCCACCGCTGAGACAAAACCAATGTCCCAGGAGCGCTCACCTGATATTTCAATTTTAGCACACAGCTTAAACATGGGTTAAACGGTATTTAAATGGTGTCTAATAGTCGTACCGGTTCGGTTTCATTGAACCGTACCGCACAGGGTTGCGCGCGTCGTCCCCGTCCTCACTCTCATAAAGAGGCAAGTCCGGGGAGGCTTTGCCTGCCTGAATGTCGCGCAGCCACTTGACAGCGTCATTATAGAGACATTCCCGGCGTTCGTGCCCCATGTTCTGGGGCAGACGGTGGATCATGAGCCAGAGGGCGATATTCACGGCGCACTGCACCAGCATGGAATTGCGGCAAGTCCCGGCAGCTGCAAACGCGCGGTCGAGGTCATAGCGGTGCCGGAGGTAAGAGGCTATCTGCTCCATTGCGGCGGCTTCCGCCGTCAGGCGGATATCGTCGTTCCGGGTTATCTGCTTGAACTCGTAGTCGTCGCACACGCTGCGGTAGTCATCGAGGGTCAGGAACATGGGTGGGAAGTGTTACGTGGTGAAACCTCAAAAATTGCAATTTCGCGGGCTTTTCCGGCAGTGAGTCCCGGGAGCCTTTTCTGCCTGATCAATTTTTTAACGCCCTGCATGGAGACGCAGACGGGGCGGCCGTCATGAACGAGCACCAGGAATTTTTTACGGTACAGGTCAGCGGAGCGCTGCGCCTGACGGATCGCACGCTTTTTACGCCAGTCAAAGATGAGGGCGCGGAAAAATTCAGATATTACCATGATACATTCTTAGCGTTAGGTCGCAACCCTATTGAAATAGATTTAACAATATTTTTCTGGCGCGTGTCGCGCTGGAGGATCCAGATAGCCCCCTCGTCGGCGTCCGGCGCGTCATCGTGTCCGCGCATACCCTTTTCGAAAGCGAGGGTCTGGTCGATGCCGGCGAGCATGTCCGGGTCGTCGCGCTGGCTCTCGTCGTAATAGATGAAACCACGCTCCCACAGTGGCGAAACAGCTTCAACGCGCTGGAACTTGTCAGGCTTTTTGCGCTTGTCGCCGGTCATTGGGAGCTGGTAGCCGCGAAGTTCACCCTCCCGCATAAATTCATCGAGGATGGTGTCCTGCATAAAATTCGCCTCCATATACCAGCGCACGGCGATACCCTGAGCGCGCGCCCATTCGTAGAGGTCGTAACACCAGCGCACCATTTCGGCAACGGAGCACTGACGGACAAAAGCACGGAGGTGCCAGAGCTGAGTCCCGGCTTTTCCCCAGAGTTTCGCCGCCTTAAAGTCATTTTTATTCGAGCCTTTGAAACTGGGGTCGATATAAAGCACAATTTCCGAGAACTTAGACCAAGCCGGGCGCTTACCCCAACGGATCCACTCGTTGCGGAACACTGCACCCTCAATTATCGGGTTATTCATGTATTCTTTTTGAAAGGCGCGATAACCCGCCACGTCTGCAATTGCCTGCACTTCCTCCGACGTCCATTTGGCAGCCCATGAAATATCGCCGTTTTTGTCATAGATATTCACGCGTGTAACGTGTACGCTCTTAATGTCGCACCACTTAGCAAGCACGGAATTTTTGGCAATGAGGTTGCCGACCATAAAGAATCTGCCGCGTCCGCCGTCAAGAGTGCCGAAAAGCGCCGAGCGCACCCAGTCGAAAAGTTTGGACACGCGGGCGGGGCTTTCCACCAGTTCGTCATCGTCGAGGTCGTCGATAACTATGTAGTCCGGACGGTGCGAGCGGTAGCGCAGACCGCGCGGGGACTGACCGCGGCCACGCGCAAAAAATGCCACTTCCGACTGTGTTACAAATTTGCCCTCCTCCCATGAACCGGCGTTATACTGTTCTCCGAAATCTGCAATATAACGCTGGTTGTACTGCAACTCCGCCTGGATGTCACCTAACAGGGTCTTGGCGTTATCCTCAGACTTGCCGACAATAACCATGACATTTATTTCCCGGCGTTCCTGGCACATTAGCCACATGGGTACAAATACGTCCATGTTGGTGGACTTTGCCGCGCCGCGGTGCCAGACGAAACCGGCTTTGAGGTTGCGGTTGGCTTTTATCTTATTGGCAGCATCAATGTGGAATTTAGCGCAAGGGGTAGCTTTCCCGGTTTCGGGGTTGACGGTCCAGTGTGGGAAATAGTAATCAACGAAAGCGGCATAATCAGAGCGCAGCCGGGCAATACGTGCGAGCCGTTGTGCCGGCGTTTCGGTGATAATGACGGAAGTTGCCGACTGCACCGTCTCGCAGTGCCGTTTCCAATCCTCAATCGCTTTTTTTAATTCCGCTTTAGTCATGCGTTAAAAAGACTCTTTTAACTTTTCGGATATGAAAAGATCGTGATAATGGTTAATTGTTTTGAGCAGTTCCGGGGTTACATTGGGGTCGAAGCTCATGCGGTACTGCAGCCACTTGCTGAAAGCCATGAAGACCTCTATGACGTCAACGACCGAAGTTTTTTTGTCAAGGCGTTCGACTGTGGCAGCGAACTTGACGAGCTTGTCGGCGCTTGCTGCCGTTTTCTCGGGACTGGGGTTGGCTGCCAGGTCCTCCAGCAGCACGTTGATGCTGTTCAATATCTTGTTGACGAGTTCCGGGCGGGTGATGTTGGCGGCGGCCCGTGCCTGTTCCCAGCCTCCGTCAGCGACCCATCTCGTGACCGTCTGTGCCGACACCCCTACCTTTCCGGCGATAGATTTCTGGGGTTCACCCTGCATGTACAGGAGGCGCGCGTGTTCGCGCTGCTGCTCACGTTCTTTCTTGGTTGCCATTCATAATATAATGTATTTATACTCGACGCGCCGGTGAAGCGCGTTCCGACGGTGCAAAATTGGGGTAAAAACGGCTTTTCAGAAAAAAGTGTGAGCAAGATGCTTACACTTTTTTGTCAAGGCAGGGATAATGACCAATTTTGCAACGCTGAACGACTTACAGCCACATTGCGGAGTAGAGCAGCCGGTAGCTCGCCGGGTTCATTCCCCGGAGGTCGCAGGTTCGAATCCTGTCTCCGCCACGACAATCAAGGATCGACTAACCGCCCCGGGCGCAGGGGACCCACCTTCCCTTGACAATTCATTCCCCTTTTGCGCCCCGGGCTTTATTAACAGACAGAACGCAATGGCGAAAGATGTGATAATATCAACGGGTGCCGTAAACTGCTACGGCACGCGCGTGCTGACAGAGGGCATAGACCTGAGCCAGTATGGGCGCAACCCCGTTTTGCTCTGGATGCACCGCCGGGCATTCGACGGGGACGCTATGCCGATAGGCCGGGTCGAGAACCTGCGGGTCGAGGACGGCAAGCTTATAGGCACGCCGGTATTCGACCGGAATGACGACTTTGCCAAGCAGATAGAGAGCAAATGGGAAAGTGGATTCCTGCGCATGGCTTCTGCCGCGCTTGAACCGATTGAAACGAGCGCGGACGATGCGCTGGTGCTCCCCGGGCAGACGCGTGAGACCGTCACGCGGTCAAAGCTGGTCGAGGTCAGTATCGTGGACATAGGCGGTAACGACGAGGCACTGCAGCTGTATGGCGAGGGGGGCAGGCTCCTGAAACTTGCCGCCGGCGAGGACTGCCCCGGACTCCCCCTGCTTCAGCTGACAGAAGAAGATGAACCCGAAACCGGTGACGGAACCGGCGAGGGAAACACTAAACCCAAAAATCAGACAACAGCGATGAACAAAGAACAGTTGACCCTCCTGGGCTTGCCAGAGGGAACCAGCGACGAGCAGGCGACCGCCGCGCTCAAGCTGATGAAAACAAAGGCAGATAATGCCGAGACATTGCAGCTTGCCGCCGTGACCCGGTGTGTGGACCAGGCGATTGCAGAGCGCAAGATCGTAGCCGGGCAGCGCGACCACTTTATCAACCTGGGGAAAGCAGCCGGCGCGGATATGCTTGCAGACACATTCAAGACCATGCAGGCACAGACCAAGCCGACCGAAACTCTCAGACTGAGCAAAGAGAGTGCCCCCGGCTCCGGCGAAGCGCCCAAGAGCTACAAAAAGCTCAGCGAAGTGCCCCAGGATGAACTCCTGACACTGCGCAAAGAACAGCCGGCAGAATACATGCGCCTGTATAAAGAGGAATATGGCATAGAGTGCCCGCCCCTTAGCGAATAATTGCGGTGTACACACGAACAAATCAATAATTCATAAATAACAATGAAAACCAGAAGCAACATTTTAAAAAAACTGCTCGTCATTGTCGGCTGCATGCTGACTGCCGTAGCGTTCAACGCCACTGCAGGCGCCGCCTGTGCAGTGGCAATCGGTTGCGCTCCCGAAGCTGGAGCTGTGGCCGGCAACGTGCTCGCCCTCGCGCTGGGCAGTGCGACTCCCGGTGGAGTTCTCCGCGCCGGAGTTCTCAAGGAGATATGGACCGGCGAACAGATCAAGCAGTTCCGCACAGCCCTGGAGTCATGGGGCTGGCTTGCGAGGATCCGGAGTTATAACCAGCATGTGAAGAACGATGTAATCCACTTCGTGGCAATCGGCGGCGACCCCAAGGTTCTTGTCAATAATAAAACCTTCCCGATCGGCATCACGGCGCTGGAGGATGCGGACAAACCTGTGAGCCTTGACAAATTCAGCACCGAGGCCACGCCGGTGACAGATGACGAGCTGCATGCAGCCAGTTACGACAAGATGGCAAGCGTGCAGGAGCGTCACCGTGATGCCCTGGTCGAGACATTCGGCCAGCGTGCGATCCATGCAATCGCGCCTGACGAAAACAATACGGATATCCCAGTGCTGCGCACCACGGGGGATGCCCAGGAGGGTCGCAAGATGATGACTTCGGCGGACCTTCTGGCACTCAAACGCAGTTTTGACAAGATGGGAATCCCCAAGCAGGACCGTGTGCTGGTTTTATGTTCCGACCATGTGAACGACCTGCTCCAGACAGAACAGCGCTTCAAGGATCATTACAACATCAACCAGACCGAGGGCAAGATCGGGCGTCTGTACGGGTTTGACATTTTCGAATATGACGGCACCCCATATTACAACGCGACAACCCGCAAAGAACTGGCATGGGGTGCAGTCCCGGCAGACACGGACGTGCAGAGCTCTGTCGCGTTCTACGCCGGGCGTATGATGAAAGCCGCCGGCTCTACAAAATTCTACTGGAGCAAAGCAGAGAACGACCCGCAGAACCACCGCAACCTCGTGAACTTCGAGCAGTACGGCATTTGCTTGCCACTGAGCGAGACCAAATGCCGCGCGGCGATAATCAGCGACAAGGTCGCGTAAGATCCCGTAACAGTGAGAAAGATAGACAAGATAATCCTGCACTGCGCTGCGACCCCCGAGGGTAAGGACTACACCGTGGCACAGATCGACCAGTGGCACCGCGCCCGCGGCTTCAACGGCATAGGCTACCACCTTGTGATCTACCGCGACGGAAGCGTCCACCCCGGACGCAGCCTGTCGAAAGCCGGGGCGCATTGCACCGGGCAGAACGCCAACTCCATAGGCGTGTGCTATATTGGCGGTTGTGCTTCCGACGGCAAGACCCCCAAAGACACACGCACGCCCGCGCAGCGGACTGCGCTTGCTTCGTTGGTCAAAGACCTGCTCAGGCAATACCCCGGCGCGACAGTGCACGGCCATAATGAGTTTGCCGCCAAGGCTTGCCCGAGTTTCAACGTGAAATCCTGGCTTCCCACGGTCGGCATTAAACAGTAACCACATGAATGAGCGGCGAAATAATTACAATCATAATATCGGCGCTTTCGGCGGCGATAGCTGCCCCGATCGGGGCATGGGTAGGCCGTAAGCTGGAGCGCGACAAATACAGGATCGAACTTGACAGGCTGCGTGCCGAGATGAAAGACAAGCTCGCTGAGGTCAAGAGCCACGAACTGGAGAACGTGCGAAAGGCTGCGGACATACTAATGGAAAGTATCGTTCCGCCGCTCAAAGCAGAAATAATAAACTTACGCAATGATGTGCAAAGGCTCAACAAAGCCATGGAGCGCATTTGGGGCTGTCCTCATATTGACTGCTGCCCTGTCAAATTCGAGCTGCTGCTCCCACCGCAAGGTCGTGGACCAGGCACGGACGGAGACGACGGAGCATGCGGCGACCAGCACCCAAATCGAAAGCCGGAGCGAGGGAAAGCAAGATGCGACCCTGACGCGGGAGACCGAGAGCCGGGGGGTGACAGTGACGGAGATTGAGGTCTACGACACCGGGAAGCCGCCCGACCCGGATACCGGCAAGTGTCCGTTAAAAGCCAGAATCCGGCAAACGCACGGTGAGCAAAGCCTGAGCAACGAGACGACCGCCATGACCGCCGAGGATAAGACCGAAACCACAGCCGAATCGGAGCAGATCTTTGACGGGGGCACGCTTGACGAAGTGACGGTCACGGCAACCAAACCGCCGGGTCTGCTGGAGCGGGCGAAGGTTGCCACCCAAATAGCGGTGACACTCATGATCCTGGCGGCAGCCGGCTGGATAATTTATAAATTCAAAAAACGTAAAACGACATGAGCAACGAAACGAAAGAAACAATACCTGTCCCCGCCGATGCCGAACCGGCCGCCGCCGGCCCTGTTTCGCAGAGTCCGGAGGAAGCGGAGAAGATGCGTCAGGAGGACAAGGCGAAAGCTAAAGAATCAAAACCCAAGACCCCGGCAGCCGCCGCGACTGGCGCGCTCTACGCGGTAGGACGTACGGCGTGCAGGCGCCACGGGCTCCCGGTTGTATGGGTGACTGCCGACGGTCAGTGCTTCCCTCAGGAAAACGACGCCCGTAATCACGGCAAGAACCTGGGACTATCAGCAGAACCCTTAAAAGTTGAAGCGTGATGGGAACAAGTCTGAAAATCCTTAGAGAGAACGGCAACGTCCCCAAGAGCTTGCCGGGCGAGGATCATATAACGGGCCTTGTGTCTTACATGGCAGCAACCGATATTCCCGACACGTTCAAGACAGGACGAGTGCAGGCGCTCAGCACGATAGACGCGGCAGAATCCGCAGGAATAACAGCGGACGCGGAGAGCTGGGCGGTGCGTGTGCTTCATTATCACCTCAGCGAGATTTACCGGCTTAATCCGGCGGTCAGCCTGTATGTGGCGATCTTCGAGAAGCCGCAGGGTGAGTCCCAGACATTCGCCGAGCTTAAGACAGTGCAGAACTTCGCGGCCGGCCGTATCCGTCAGATCGGCGTATGGTGTGGCGACCGCGCCCTTAGCGGTGACGACCTCACGGCCCTGCAGGGTGTCGCGGACGCACTTGCCGGGGAGGAGGCGGAACTGTCTGTCGTGTACGCCCCGAAAGTGGGCACGCTCAACACAATGCCGGTTAACCTTGCGGGTGAGAATAAAAGCCGCGTCAGCGTGGTGATAGGACAGGCAGGAAGCGGCAAGGGCGCGGAACTTTATAACGACAAAACAAACACCGGTAAAGCGAGCGTCAGCGGTCTGGGTGTCGTTATGGGTTTGCTGAGCAGCGCAAAGGTTCACCAGAGTATTGCGTGGATCAAAGAGTTCCCCACCGGTGTAAGTCTCCCGGCTTTCGGTGACGGCACACTGTTGCGCGATGTGGACAAGGCATTGCTCGAGACACTTGACACGGCGCGTTATCTGTTCTTTGTCACTCACATCGGGCAGGCAGGCAGCTATATGAATGACAGCCACACTATGGACTCGGCAATCAGTGACTACGCAGCCATTGAAAGCGTACGAACTATGGACAAGGCAGTGCGAGGCATACGCACATACGTGAAGCCTGAACTCGGCGGCAACGTATATGTGGACGCTTCCACAGGACAGTTGGCAAGCTATACCGTGGCGCATTTGGAAACCGTGGCAAACCAAGCCCTCGAGGCTATGGAGCGAGCCGGGGAACTTAGCGGCTACAAAGTCGAGATTGACCCGGCGCAGGATGTCGCAGGCAGCGGCACCGTGGAAATCGTGATCAAGAACGTGGCTGTGCCCGTGATGCGCCACGTGAGAATAAAAATCGGGTTTGCAAAATCCGTATGAACTAACCCAAAAAAGTC
>Ga0137307_101918_pt1 | contig 15914 bp, 15 predicted proteins | sample NAcewD2O_March_2_FD_97180 | JGI IMG/M metagenome (GOLD analysis project Ga0137307, IMG submission 97180) | Mouse cecal microbial communities from Vienna, Austria - N-Acetylglucosamine amended D2O_March | ecosystem: Host-associated > Mammals > Digestive system > Large intestine > Cecum | place...
GGTATATTTTATGAATCATACAAGCAATGACAAAGAACATCTAAAGCAGCAGAAACGCATCCGGTTCATTCACGCTGCCCAGGAATTAATTGAAAACGAGGACCTTGAAAAGGTCTCCATCCGAAGGATCGCGGAGAAGGCGGGTTTTCACAACTCCACCATCTATCTGTACTTTGAGGACGTAGACCAGCTGATTCTTCTCTCCTCACTGAAATATTTCAATGAATACAGCAAAGCGCTGTCCGAGCTCAGCACAAAGGACCTGACACCTCTGGAGACTTTTATAAAAATCTGGAATTTTTTCGTCCAGACAGTCTTTCGTAAGCCGAAAATCTTCTATAATTTCTTCTTCGGAAAGCATAGTGAGAATCTGACCAGAATCATGAAGCAGTACTATGAGCTTTTCCCTGAAGAGCAGGAGGAATACTCTCCGGAGATCGAAGACATGTATTATGGGCAGAATATCCATGAACGCTGCCTGAGAGTGCTGGAACTGCTCATTGGCACAGATACAAGGGTAAATGAAGAGACGATAGGACTGATCAATGACATCAATGTAAGCTATTTTAAATATCTTCTAGAGCAAAAATGTCAGAATCCGTCCCTGGATTCTGACATACTGAAGGATAAACTCCTGAAGATGCTGCATTTTATCATTTCATGACACCCACAACTCCGAAGGCTCCCGGTCCACCGTGTGTGGTGATAACGCCGCCTGTCTTAACCCAGGTGACCTTCTTCATCCCGCACGAGCGGGCCGCTTCCTCTGCCTGGTTCATAATTGCCTGGTCAAGCCCCGGGGCATGAATCAGCCACATTTCCTCCGTGTCAAGGCTTTTCTCGGCAATGTAATCCTTCACAAGCTGCGGCACGATCTTCTTCATGCTTCCCCTGTAGATTACGATCTCCGATATTGTTAAGAAAGCGGGCGTCTCCCGGATGACTTTCTACCACTATTTCCAGTCCAAGACAGATGCCCTGAATAATTATCTGCATGAGATTATCGAGAGCTATCTGGAGGAATGCAGCCGTTCCCTCGGAACAGACAGCTTCTACGATGCAGCGCATGTCCGCCACGCCTTCCTGTTCTTTGACCAGTATGCCGAATTTTTTCTCACCCTGGCGGGCGCCAGCCTCTACTGCCTGATGATTGACGCCATCAATGACTATATGATCCGGTTCGTTGACCCGGTCTATCCACGCTCCCACTATGAGCTGTACTATTACGGTGGCGCACTGCTTAATGTCTTCCTGAAGTGGGAGGCAGACGGAAAGACCGAGCCTATAGATGCCATTGTGGAGGTCATCTGCCGCTGCTGCAATATTCCCCTTTCCTAGTATAGCCCAATTTAAATAACCTTACGTTTCACTGGTCTGCTTTCCCGGTTATACTAGAGCGTGTTTGAACCGTCTCTGCCAGCAACGAAGCATGTGCGGATTTTGGCTGAAAAGGAGGCATATTGTTTCGCGGCAGTTCTTTATCCGTATAATACCGCCGCGCACTCGTAAGGCGCAAGGGTCGCGGATGGCTCCAGCGTCTCCCTGTCATAGTTGGAGATCAGCACCCGGCCTTTCCCACTCTCCAGTTCATCCGGCATCTGGTATGCCGTTTCCTGCTCTGTAAAATTACAGACCACCAGAAGTCTCTGCGCACCCAGGGAACGCATATATACATACAGCTCCCCGCTGTCTGGCAGAAGAAGTCTGTAATCCCCGTATACGATGATCTCATGCTCCCTGCGGAGCTTTATGAGCTTCTGATAATAGCGGAACACAGAATCCTCTCTCGCCATCTGCTCCTTCGCATTGATCTCCTTATAGTTGGGATTTACCGCAATCCAGGGGGTTCCCGAAGTAAAGCCGGCAGAAGGGCTGTCATCCCACTGCATCGGAGTCCTGGCGTTATCCCTTCCTTTATAACTGATATAATCAAACATCTCTTCTGGCGGCACGATCCCTTTCTCCGTCAGTTCATGGTAAGCATTGATACTCTCAATATCCCGGAATTCCTCCAAAGAGGTGAACGGGTAATTCGTCATGCCGAGCTCCTCTCCCTGGTAAATGTAAGGAGTTCCCTGCATCATATGGAGACATGTCCCGAGAAGCTTCGCCGAACGCTCACGATACAGACTGCTGTCATTTCCAAGGCGTGACAACATCCTCGGCTGGTCATGGTTGCACCAGTACAGACTGTTCCACGCCTTTCCCTCAAGCTCTGTCTGCCATTTGCTCATGACCTGCTTAAGCTCCGTAAGCCTGATCTTTTTGTGATTCCACTTAAAGCTCTCGCCGCCGTCCAGATTCATGTGCTCAAACTGGAAGACCATATTCAGCTCATCCCCAGCAGAAGACGCATATTTTTTAGCCTCCTCTACCGTAACGCCGGCGCACTCTCCCACGGTAATCAGATCATACTTTGACAGGACCTCCCGGTTCATCTCCTTTAAGAATTCATGCACCCGGGGGCCATTGGCACAGCCTGGATCCCCGTAGCCGCTCTTTCCAACCCTGCCGTCAGGAAGTCCCGGCGTTTTTGAGATCAGGCTGATCACGTCCATACGAAAGCCATCAATTCCCTTGTCGCACCACCAGGTCATCATGTCAAATACTTCCTTTCTCACCAGTGGATTTTCCCAGTTAAGATCCGGCTGTTTCGTTGAGAAAAGATGCAGATAATACTGCTTCGTTTTCTCATCATATTTCCATGCCGAACCGCCGAAGCAGGCTCCCCAGTTATTGGGCTCCTTACCGTCTCTGTCATCTTTCCATATATAATAATCACGGTATGCATTATCCTTTGACGATCTGCTCTCTATAAACCACGGGTGCTCGTCAGACGTATGGTTTACCACCAGGTCCATCATAATCTTAATCCCCAGCTCATGGGCACGCCCGAGCATTCTGTCATAGTCCTCCATTGTTCCGAATTCTGCCATGACCGCCTTATAATCACTGATATCGTACCCATTGTCATCATTCGGCGACTGGTAAACCGGAGACAGCCATATGACATCAATCCCCAGCTCCTTCAGATAATCCAGCTTTCCTGTAATTCCATTCAGATCTCCGATTCCGTCCCCGTTGCTGTCACAGAAACTTCTGGGGTAAATCTGATATACAACACTTTCCTTCCACCATGCTTTCTCCATGTCTGTATTCCTCCTGATTCTTTATAACCGTAACGTTTATAGCTTCCTTTATACTATCCGTGGTTCTTCTGGCGGTATTCCCTGGGTGACACCCCGTAGACCCCTTTAAAGGCCCTTGAAAAATTCAGAAGATTGGGATATCCCACTGCCGTCCCTATATCGCTGACCGGCTCGCTCCCTGCCGCAAGTCTCTCTGCCGCCCGCTCCATCCGGTAATACATGATGTACTGCTGAGGCGACTGCCCTGTCACTGATTTAAACACTTTGCCGAAATAGCTTCTGTCCAGCCAGCATTTCCTCGCCAGCTCTTCCACGGAAATCTGTCCGGAATAATTCTCCTGTATATACCGGACGGCTTCCCTGACATAGCCCTCTCTGCCGCGTCCCTCCTTTGATGTCTTTCTGTACTTTGAGTTCCGGATCAGGCAATCCATAAAAATATAGAGATAACCTGTTGTTTTAAGAGAATGCTCCTCCCAGTTCTCTACGAGAGAGAGCAGGATCCGGCATAATTCCTCTCTGTGTTCCGGCTTCACAGGCGTGTACATGGGACGGGTGCACGTAAGGCCCGACACATGTATCAATTCTCCTGCTCTGGACCCTCCGAATTCCATCCACATATACTCCCAGATTCCCTCTGGAAAAGTCCTGCAGCAGCTCTCCTTCCCTGGTTCAATTAAAAATCCGCTCCCGGCGGATAGTGCGTAATCCAGAATACTGTCCGGCTCTTCCTCCACCCGCAAAACACCCCTGCCTGAAAGGATGTAATAAAAAAGATAATGATTGCCGGGTTCTGACCTCTTCATCTGCAGCGGGGCACATTTCTCAAGACCGCACTGATAGACTGTCAATTCCATAAAGCTTTCACTCCCTGTTCTATATACGTTTTGCGTAAAACCTGCTTTCTGTTTAATATTATATAACCACAAAGTACAAAATATCAATAGGTTTTGCGCAAAACGTAAAGTTGAACAATCCCAGACCGTCATTTTTATATACATTTCCTATCTGCCACAGAATCACGTACCACCAGCTCTGCCTTAAGCTTTGCATCCAGCGTCCTTCCTCTTGTTCCCTCAATATATTCAAATAGTTTTTTCACAGCAAGAGCTCCCTTTCTGCTGTTATCCTGACGCATGGTAGTCAGGCGGGGACGGCACAGCAGGGCAGCCTCGCTGTCATCAAAGCCTGCCACAGAAATATCGCAGGGCACGGAAAGTCCCATGTCCTGAAGATATGCAACCGCCTCGGCCGCATAGTAATCAGACGCAAAGAACAGCACGTCTGCTGTCTGTGCAAGCTCTTTTAAATGTTTCTCATAGTACATTTTCCTCTCCTGAATGTTCTGGGGGATTATAATATGCCGGATCTCAGTCTCCTTGATACCCCGCTTTCTGCCGGAAAGCAGTACGCCTTCCCAGCGCTCATGGTCTACTCCCACATCATTATCCGCCAGGAAGCCGAGTTCTCTGTGACCGCACCCGAACAGATAGTCTGCCATCTGACATCCGGCCTCTCTGTCATCAAGCCCCACATTTGCCACGCGCTGCTTTTCATAATACACATCAACAGACACAACCGGGGCACGGCACTTAAGCTGCAGCTTCTCGTTGTCCCTGGCGCTGAATCCAAGTGTAACAAGCCCCTCCACGTTCCATGTAGCGGCAAACTGGATCCCCTCCTCTGCCGTTGACACGAAATGAAGCAGCATGTAATAGTTTCTTTTATAAATCTCTGACTCCAGGGCCCGGATCAGCTCATTTGCAAAAGCATTTCCCTCCCTGTGCCTGTCCTCTCCCCCAGGCTCGCCTGCCAAGACGCCGATCAGGCGGGAATTCCCTCCTACCAGCATGACAGCTCCCATGCTGGGGACATAATCCATCTCCTTTAGAAGCTTTTGAATCTTCTCAACTGTCTCCCTTGACACCTTTTTATTATTCCCGTGGATCACATTAGAAACGGTCGTGGGGCTTACCCCCGCCTTCCTTGCTATATCCTTAATACGTACCATCTGCTTTTCACACACCCGCCTTATCTGTCTATGATCTTATTCTTCTGCCTGTACTCCCTGGGGGACATTCCATAGATGCTCTTAAACGCCCTGGAAAAATGAAGCAGGTTCGGATAGCCCACCGACGCCCCCACATCCCCAATGGAATCGTTATCTATAATAAGCGCGTCCGCTGCCTTCGCCATCCGGTAGCGGATCAGAAATTCCTGGGGAGACTGCCCCACCACCTTTTTAAAAACCTTTCCGAAATAGCTCCTGTCCAGCTTACATTTCTTCGCAATATCCTCCACCGTAATATTCTGGGCATAATTATGCTCAATATAGACCACTGCCTCCCGGGCGTAAAATTCGCTGAGCTGCCCGCCCTGAAGCTGCTTTTTAGAAGCAGAATATTTGATCAGGCTGTCCAGAAAAAGGTAAAGCCGGCCGATCAATTCCATGGAGGAGGCATTCTGACTCTTCACAATCGTAAGCATCTGCTCCGCCAACTGGTCCCCGTACTCCGGATGTGTAAGATGATATACCGGCAGCTTGTGGGAAAGACCGGCCAGTTCTACACACTCCTTTGCCCTTAAACCTCCGAATTCCACCCACACATATTCCCAGGGATGATTCTTATCCGCATAATAGGTATTGACGAATCCAGGCTCTATGATAAAGCCGCTTGGGGCTGATATATCATAATACGTTGTATTATCCTTCTCATCATTGGCATGAAGACAGCCTTTTCCTGAAATTACGTAGTGAAAAAGATAATTATTCCTGACATACGGCCCAAATGAGTGAAGCGGCTCACACTTTTCATATCCGTACTGGTAAATAGTAAGATCCATAAAGCGTTCATCCTGAAACACAGAAAACAGGTGATTCATCATAATTTTTCCCTCCTTCGTCTTTACTTCGTCATTCGCATCTGACTCCCACATCGAATTCTTACGGTCAGTACAGCATGTGCGCAGACCTGTTGAATGGTTACCGTCATTCTCCTCAAAAATTAATAGTAATTTTTGTGTATTTTCACGAAAAATTAAGGAATACTTATATTATATACCATGATGCGTCTATATTTCAATATTTTCGTCACAATCACGCATAACGATAACTTTCGGACACATACAAATATTTACGTCTGTTCGTCAAACTGCTATCATTCTATACAGAAATACACAAAATAATCATGCAACTTGACAATGCATGGAAAAAGGAGAGGTGTTGAATGAAGAAGAGATTAATTGCCACAGCACTTGTGGCGGCAATGCTGATTGGGACCATTATTTCAGCCAGCGGATGCAGTTCTGAAGGCAGCGCAGATGGTAAGACCCACATCACCTTGCTTCAGTACAAACCGGAGGCCGTAAAGGCTTTCGAGAAGATGGAAGAGGAATTCAATGCGACACATGATGATATTGTGCTTCAGATTGAATCCCCTAATGATGCCATGACCGTACTGAAAACACGTTTAATCAAGGAAGACGCTCCTGATATTATCGGGATTGGCGGAGACGTCAATTTTTCAAACTTCCTTGACGCTGAGATCCTCATGGATATCTCAGATTTTGAAGGCCTGTCACTGATTAAACAGGCATACCTGGACATTGACAAGAATCTGGAATTCGTTCCGATGGATGGCGTATACGCTGTTCCATATGTAGCGAATGCGGCAGGCGTTCTGTACAACCGTCAGATGTTCAAGGATAACAACTGGGAAGTCCCTACCACATGGAATGAGTTCATGACCCTGTGCGATACTATCAAGGCTTCCGGACAGCAGCCCCTTTACTTCGGCTTCAAGGATGTATGGACCTGCCTGGCTCCGTGGAACGCACTGGCATGTGACCTTGCTCCGGCCGATGTATGCCGTCAGGTTAACAAAGGCGAAACAAAATTTATTGATGAGTATGATGAAGTGGCACAGAAGATGCTTGAACTTTTAGACCACGCACAGGACGATCCGTTCACCTACAGCTACAATGATGCATGTACCGCATTTGCAAACGGAGAAGCTGCAATGTATTGTATCGGAAGCTATGCTGTTCCGCAGATCCAGTCTGTAAATCCAGACATGGACATTGATTCTTTTGTTATGCCTGGATGTGACAGCGAGGCTGACAATATTCTGAACTCAGGCGTTGACCTTCAGTTCTGTGTTACAAATGAGTGCAAGAACAAGGAAGCCGCATATGAGGTATTAAGCTTCTTATTAGAGGATTCTACCATCCAGACTTATCTGGACGACCAGAATGCAGTACCATGCAAAGATCAGGAGTTCAAGCTTTCTTCGGCTCTTGACGGTATGGTAAGTTACATTAACGAGGGAAGAATGGTAGACTACCAGGATCACTACTATCCGTCAGAGATGAGCGTGGACGCACAGATTCAGACATTCCTGTTAGACGGAAGCGTGGAAAAATTCTTAAATAAATTTGATACCGACTGGGTAAGATACAACCGTGATATTATCCGTAAGGTACAGGAATATGAAAAAAAGGGAGGGAATGAATAATGAAAAAACTCAGCAGAAACCAAACCTTTTTATTAATCACAGTTCCCGTGCTGGCATTGTTCTTCTGTTTTAATACTTTGCCGCTGATCAAAGGTCTTATATACAGCTTTACGAATTTTAAAGGCTTCGGAAGCTATGACTGGGTAGGAATACGTAACTACGCTGACTTATTTACAGATGCCCGTGTAGGAAAATCCTATCTGTTTACATTTAAATTTGCGCTGGTGGCTACTATCCTTACGAACGTAGTTGCCCTGCTTCTGGCACTGGGCTTAAACGGAAAGATCCGCGCAAAGAGCGCTCTGAGAGGTGTTTACTTTGTTCCAAGAATCTTAGGCGGACTGGTTGTAGGTTATATTTTTGGATATATCTTTACATATATCCTTCCCGCAGTTACCGGCGGCTCCAGTATGCTTTCTAACACAAACACAGCATGGCTTGCCATCGTGATTGTTGCTGCATGGCAGTCCATTGCACAGACAACACTTATTTACATCTCCGGTCTTCAGACTGTACCAGAAGATGTATATGAGGCAGGCGCGATTGACGGCGCTACCGGATGGAAGAGCTTCAAGGAACTGACCTTCCCGCTCATTATTCCATTCTTCAGTATCAACATGGTACTTAGCATGAAAGACTTCCTGATGGTATTCGACCAGATCATGGCATTAACCAAAGGTGGTCCTGCACAGAGTACAGAGTCCATCTCCTACCTGATCTACAACAATGGTATGGGCGGCGGACAGTTTGGTTTCCAGAGTGCCAATGCGGTGATCTTCTTTATCGTAATTGTTGCAATCTCTGTATTCCAGCTTAATTTCACAGGAAAGAAGGAGGAACAGTTATAATGAAACAGAAAAATAAAGTTGCTGCCACCACGAACTGGCCGCTTACAATCTTATTAATTGCCGGCTGTCTGACTGTTATCTTCCCGCTTTATATGGCAATTGTAATCGCCTTCAAGAAACCGACAGAAATGACAAACGACATTGCCGGGGCATTAAGTCTTCCGAAGAGCTGGAGCCTTGAAAACTTTGCAGAGGCAATGCGTGTCACAGACTTCTGGCATTCCCTGGGCTACAGCGTAATGATCACTGTTGTAACTGTTGTTCTCGCAATCCTGCTCCACTCCCTTGCCGGATACGCAATCGGAAGAAGCATGGCGAAAAACAAATTTTACAAATTCTCATACCTTTACATTGTAAGCGGTATGTTCGTACCTTTCGCAATCCTGATGATGCCTCTCGTAAAGCAGACTGCACAAATGGGGGTTGACAACTGGTTCGGTGTTATATTATGCTACTTAGTGTTCTACATGCCGATGAACGTTATGCTTTACACCGGTTATTTAAAGAACATTCCAATCGCACTGGAGGAGGCCGCTTTTGTGGACGGCGCTACTACATGGCAGACTTACTGGAAGGTCATCTTCCCGATCATGGGGCCGATGCATGCTACAGTTGCTGTACTTACCGCTCTTGGAACATGGAATGACGTTATGACGCCGCTTGTTATCATGTCCGGTACAGGGGCAAACACACTGCCTCTGGCACAGCTTACATTCCAGACACAGTTCGGTACGAACTACAACCTGGCATTCGCCTCCTACTTACTGGCACTGCTTCCGATTCTGATCTTCTATCTGGTATGCCAGAAGCAGATCATCAACGGTGTTGTAAACGGTGCGGTGAAGTAACATGCCAATCCTGTCATGCAGCCACGGCTGCATGACGTACTTAAAATTTTTACAATAACAGAGGACAGACTTATGGCGATTATACTTGACAAGACAAAATCATTATTTACCTTGCAGACAGACCATAGTATGTACCAGATGAAAAAAGACAGGTATGGGGTTTTACTCCATACCTACTTTGGTAAAAGGGGATCTGTATTTGACTACTCCTATCTGGTTACCTACGCGGACCGCGGCTTCTCCGGCAACCCCTATGACGCCGGAGACGAGCGCTCATACTCCCTGGACGCACTTCCCCAGGAATATCCTACATATGGGAGCGGAGATTACCGTACAAGCGCGCTTAAGGTGCGCTATCCGGACGGCAGTTTTTCCTGTGAACTCAGATTCAAAGACTTTGAAATTCAGGAGGGAAAATATAATCTTCCCGGGCTGCCGGCCATCTATCTGTCAGATGACGGCACAGATGGGCGTGCCGACACCCTGATCATCACCCTGGAGGATACACGCAGGCTTTTCTATGTGCATTTGTATTACGGTGTAATGGAAAATCTTGATCTGATCACAAGGGCCATACGCATTGAAAATCACAGTGAGGCAGATATTTATCTTGAGAATGTACAGAGTGCCTGCATCGACTTCCTGCACGGGAACTTTGATATGCACACCTTCTACGGAAGACATGTAAAGGAACGTACCTGCCAGCGCACTCCTGTTTCCCACGGCATACAGTCCATAGGAAGCACACGCGGTACTTCCAGCCACCAGTATAACCCATTTCTGATTCTTTCAGACAGAACCACTACAGAAGAGACGGGAAACTGTTTTGGCCTGTCACTTTTATACAGCGGTGACTTTCTTGGGACTGCCGAGCATGACCAGTATAATCAGACAAGGGTTCTTATGGGAATCCACCCGGATAATTTTACATGGTGCATAAAGCCCGGGGATTCCTTTTATGCCCCGGAAGCAGCCCTTGCCTGGTCCGGAAACGGCCTGGGACAGCTTTCCCGGATCTATCACAGGGCATACCGGGACAATCTGTGCCGGGGAATCTGGAAGACGAAACGCCGTCCGGTTCTTTTAAACAGCTGGGAAGGTGTCTATTTTGACTTTAACGGGGACAAGCTGGTAGAGATGGCACAGGAGGCCCGGGAGCTCGGTGTAGAGCTGTTTGTAATGGATGACGGCTGGTTTGGAAAACGGGATCTGGATGTATCGGGTCTTGGAGACTGGTTTGTCAACGAAGAAAAGCTTGGCTGTTCACTGGCCAGCATTTCTGAGCGTATCCATGCACTCGGAATGAAATTCGGCATCTGGTTCGAGCCAGAAGGCATCAATGAGGACAGTGAACTCTACAGGAATCACCCGGACTGGGCAATGCAGATTCCGGGAAAAGCGCCTTCCCGTTCAAGATATCAGCTCCTGCTGGATTTTTCCAGGGAGGATGTACGAGAATATATCCTGTCGCAGATCTGCCAGGTGCTTGACAGTACAGAAATAGAATATCTGAAATGGGACCTGAACCGGAGTCTCTCGGATATCTACAGCGCAGCTCTTCCCGCAGAACGCCAGGGAGAAGCCGCACACCGGTACGTACTTGGCGTCTATGATATGCTGGAGAAGCTTAATAGCCGCTATCCCGGCATGCTGATTGAAGGGTGCAGCGGCGGAGGTGGTCGCTTTGATGCAGGAATGCTCTATTACACGCCCCAGATCTGGTGCAGTGACGACACCGACGCCATCGAAAGACTGAGCATACAATACGGCACATCCTTCGGATATCCCATAAGCACAATGGGCTCCCATGTATCCAAATGCCCCAATGAGCAGACCGGACGCATAACGCCCATCCATACCCGCGCCGCGGTTGCCATGTCCGGCACCTTCGGCTATGAGCTCGACCCGCATGAGATGACCCAGGAGGAAAAAGAAACCGTAAAGTTACAGATTGAAGAATTCAAAAGCTATTATGACCTGATCCAGTACGGCGACTACTACCGGCTTACCAACCCGGAAACAGCCGAAAGCTGGCACAGCTGGCAGTTTGCTTCCAGTGACGGGAGCGAGGCGCTCCTCATTTCCGTTGCCCTTAAGACTCATCCCAACGGCCCCGGCTGCTGGTGCAGACTGAAAGGTCTGAAAGAAGACAGCACCTACCTGGTGAACGGAGAAGCATATCCAGGTGATGTACTGATGAATACCGGACTGCCGCTCCCGGCAGCGGCAGCCGAATATGAGAGCATCAGGCTCCACATAACTGAAAAATAAGCCAGTTGGGGACGGGGTAATTTTCATTTTACCCCGTCCCCAACTTGATTCTTGATATAATCCTTCACTTCGTCCCGCGGAATGCCAAGCGCCATCCCGATCTCCCCATACAGGAATTTCTCTGCCATCCCGAGATATTTATCATCCATGTTGATTGATTTTTTTCCCAGGGAAAGTCTTTTCATTTTCCGGGAATAAGATGTCTTGATCACTGCAATCCATGCCCGGCATTCATTCTTGAACAATGCCTCCTTATAAAGGGACTCACGCTTTTTCTCCTCTGCTACCCCAAGCGCCTCTATCAACGGCATGTCCTCAATCAGTTTCCTTGCCTCTTCTGCTGTAATCACATCGCGAATCTGTCCCCGTTCATTCGATACCGGAGTATAGAGGGTTCCGCCTCTGTCATACACCGGCTTTAGTGTGTAATACTCTTTCTTTTTGTCTGAACAACTCATATCCAGTGTTCCGATTGCAGTTACTTCACATATACCTTCTTTGTAATGTGCTACATAATTTCCAATTCTATACATTTTCATCACCCAATATTATTGTAACACAAAAAATTTTTATATGTAAAGAGTCTATTCTGTAATTTTTCTGAAAAATCAGTTGTTTTAGTTATGATTCACGGCAGTTACTGCCAAAGCGCAGTAATCCTGCGGAAGCGGTCTACGTATTCCTGGTCCAGATCACAGGCCTCGAAGCCCTTTTCGTCTCCCTGTTTTGGTATTCCAAGAGATACCAGCCGCTGGTCAAAGTCCTCTAACTCCAGATATGTCTCTTCTGCATACCGCTCTATCCTGTCATTTACAGACGGAACAGTAAACACTTTCTTTTTTCCGTCCAGTTCTATCTCATAATAAAAATTTCCTTTTTTCTGATATTCCAGAAGTGCAAAGCGTTTCTGTCCAAAGCCCGTCCGGATCCGGGATACGTCCTTGTACTCATACGCAATTCCAGATGGGTGAAGAGGAGAATGGCAGATAATCTTATCCTTTGTTACCACCGTGGCAGAGGCGAAGCAGCAGTACAGACTTACGATCCACACCACAATCAGTATGAATCTTATATCTGTAAGCCATCTGAAAATGCAGTACAGATCATACATATCCTCTAGCGCTTCGTCTGTCCTTCCGCGCCTCCTGCCAAGCAGAACACCGAAAAATGTCACTACCGGAACTACGATCAGATAGATCATCGCCTTTTCCGCCACTGGGTGATGCTGATAAAAATAATAATCCTCCGGCAGCCTCAGAATGATCTTTTCTGAAAACACAGTAACAAGAAACGCCAGCCCCATTGCTGCAGCCACTGAGATGATGATCAGTCCGGCCAGCCTGATTAATTTTAATAGAATTTTCATTTTTTTCATTCCTTGTACATTAAGGAACTGTGAAGAAATAACTTTTAACTTTTCATTCTGGCGCAGTATAAATCTGTATTCTTGACAGTTCCTAAGCTATATATCCTTCATTATAAGCTTTTACTTTATTATAGATGTAAAGCTCTGTCCTTGTCGCCATCATATAGGGCTGCACATATAAAATGCCTGCAACTCCGCATGTAAGCACAGTAAGGAAGATCCAACCCAAAAAGGAAAGGTCTAGAAGAAAGGCATTCATCTTCTCTCCATCCATCATCCTCCTGCTGATCTCGAATATCTCCTTCCGGTCCATCTGAGGATTCTCTGCCAGAATATAGGGCACCATGAGATACTCGTAGGACTTGATAATCCCCGGAATAATCAGAAGCAGAGACCACAGGGATATAAACAGATCCATCAGGAACATGGTCAGAACAATATTCCCATATCTCCCTGAGCGGAAGGATGAGGCAGCAATTCCGAATCCCCTGCCGCCATTTCTATTTTCAATAAAGAAAAGATTCCCTCCTACCATCAGGGCATTCCCTACAAGGAGCTTAAGCAGTACAAAGACTGCCGTGATCAGAAGACCGAAAACGGTAAATAATGAGATTGCCATAGTAAGCGACTGGTACAGCTCTGACATATCCACAGAGCTTCCATATAATCCAAATTCCGACAGACTCGCCCTCTGAGTCTCCAGGTTTTTCTTCACCGCCGCAAAATTCGGCACCCCTGAGAAAAATCCCATAATCAGTGCAACTGCAACACACTCCCAGTAATTTCGGGAAAATGCCATCTTCCCATTCGTTTTAAGCTGTTCTCTTGTCCACATAGCCACTCCTCCTACTGAATATCCCTGATCTTCTTACGCAGCGCCAGCACCTGGTTCGGCGCCACAGATAATTCATCAATCCCGATCTGTATAAAGTATTCTGTCATAGACAGATCAGCTGCCAGATCTCCGCATACGCTGATCGGCTTTCCCTCCAGATGTACATTATTCGTCACAATACGGATCATCTTAAGAAGAGCGGGATGGTACGGATTATAGTATTTACTCAGCCTGTGGCTTCCCCGGTCAAGACCAAGGGTGAGCTGTGTCAGATCATTGGTTCCTATGCTGAAAAAATCAACCTCTCTCGCCAGCTCCCCGCTCAGCATAACCGCTGCCGGCGTCTCAATCATAACTCCAATCGGAATACTTGCGTTAAAAGGTATCTTATCAGACTTAAGTCCTCTCTTCACACGTTCAATGGTATCCTTCGCCCTGATTACTTCCTCCAGTGATGTGATCATCGGAAGGAGGAGAGCAACATTGCCAAAGGCCGATGCCCGAAGAATTGCCCGAAGCTGCTCCAGAAAGAGTTCCTCTTTTTCAAACATGACACGGAGCCCCCGAAAGCCGATGGCCGGATTCTCCTGTCTTCCCAGGTCAATACACTGCGCCATCTTGTCACCGCCCAGATCCGCCACACGGATCACGACACGGTTATTCCCCATAGACTCTGCCGCCAGCCTGTATACCTGGAAGATCTGATCCTCTGTAGGGATCCGGTTGCCAGTCTCCATATATAAAAACTCACTCCGGAAGAGACCGATTCCGCCTGCGTCACTTCTGAGAACATTCTCAATATCCTCTCTTGTCCCGACATTTGCAAAAATATCAATCTTCTGTCCGCTCTGGGTAACATTCTCTTTGCCCTTAAGACGCTCCAGATTCCTAACTTGATGGACGCCTGCGTCCCGCCGCTCCTTCATCTTCGTAAGAGTCGAATAATCCGGTTCAATGTACACCTTGCCCTCATATCCGTCCACAATAATCGTCTTGCCCTCATAATCCTTCTTCAGCACCTCTCCAAGACCGATCACTGCAGGAATTCCCTTCGTCCTGGCAAGAACTGCCGTGTGGGAATTAATTGCGCCATACATGGTCACAAAGCCCAGCACTTTCGTCTTATCAAGCTGAACCGTATCACTTGGATAGAGCTCTCCTGCTGCCAGGACAAAGGGTTCATCCATAAACATCTTATCCTTAAAGCTCCGGGACAGAATCCTGATCAGCCGGATCGCAATGTCCCTCACATCTCCCTCATGGCCCTTGTTATATCCCTTTTTCTGGAATTCCTTGTCATTTAACAGGATGTCAACTGACTCCTGCACAATATATTCCACATTCAGCTTTTCTTCCAGAATAAGCGAGCTTATCTTGTCATTAAAGTCCGGATCCTCCAATATCTCCTGCTGCATCTCAAAAATGGCCGCATTCGCCTCTCCTACTTCCCTGATGGACAGATCATACAGCACCTTGAGCTCCGAAACAGCCTTCTCCTTCGCACGCTGGAACCGCTGGATCTCCTTTTCAACATCCTTTACATAAATCCTCTTGATCTCCTTTATGTCTCTTTTATAAAAGGCAAGTTTGCCGATAGCAACTCCTTCTGATATCTTCTTCCCTGTTAATGTAATCATCTCTTCAACCTCTTTTTACGAATCGTTGTCTATACCTTTACTTTACACGTACTGACAGGCTTCGTCAAGAAAATATCTTGAAAAAACTTGACAAATCCATTGACTTTTTCATCAATACACGATACAATGGCAAAGTATCATAATTCGAAATTTTTCGAATTACAAATTTCATTTTATAATGGAGGTATCGTTATGAAGGGTACAGTAAAATGGTTCAACAACCAGAAGGGTTACGGATTCATATCTGATGAATCTGGAAGCGATGTATTTGTACACTACTCCGGCCTCAACATGGAGGGCTTCAAGTCTTTAGAAGAGGGGCAGGCTGTAGAATACGACATAACAGAGGGCGCTAAAGGACCACAGGCAGTGAATGTAACGAAGATTTAACAGGTTAGGCCTATTAATCGTATTTTTGAAGCACTTTTTATTATTGAAAAGTATTG
>Ga0137307_101921_pt1 | contig 15862 bp, 15 predicted proteins | sample NAcewD2O_March_2_FD_97180 | JGI IMG/M metagenome (GOLD analysis project Ga0137307, IMG submission 97180) | Mouse cecal microbial communities from Vienna, Austria - N-Acetylglucosamine amended D2O_March | ecosystem: Host-associated > Mammals > Digestive system > Large intestine > Cecum | place...
ATAGAAATAAATTCATTCTCGTTTTTGTCTTTTTCGAAGACCGCAATGCGGTTCAGTAACCTTGCCAAGTGCTGGGTTCCCTTCAGTCCTGTCTCCTTTTTTGATTTGATAAGTCTCTTGAAGTGACCCCAAAAAGTTGTACAGGTTAAACATTATCCATTAATTGAAAGAGTTCGGTATTGCACCGGGCTCTTTCCTTTTAAGCGGGACTTAATTCTTTTATTGTTCTATATATTCCTCCAAATCTCTTATGAAGTTTTCTGGCGATTCAAACACTTCTGCATATAGAAGTTCAGATTTCATGATACCAAAGAAGTTCTCCATCATGGCATTGTCAAGACAGTTCCCTTTACGGGACATACTCTGTATAATGTGATGTTCCGCCAGGCGCTTCCGATAGCCCAAATGCTGGTATTGCCAACTTTGGTCAGAGTGAAGTATAAGCCCCTCAAGTCTGTCGAACCTGGTAAAAGCCTTGTCAAGCATATCGTACACCTGTTCCATATTCGGACTGCGAGAGATATTATAAGATATAATCTCACCGTTGAACATATCCAGTATCGGTGATAGATAAAGTTTGACCGAGCCAATGTTTATCTGTGTCACATCAGTAGCCCATTTGCGGTTAGGGGCTTCGGAAACAAAGTTCCTTGCCAGTATATTGGGCGCAATCTTTCCGACCTCTCCTTTGTAGGAACGATAACGTACTTTACGGATTCTACTCTTAAGACACATCTCATTCATCAAGCGCTGTACGGTCTTATGGTTGATGACAAACCCACGGTTTCGCATCTCTGCAGTCACACGTCGATAGCCGTAGCGACCTTTATGCTCATGGTAAATAGCCCTTATGGTTTCTCTCTCCATGGCGTACTTATCCTTCGCTTTCAGGCACTTCATATGATAATAGAACACAGAGCGAGCCATCTTTCTCAGCTTTAACAACAAGCCAAGAGGATATTCCGACCTTAGTTCGTCGATGGTTTTTGCCCATTGAGACGTGCTTGGGCTTTCTGTTCCTCGACTAAGGCCTTTACTTTTTTTAGCAACGTATTCTCTGCTCTCACGCGGAGGTTTTCTGCCTGAAGCTTCTCTAGTTCTGTCTGTGGGTCTCTTTTCTTAGGTCTTGTCATGGGAGCTTTTGGAGGTCGACCTCGCTGTTTTACGTCATATAGCGAGCCTCCCGACCGAACCTTTCTCAACCACGATAAAATCGTGTTGCGGTTCACGTCGTAACGAAGGCTTAACTGCTGCAAAGTTACTCCATCCTTGATATGTTCCAAAATAATTCTTTCTTTTTCTGCAGAAGTAAAGTGGTAACCCTTTGTTGATGTGAGAAGACCTTCCTCTCCATAGGCCCTGTAACGGGACAACCAGCCGCGAACCTGATGCTTGTCAAGATGACGTTCACGGCAAATGCTGACCAAGGTTTTACCACATGTAATTTCACTTACTACATTTAGCTTTTCTTCAAAACTATACTTCATAAAAAACTGCACTCCGAAAGTTTTGTGTCCAACTTTTGGGGTGCAGTTCAGAACATTTTTCTTGTTGCTTTGTTTTATAGAAGTGCAATAAACAAAATAAAAAAGAAAGGATGAATTATGAATCGAAAACATTTAATTTCCATTAGTGTATTAACTGCTATTCTTTTGCTATTTTACTGGTTGGTGATAGCGGAAGATATGAATGCTTGGTTAAGTACAGTTTGATTTTTCCATATTTTCTTTGTGCAATTATGCAGATAAAATGTATCTTCGCAAAAAATGTAGATGTATGAAAGGAGTAAATAATTCTTTTTTGCGTGCAATATGTGCGCTGATCATAGGTTTGATATTGGTGATGTTTCCCAATGAGGCAGGTGATTATCTGGTCATAACGGTGGGCGTGATGTTTATGATACCATCGCTTTTGAGTATTATCGGGTATTTTACGATGAGTGCTGCTGAAAGGAAACGTCTGCCGATTGAAGGGGTGGGCAGTTTCTTATTTGGTCTTTGGCTGGTGATTATGCCCGGTTTCTTTGCAGATCTGCTGACGTTTGTATTGGGATTTATTCTGGTGCTTGGAGGTATACAGCAGATATCATCGCTGTCTGTTGCCCGTCGCTGGATGTCGGTTCATGCAGGATTTTATATTATTCCGGTACTCATTCTCCTTGCCGGATTGGTGGCTGTGGTCAATCCGACAGGAGTACGTTCCACGGCATTCATTGTGATAGGTATCACAAGTTTGGTTTATGCAGTTTCAGAGTTGGTGAATTGGTTTACATTTACACGCAAAAGACCGAAAACACCAGTTGCGTCAAATGCTTCTTTGAAATCAGTAGACGACATTGAAGATGCGGAAATTTTGGAAGATAAATAATCATTTATCTTCCAGCCACTTATTTATCAGTTTCATTGCTTCTTCCTTTTCCTTCTCGGGTAATGTGTTGATACGTGCCAGGTGACTTCCATTGGGTTGGATAAACACATGGATATTTTTCTTGTTTTTCAGCCACGTAACGCCTGCTGCTGTCCACGGATCGTTCTGCCCGTAGATGAATATCATTTTGGGGTCGTTTTTCTTTAAGAAGGTTGTTATTTTCTTGCTGAGGGTTTTATCAAAATTCATGTCTTTCAGTTCTTTGGGAAGCATCAAGCGGTGCAGGTAGCCTTTACTTGATCGGATTGTGAGGTATTCCTTGAAAGGCTTTATGTCGTAGCCATAGTATCCGAGTTCACGGGCTGCTTGTACGAAAAAGGAAGCGCTCGGGCTGTCAGGAGTGAAGTAACCCGGTTCGCTGATGGTGAGCAAGTGGTTGAAGATGTCATCATCAGAAGCGTTAGCATCAGGAATAGAACTGATAGGAGTGCCCCATTGCCATAAGGCAAATGAATATTCCAATACTGAATAATCGTAGATTTCTTCAATAGGAACATTAAAAGTGTAGTTCTTTTCCATACAGTATTTCTCGAAACGGGGGAGTAGGGTTGCTTTCCGTTTCAATGTTTCCAGTTGGAAGTCCTCGATCTTTTTGCGATGCTCACTTGTAGAGACGTTACGTAGGAATGGTTCGTGACGACCGTCTTCCACTCCATAACAAAGCGGGGCTACATAAGGAACGGAAATATCTACATCATCCGGATAGAAAGTGCGGTAGAGAAGAGTGGTTTGCCCACCTTTGCTGATACCCGTTGCGATCCATTTACCCGGATAGATATTTTTGAATGCGGTGGTGACGGCGTGTAGGTCATCAGCGGAGTTTTCTGCAGTGAGATATTGCCAGTCTTTGGGTTCGGGAGTGGATTCCAGAAAATAACGGTATTCTACGAATATCATGTTGGCATTTAACATTGTTGAAAGCTCTTCGCGGTATTTAGGGTGAAGGGCGTAGGAGGCACCATAACCTTCGGTAACAATGATTGTGGGGCGATCGAAACCGACGTGAGAAACGATAACGCGTTGACGAAAGTTGCCCTTTTCCGGATGGCGGTGATCTAATGGTTGAGTGAAGTAGGTGACATACTTCTCCGAAAACTCGGAGGTTTCCAAGGGACGTATTTCCTTGATGGCTGAAATCTTGCTTATTTTTTGTTCCAGAACCGTTTGTGCAGATAGATATGCCGGTATGATTGTCAACAGCAGCACAAAGAGTGAAATCGTAGCGTAACGAATGCGTATTTTCTTCATCATAATAGGATTTAAATTAGGGGAGTAAAGATAGTATGTTTTTCTGAGAAAAGAGGATAAGTAGGAGTGGATAATTTTTTTATTCCAGATTCATATATAAATAAAGATAGTCCTTATTTCACAACAAGGACTATCTGCAAACTTAAAACAACCAACAAAAGAAATAGATAATTTTTTAGATTTATAATTTGAAGCCCACTTATAGGGGCTTTGTAACCCAGTTATAAATCCGGACTTATCTAATGAACAAAAGTTCTCTGTATTTGGGTAATGTCCACATCTGATTGTCAACGATCAGCTCTAATTTATCGATGTGGTAACGGATCTCTTCCATTGCCGGTACGATGGTGTCGTGGTAAGCAATGGCTTTTTCACGTTCATTCTCGATCTTGTTGGCAACCTTTCGTGCTTCGATCATAGCATCTACATGCTCCTTAATGAAAGCAGTGCGGTCGGCAATCTCTTCAATAAGCTCTAGGTTCTTGGCTGACAGTTTTGCTGCTTTGTCTTCTGCAAACAGTTTCTTCAGCTTATAAACGTTGTTGATGAGGTCCGTTTGATATTGTGTCGCTACAGGGATGATATGGTTCATTGCCAGATCACCTAACACACGAGCCTCGATTTGGATCTTCTTGGTGTATGTTTCCCATTTTACCTCATTCCGTGCTTCCAGTTCTTTCCGATTCAGCACACCGGTAGTTTCGAACATCTTTATACTTTCCGGTTTCAGGTAATTGTCAAAGATGAGAGGTACACTGGTTTCACAGTCCAAACCACGCTTTTTAGCTTCGGCTTTCCATTCTTCGCTGTAACCGTTGCCGTCGAAGTGTATAGGCTTGCATATCTTGATGTATTTGCGGATCACCTCGAGGATAGCTGAGATTTTCGGTTCACCTTTTTCGATAAGGGCATCTACGTCTTTCTTAAATTCTACCAATTGTTCGGCTACGGCTGAGTTGAGTGCAATCATGGCACAGGCACAGTTGGCCTCAGAGCCTACAGCACGGAACTCAAAACGATTGCCGGTGAAAGCAAACGGGCTGGTACGGTTACGGTCTGTGTTATCAATAAGCAATTCGGGAATCTGCGGGATATCCAACTTCATGCCTTGTTTGCCACTGAGGCTTACAAGATCGTCTTTGGTGCTCTCTTCTATATGTTCCAGTACTTGTGACAATTGTTTGCCGAGGAAGCTGGAAATGATTGCGGGAGGTGCTTCATTAGCACCCAAACGGTGTGCATTAGTTGCACTGGAGATAGAGGCTTTCAGTAATCCGTTATGTTTGTAAACTGCCATCAAGGTATTTACAATAAAGGTGATGAAACGCAGGTTATCTTCAGGTAATTTTCCCGGTCCCATCAGTCCAATGCCAGTATCTGTTCCCAATGACCAGTTGTTGTGCTTGCCACTTCCGTTGACACCTTTGAAAGGTTTTTCGTGCAACAATACGCGAAAACCATGATTGCGTGCGACTTTGCGCATCACTGCCATGATAAGCATATTGTGGTCTACTGCCAGATTACATTCTTCGAAGATAGGAGCCAACTCAAATTGATTGGGAGCGACTTCGTTGTGACGGGTTTTTACAGGAATACCGAGTTTTAGAGCTTCAATTTCCAGCTCTTTCATGAAGGCGGCTACACGAGTAGGGATAGCTCCGAAATAATGGTCTTCGAGTTGTTGGTTTTTGGCACTGTCATGTCCCATGAGTGTGCGTCCGGTCATCAATAAATCGGGACGGGCAGCATAAAGTCCTTCGTCAATCAGGAAATATTCTTGTTCCCATCCCAAGTAGGCAACGACTTTCTTTACATCAGGGTTGAAATAGTGACATACGTCTACGGCGGCTTTGTCTACGGCACGTAGGGCTTTCAGTAACGGTGCCTTGTAATCCAGTGATTCGCCAGTGTATGCAATGAAAATGGTCGGAATGCAGAGGGTATCATCGACAATGAATGCCGGTGAAGAGGGATCCCATGCACTATATCCTCTTGCTTCGAAAGTGTTGCGGATTCCACCATTAGGGAAACTGGATGCGTCCGGTTCTTGCTGAACGAGAAGTTTTCCTGTGAATTCTTCCATTACTCCACCTTTACCGTCATGTTCAATAAAAGCATCATGCTTTTCTGCTGTGCCTTCGGTGAGTGGATGGAACCAGTGTGTGTAGTGAGTAACTCCCATTTCGAGTGCCCATTTCTTCATGCCGGCTGCTACTTCGTCAGCAATGCTACGATCCAGTGGGGCGCCATTGTCAATCACATCAATCAGTTTGGCATATACCTTGCTGGGCAAATACCTGAACATTTTTTCCTTGTTGAATACATATTTGGCATAATATTCCGACGGACGTTCCGCGGGAGCTGCCACTGCAACGGGTTTCTTCTTAAACGCCGTTTCAACTACTCTGAATCTTAATTTAGACATAATACTTTGTGATTTATGATTTATACTTTATGATTTATACTTTATGATTTATGTTAGAGGTTATAGGCTGATTCTCCATGTTCATAGATGTCAAGACCTTCTTCTTCCACACGTTTCGGAACGCGGAGACCATGTAGGGCGTTAAGACCTTTGAAAATGATGAATCCCATGCCTGCTGCCCATATACCAACTACAAGGGCACCAAATAACTGAGCACCGAAAAAGCCTGCACCTGCACCGTAGAAGAGGCCTTCGCTGGTAGAGAACAGTCCGGTAAGTACCGTGCCAAGGAAGCCGCAGACCCCATGTACTGAAGAGGCACCTACAGGATCGTCGATTTTAAGAACTTTATCAATGAACTCAACTGAGAAGATCATTACAATTCCACAGAGTGTACCAATAATGACTGCGCCCAACGGAGAAACAACATCGCAACCTGCCGTGATACCTACCAAACCGGCTAAGATACCATTCAGTGTAAGTGACAAAGACGGTTTGCTGAATTTCAGCCAGCTGACTGACAAGGCAAAGAAACCACCGGCACAAGCGGCAAGATTGGTGGTGAGAAATACATGGGAGATAGCTTCTTGATCGGCTGTAGAAGCTGCTGCCAACTGTGAACCTGGGTTGAAACCGAACCAGCCGAACCACAGAATGAATACTCCGAGAGCTGCTATCGTCAGGTTATGTCCCGGAATGGCTTTAGATTTGCTGTCTTTACCATACTTGCCGATACGAGGGCCAAGGATGGCGGCACCAACCAGTGCAATCCATCCACCTACGGAATGAACTATCGTAGAACCTGCAAAATCGTGGAATGTAGTGCCGAACAAACTTATCATGAATGAACCTTCTTCACCGTTCATTAGCCATCCGCCACCCCAAGTCCAATGACCTGATACTGGATAAATCAGTAAACTGATGAAGATAGTATAAATCAGATACATAGAGAACTTAGTACGCTCTGCCATGGCTCCCGAAACGATAGTGGCGGCTGTAGCGCAAAACACTGTCTGGAAAATCAGGAATCCTTCAGTAGGAAGCCCGTTCCCGTTGTAGAATGAGAGGTCAAAAAAGTGGGGCATCCCTACGAAGTCACCTACGCCGAACATAAGTCCGAAACCGATGAACCAATAGAGCAGGGAACCGAACATGAAGTCTACGAAGTTCTTCATTAGGATATTGGCTGTATTTTTAGTCCGTGTAAATCCGGCTTCTACCAATGCGAATCCCGGTTGCATGAAGAATACCAACATGGCAGCTAGAAGCATCCATACTGTGTTGATTCCGTTTACTAATTCATCAATCGCGTCAGGAGTACTCTCTTCTGTAGTTATCTCCTCTGCGACGGTTGTTGCCGAGGATGCTATCTCACTGATCGTTACGGTGTCCTGTGCGGAAATTTCCGTGGCCATACAGCTCGCTATAAGGATAGCACCGACTATGCACAGCTTGCTGAAGCTGTACTTCTTATATTTATCCATAATGTTTTTTGTTTATTTGTTGTACTTGTATTCTTTGGCTTTAAGAGTGGTTTGTTGCTGCCGTTTTATCTTTCTTGTTCAGCATTATAGAGGGCGATGTCACCTCTTTCAGCGGTACGGATGCGGATGGCATCTTCAATGGGGATAACAAAGATGCGTCCATCGCCGATCTCTCCGGTCTGCGCAGCTTTGATAATGGCTTGCACTGTCTTTTCCGCATTCTTGTCACGCACGACGATGGAAATCAGGATACGTTCAATGGAACTGGTGTCGTACATGACGCCGCGGTAGGTACGGGCTTGGCGTGATTTTCCTATACCTCTTACATCATAGTAGGAGAACCATTCAATGTCCGCTTCAAGCAATGCCTCTTTTACATCCTCGAATTTGGTCTTACGGATAATTGCTTCAATCTTTTTCATACCTTAAATATTATGTGGTTTCTGATCTTTGGAATGGGCAAGGTATCCGATGTATTGGTTGGCAATAGTTTTCCTGTATACCTGTACCTCATTCATTTGTCTGTTTTGTTTGGGTTAAAAACTGATACCAACGGCAAAATAGGTTCCTTGCGTGTGGGGATTGAACGTCAGCTGCGCGAAAACTGGCAGTGCAAAAGTCTTATTGAATTGGATCTCTTTGTCAGCTCTCAGGGTGAGGTTGGTAATGTTGAATTTATCGGCGTATGCACCTTCCCACGGGGTAAAACCAACTTCTGCCGACCAATCCAGTCCGCCTAATTTGAAAGGAGCACTGACACCGATATAAGTGGAATAAGCTCTATCGCCATTCTCTTTGGTGTAATCATCTCCAGCGAAGTAGGTGTTCCAGCTTAATGCCAACGGACCAAAGTCGTATCCGAGAGTTGCTTCGAAAATATGTGCAGTACTGTGTGAGCCATACTTGAAATAATTTCCTGTATATCCGCCATCTGCCTGATGATAAGAGAACCAGTAGTCGGTGACTGCAACGCTGAAACCGCCAGTTTCATATCCTAATGTAAGGTCTATTTCCCTGGCATCCTCTTTGTCGAGTCCTACGGATCCCCATGCTGCCAATGACACCCCCTTATAACCTACCGACATGCTGGGCTGGATGCTTACTCCTCCGCAATCTGTGCCACGCCAGATGTAGCCACTTACCAGATCGGCACCTACTGATGCTTCCACTTTGTCCTGCGCATAGGCAGTGAAGGGAAGTATTGCCGATAGTACTGCGATTGTCATTGCTTTCAATTTAACACTTTTTGTTTTCATACTTTTTACCTTTTTAAATTTAAAAGAATTGCAGATGATCAGTCCGACGTATAGTATATATAGCGCGCTTTAACTACTTATTTATGATTCGATTAAACCAGCCAGTTCCTGATTCTTCTCATGGCCTCTACGCAGTTTTCATGATTACCGAAGGCGGTCAGGCGGATGTAACCTTCTCCACTGGGACCGAATCCTACTCCGGGTGTTCCTACCACGTTGGCCTCATATAACATTTGCTCAAAGAATCGCCATGAACCGATACCATTGGGTGTTTTCAGCCAGAGGTAAGGGGCATTCACACCGCCATAGACTTTCAATCCGGCAGCTTCCAGTCCCTCTTTCATTGTACGGGCATTGTTCATGTAGTAATCTATATTCTCTTTTATCTGCCGTTTGCCTTCCGGGGTATATATGGCTTCGGCTGCCCGTTGGGTGATATAGCTGGTGCCATTGAATTTGGTGCATTGACGACGGTTCCACAGGCGGTTCAGAACAATACGTTCACCGGTCAGGGTGGCGGCGGTCAGTTCTTTGGGGACTACGGTATATCCGCAACGTACTCCGGTGAAGCCGGCTGTTTTTGAAAAGCTGCGGAACTCGATGGCACATTTCTTAGCCCCCTTTATTTCGTAGATAGAGTGGGGGACATCCTCCTCTTGTATAAATGCTTCGTATGCGGCATCAAACAGGATGAGCGTATCGTTGGCAAGTGCATAATCCACCCATTTCTTGAGTTGGGCTTTGGTCAATGTGGTTCCTGTGGGATTATTCGGATAGCAGAGATAGATGATATCGATGCGTTTGTCCGGTATCTCGGGGACAAAATCGTTTTCAGCACTACATGGCATATAGGTGACATTGCTCCATTTGCCGTCTTCTTCCAGTACACCTGCACGACCGCACATCACATTGCTGTCTATGTAGACGGGATAGATCGGATCGGTCACTCCTACGCTGTTGTCATGGCGGAGAATATCTCCAATGTTACCCGTATCGCTTTTGGCTCCATCATTGATGAAAATTTCCGTCGGGCTGAAATGGATTCCTCTCGGGCTATAGTCATGTTTGATGATAGCTTCAATCAGAAAGTCGTATCCTTGTTCAGGACCATATCCGCGGAATGTCTTGCTGTTTGCCATCTCTTCCACTGCCTTGTGCATCGCTTCGATGCAGGCAGGTGGCAGTGGTCGGGTGACATCTCCGATTCCCAAGCGGATAATTTCCTGTTTGGGATGGGTTATCCTGAAAGTATTCACCTTTTTAGCTATGTCTGAAAATAAATAACTTCCCGGTAGTTTTAAAAAATGCTCATTTACTAATGCCATACTTTTTTGTTGCTTTAAGCGTTTATTTTAGTGGTGAATGATTCATTATCAATCTCTATTTCTCCTTCAAATACGCGGGTTGCTCCTCCGGTCATTGCCACATGCCCGTCCTTTTCGTTCCATTCGATGTGGAGCCTGCCTCCATCCATGATGATATCTGAAGCTCTTCCTGTCCATCCTGTGAAGGCGGCGGCTACAGCGGTGGCACAAGCTCCTGTTCCGCAGGCTTGTGTAATGCCCGAACCTCTTTCCCATACCCGCATCCGGATGCTGCCATTCTCAAGCAGTTGGGCAAACTCCACATTGATCCGGTCGGGAAATAAAGGATGGTTTTCCAACTCCGGTCCGATGCTTTCAAGGTGGATATCCTTTATGTCATTTACGAAGATCACCAGATGGGGATTTCCCATTGACAGGACAGTGCCGGTGAATTGCTTTCCTTGGGCCTCTACGATTTGTTCATGTATGCCGGCAGGAGCTCCCATATCTACGGTGACACTATCCACTTTGCCATCTTCTATGTGAAGTCTTAAGATTTTGATGCCCGAAAGTGTATCAAGGGTGATTGTGGTCTTTGAGGTTAGGCCATATTCATATAAGTATTTCCCGATACAACGGCTGGCGTTACCGCACATCTGGGCCTCCGAACCGTCCGCATTGAAGATACGCATACTGAAATCTGCTTTGTCTGAACTGCCGATGAGTACAAGTCCGTCGCTTCCAATTCCTGTGTGGCGGGCACTCCATGCAACTGAAAGTTTGTCAGGGCTTTCGATGGGGGATTTGATGGTATCTACATAAATATAGTCATTGCCTGCTCCATGCATCTTGGTGAATTTAATCTTCTGTGTCATTTAGTACCATATTAATGGGGTGATACTTTCTTTTTGTTTTAATTATGCTGCAAAGATACTGCGTTTTGGTTTTCTTTTATTGAAAAGGATATCTTATTTCTACTTTTAGTGCAAAATCTTTCACTCCTTTTAAATATATACTGCTCAAGTTTTAAATTAAAAGTTTATAGGGGTATATTTGAATATTTTGTTATTGACGGAATTATTTTTGTATATTCATTCCATGTAAATAAGGAAGCGGATATGTACTTTTGGCATGAAATGGAGCATATAAAACGAAAAAAAGTTCCATAATGTCAATATTGGATGCGTCGTCTGCGTCTGCGGTGACGTTTTTTCTGCTTATAGTTACTGATACGTTTCCATACGATCCAGACAAACAAGGCACCGAAGACGGCAAAGATAAGAAGTACGATACCCGTATTCAGGTTGTCTCCCTTGACGCGGCTCCACATCTCGAGCACGAGTTCAGTGCGGTCGCCGAAGTCGCGTATCATGGCGCAACGCTCCACGACCTTGCGGTCGGGATATTGAATCGGATTGATGGGAATGCAACTTGCTTCGGGACCGAAGAAATAGCTGAGATCGGAGTATTGCTCAAGCGTCGAATCTATCTTGGCTTCCATGATTTCGGGAGTAGCTACAGCGCTGACATACCCGATGGCGTCCATGTTGCGCAAAGCAATGTCCGGCTGGCAGAGATAGTTGATGAAATAGCTGGCAGCCTTCACGTTGCGGGCGTATTTAGGGATTGCCCATCCGTCATACCAGATATTGCTTCCCTCGCGGGGAACTTCGTAGTCGAGACTGACCCCTACGGCTTCCGCCTCTTCGATAGCCCAAACCGCATCGCCGCTCCAGGTCAGGTTGAGCCACGTCTTGTTCTTGGTCATCATCTCCTTGCCGAAGTCGGCTTCCCAACCGGCGATATTGGGTTTCAAGGCTTTCAGGTATTGTTCTGCCAAGGCGATTGCTTCCGGAGAGTTGTTATTCATCAGTTGCTCTACAGTAATGGTGCTATCGGCAAGCTGGCTGGCATGTGCATAGATGATGGCAGTGCCATACGCATCGCGATAACTGTCTTTCATCAAGATTTTACCCTGGTTGGCGTCATCCCAGAGGCATCCCCAGGTGCTGACTTCTTCACGGGTCTTGAAGTTCTGGTTATAGAGGATTCCGGCGGTGCCCCACATGTAGGGGACAACGTAATCGTTGGTATGCCGTCCGGGTTGGCTGATCTTCTCCAATTCCTTCCGGATGTAGGGTGAGATATTGGGGATATAGTCGGGTGTACTGCCGAAGTTCCTCTCGATGGGGAGCAGCAGGTCCTTCTTCAGCATACGTTCGATGATGTATTCCGAGGGGCATACGAGGTCGAAGTCTTCTTGTCCGCGTTCGATTTTGGTGAGCATGATCTCATTGATATCAAAGACCTGGTAGATGATGCGTATCTCTTCGCCGGTCTGCTCTTTGTACCAGGCAGGAAACTCGGAAAGGACATCTTCGTCGATGTAGTCGGCCCAGTTATAGACTTTCAATACGTGGCTGCGCTTCTTGCCTGAGTCGGTGCAGGAGGCGAGCAGGAAGATGCAGAGGAGGAAGGGGAGGAATCTTTTCATTCGCTTATTTATTTAAGTTTCGCAAACTCAATTTCTTAATTTACAAGGTTTCAGTTGATAAATATACAAGGAGTAAAGTATAGGTTATAACTCTTAACCTTATGACAAGCATTTTTCCCTTGTCACCTTGTTACCTTTGTTCCCTGCAAAAGTTGAGCTTGCGAAACGTGAGTCATTTATTCTTTTCTGGAGCGTTCAGCTCTTTTGTTGATTACGATTAGCAATACTAATACCGTTACAAAGATGATGGTCGACAACGGGCGTAATTCCGGGGTAAGCCCTCCTTTACGTGCGTCGGCATAAATATAGGTGGAAAGCGTTTCCAGGCCCTCGTTGCCAATGGTGAAGATGGTGACTGCAAAATCATCAATGGACAGGGTGAAAGCCAGAATAAATCCACTTATCATGCCCGGCAGGATTTCGGGGAAGATAATCTTACGCAAAGCTTGGAAAGGCGTGGCACCCAGGTCGAGTGCGGCCTCATAGACATTCTGATTCATCTTTTTCAGGCGTGGCATGACACTGAGCACTACGTAGGGCGTACAGAAAGTGATATGCGCCAGCACCACCGTTGTGAAGCCCTGCGATATGCCGAAGCTGACAAACAGCAGGAACAACGATACTCCCGTGATGATATCCGCGTTCATCATCGGGATGGCGTTGGTGAAGTTCATCACCTGTCGGGTACGTGAGCGCAGGTTGAAGATGCCGATGGCTGCCAGACTTCCTAACAGGGTGGATGCCGTAGCCGCAATCAGTGCGATGACAAACGTGTTCCAAATGGCACTGATCAGCGAATGGTGCATGCCGCCTGTGAAGAGGGAGCTGTATAACTTGGTGGAAAATCCGGTCCAGTTGCCCAACACCTTGGCTTCGGTGAAGGAGAAAATCATGATAATCAGTATCGGCGAATAGAGCAACGCCAACAGCAACCACAAATATCCTTTGGTCAGTATACGTGTCATCATATCACACCTCCGCTTTCATTTTGGGTGCTGTCGTCCTCGTTCGTAAACAAGGCAGTGACGCCAATCAGCAGCAGCATGATGAGCGACAAGGCAGCTCCATAGTTCCACATTCCGTTATAGATGCTCTCCTGTACGGTGGTACCGAACAGTTTGATGTTGTTCATTGTCAGCAGTTCGGCAATGGCAAAGGTGGATACCGTAGGCATGAACACCATCACCACGCCGCTCATGATGCCCGGCATGGAGAGGGGAAGGATTACCTTGCGGAACACCTGCATAGGCGCAGCACCCAAGTCCTGGGCGGCTTCTATCAGACTGCCGTCCATCTTCTGCAACGTGTTGTAGATGGGGTATATCATGAACGGCAGGAAGTTATAGACCATGCCGAACACCAGTGCCCCTTCTCCCAACGGCAGGTTGAGGAAGTCAAACAGCGCCACGGTGGCAAGCGTACGTATCAGGATGTTTACCCACATCGGCAGGATAAACAAGACCACCATTGTCTGCGAAGTATTGAATTGCTTTTGACTCAGGATATAGGCTGCGGGATACCCCAAAATGAGGCAAGTCAGCGTGGTAATAACGGCTATCCCGATAGAGTAGATGAACGTATTGATGGCTTCGGGATGCAGCATGAACTTGCGGAAGTTGGCAAACGTGAACGCCCCTTCGGCGTCCGTGAAAGCATAGAGCACAATGAGCAACAGGGGCATCACCACAAAGATGACAAGAAACAGGGCGTAGGGAACAGTCCAGTTCCGGCGGCGCATGAAGAAACGGGATATATTACTGAGCACTTCCTTTCCTATTAACGGGTTCAACAATAGTAGATGGACGCAACACTCGGATGTTCTGCGGAGCGATAGTGATACCTACCCTGTCGCCGTCGTCCCAGACATCATTGGTGTCGACAAAGATATCTTCATCCCAGTCCGTCAGTACGGTGAGATGGTAATGGTTGCCTTTGTAGAGGATGAATTTCACCTCGCCGGTCAGTAGTCCGTCTTCTTCGTTGTCTTCGAGGATGACGTTCTGGAAATCAATCTCTACCGACACGTCACTGCCCGGAGTGATGTCCTGCACTTCCGCGCATTCGAAGGTACATCCGAGGAACTCCACATGCTGTTTGTCCACCAGCCGTCCGGTAAAGGTGTTGCGGGTGCGTTCCTTCTTCATGACGTGGATGTCGAAGGGCTTCACAAGCAGTCCCACTTCGCGACCGGCCTCAAAGCTATGGTAGTCCTGCACCATAAATTCGTAGCCTTCACCGGTTTGCACCATCATTTCGTAGTGCACACCTTTGAAGATACACGAGGTGACACGCCCGGTCAGCTGTGCGGCGGGGGAAGGATCGAAAATATAGATGTCTTCGGGACGGATGACCACATCGACAGGGGTATTGGTTCCGAATCCCTTGTCCACGCATTCAAACTCATGCCCGGCAAAGGAGACCGATTTGTCTTGCAACATGATACCGTTCAGGATGTTGCTTTCACCGATGAAGTCGGCAACGAAAGAGTTGATAGGCTCGTTGTAGATGTCGGTCGGCGTGCCTATCTGCTGGATGCGTCCTTCACTCATGACGACGATGGTGTCGCTCAGAGTGAGGGCTTCTTCTTGGTCGTGGGTGACGTAGATGAAGGTGATGCCCAGTTTCTGATGCATCTCTTTCAGTTCCATCTGCATGTCCTTGCGCATCTTCAGGTCGAGGGCGGCAAGGGGTTCGTCCAGCAGCAGTACTTCCGGTTCGTTGACGATGGCGCGGGCGATGGCGACGCGTTGCTGTTGTCCGCCAGAGAGTGAATCGACGTCACGGTCTTCGTAGTCCGTCATGCCTACCATGCGGAGTGCCTGTTTCACCTTCTTACCAATTGTGGCTTCGGGCATTTTCTTGAGCTTCAGTCCGAAAGCAATGTTGTTGTATACATTCAGATGAGGGAAGAGGGCATACTTCTGGAAGACCGTGTTCACCGGACGTTCGTGCGGCGGTGTTTGGGTGATGTCACGTCCACCAATGGTGATAATACCTTCCGAGGCAGTCTGAAAACCGGCTATCAGGCGAAGCAAGGTAGTCTTGCCACAGCCGGAAGGCCCCAGGATAGTTACAAATTCGCCCTTACGGACAAAAAGATTTACATCATTCAGTACGACTTTGTCTCCAAAGCGCTTTGATACATGTTCCACACCGATGATGCAGTCTGAATTTTGCATAAGCGTTATAAAGTTTAACCCAGTAACGAATTGAACGAATTGTGC
>Ga0137307_101923_pt1 | contig 15835 bp, 21 predicted proteins | sample NAcewD2O_March_2_FD_97180 | JGI IMG/M metagenome (GOLD analysis project Ga0137307, IMG submission 97180) | Mouse cecal microbial communities from Vienna, Austria - N-Acetylglucosamine amended D2O_March | ecosystem: Host-associated > Mammals > Digestive system > Large intestine > Cecum | place...
TCAACATATCCCTTCATAGATAGGATTTGCGCATTCAGTATCGAGATGATCTCATCATTTTTATCATCTTCCCATTTCTGAGTAGCTTGTTTGGACGGAGCTGTATATGATGTTCTACTCAATAGTTCAGTTATGTCGGCAATCAATTCTGGCGAAAGTTTTAATCTATTATCCTCAAGTTCGCCTTTTAGAAGTTGTATTCCAGCTGCTGCATCCTTGCCCTTATTCTCCCATGCATAAACACGATCTCTTAAAGATTCTTTTGAATAATCGATGCCTTCCGTCAGTTCTTCAATCTTCTCTGACAGCTTAGTTGTAACATGATTTCTCCACTCTCTTATATTCAAAGTTTGTTTATCAGCTTCGTCTCTTTTTCCGCCTTTTCGGTAAGAAGGTATTCCATTTCCTTCTAACCCAACTATGACATTTTCAACAGCCTCATGCTGAAAACTTGAAACAAGAATTCTTGGAATCTGATTATCATTATGCTTCTTAAAATATTCTTCAAATCGCGCAATAATAGCCTTGATTACTGTTGTTTTTCCCGTTCCAGGAGGTCCCAAAATCAACGCAATATCAGGAGTATTCAATGCTACTTCAATGGCTTCTCTTTGAGCATCATTAAACACCTTGTCAGGGTACTTTCGTAATAACATATTGGTTATAGGTTGCTCATGGATACTTGTCTTATCTACACTTACACCCTTATCAATAATCATCGCTAAATTACTAATTGGGCACTCTCTTGCAAGAATTGTGTTTCTTGCATTTTCGCGTCTCATCAAACGAACGGAATCGCCTGCGATTGAATAGTAAAGGAATCCTTGATTTGGCAATTTCTTTCTCTCGCTTCCGGTTCTATCGTAAATAACGCATATATCATCATCAATTTCTACAAACGTGCCTACATGAATAGGTTTAATGTCTCGAATCTGATCAGAATTATCAAATCGATCTAGGTTCTTGATTTCTTCATTATCTGTACAATCTATCTGTGCATCATCTGGAAATGGTTCCTCGAATGAACTCTTAAGATGAAATCTATATTCAAAACAGTCTGTCAGCACGCACTCATAGCTGGTATATTCCATCACACCATTTTCAGTAGCTTGTTTCAATACAAATAGACGCTCTAAATCGTTATATGCATCCCAAATATCAAAATATGCTCCTCCGCTAACAATCTTCATCATTCGTTCAGTCACTTCCCTTGAAATGGATGCGCCCTTTGTTGCATTCACAAAAGATACATAACCTCGCATGATAAATGGGTTATCAAAATCTGCTCGACTTCTATCATATCTAACAAGATTTGTTGCCACATACACATTATCAACCTGAGATACGTGCAAAGCTCTGTCTTTGGAAACAATTGTAAAGTTTGCCCCCTTACGTCCATACCCTTTTACAAAAAGCATATCATTATACTTAAAAGCGTTATTAAGGTATTCAATTGGATCCTGACGATCCTTTACTCGCATCTTTCCAATTACTTCTTCTCCGACCTCAATTTCGATTCCCTGCATAGCATTAAAGTTAATCGTATCCTGAAAAACCTTTACTTCAACAATCAAATTCTGATCATCTGCATCAATTACTCTAACGATTGTCGCTGGAGAATTTCCACTTAAGTAAATGTTATCCAAAGCTCTTCTATTAACCTGATTCACTACAATTGAAGAAGTCTCCGAATCTTTTTTTGCTTCGTATGTATCACTCATATAATTATATACAAGGTCAATTACATCACCTGCTACAACACCTATATCTCTAAGGAGCTTGATTTCGCATTTATTATTTCCACCCCATATAATATCTTCTGCTTGCATTGTCTCCTCCTATAAGAAAATGGCATATCTAAATACCAAACCTTTATATTTATCATCTATCTCAGAATTTGGATCAGCCATAATATCAATATCTATATCACTGAAGAAAATTCGATCTTTGTATCCTATTTCAACTGCTCCTAAATCCTTTGTAATAGGGACTCTAGTCTTTTGTCCATTTTTAAGTAAATACAAAACGCTATTTTTGCTGTTTACCAAGTAGAACTTTCCATCCTTTGCTTTATTAATAGCAAAATATTGGTCTACCGGTCTTGAAAACTTATCACGTTTTACATACAGATTTGAAATGTAATTATTCGTAATCGCGTTCTTTTCTTCTCTTAATACAAATGACTCAACTGGCTGTTCTTCCATAACAACTCGCTTTCTGGTCTTTGCATCAAGGACATAATATCTGTCCTTAAACTGCAAGAAAAAAGGTCTTGGGTTTTCCTCATCACACCATGGACAAAAATATTTTCTATTTTTGTCAGGACTTGCAAAATGCCAGTGCCCACATTCTGGACATTTCATCACTTTATTTGATGCCTCTAGACAAGCAAGTGCAAATTCTCTTGCTGTTGCTCTAGCAACACGACTCTCCTTCCCTTTAACAAATGTCTTATGAAACAGATTTGCTAATTTTGTTGTAAATACTACTTCTGCTGGCAACATCTGTGTCGACATATTGGGAGAATCTTCTTCATCAACATAAGGATATAATCCTCTATATGCCTGTTCTTGTTGTTCTGGGGTTCCATCCTCGACCATATCTCCAACATAAGGATGTCCACATCTTAGCAATTCGAAAAGAATTACCGCTAAAGAATAATCATCTGTAAAAATATCTGGTTGCATCTGCTTATTCATAATTTCAGGCGCCATATATCTTGAAGTTCCAAGGATATTTCCGGAATCTCCCCCCGGAATATAAATATTATCAATATCAATCATACAAATAGATGCAACTTTAGGATCCTTATTAACAAGTATGTTATTTCCAGAAATATCACAATAAGCTCTGTTTGATTCATGGAGAAGAGCAAACTGCATTGCAATTTTATATCCAAGGAATAGTCTTCTCCTTAATCCACCTGTTTCTTCGTTGTACCACTCTGACAAACTCATCTCTCTTGAAGGAACCAACAACTTATTTAAAGAAACATGATTCACAACCTTTTCCATTGCATAACCGATATATGGTTCAACAAAAATATCCAATGGCTTTATAAACTGATCTGGATAGCTCTGTTTTGCAAGCCACTCCAACTTGTTTAATCTATTTCTATTCTGAAATTCGTTTCCTCTTTTATAAAGCTTAATAATAAACTTTCCTGTTGATTCTTCATACACAACGCCTTGAGCGCCTTGCTTATCCACCTTCTCGGTTAGAAGATAATCCTGACCAGATGTCGATGTAATAATCATACCTTCTAGGTCTTTCACACTTCTCCCTCCAATACTAATAATCCGATTGTTTTGTCATCATCATTTTTTTCCCTCAAATGATTCATCCACAATTCAATCTCTATATCTCTTGCTTTTACATCTTTTTCTTTTACTAATGTAACTAAATATCTTTGAAATGCATCAATAGCTTCTAAATCAAGTTCTTTGCTAATTCCATCTGTAATTGCAATTGCAACAAGATTCTTAACATTTTTCTCCGTTCTCACCTTGAATGAACTTTTTAAAACAACTTCTGCTAATGCATATGTCTCGACTGTATAGAACTCATCCATATCTGTCACCAAAATCTGTTCATTTCCAAGCCTCGAAACTATTAATCCATCACCAATCTGTCCTATTACAACATCACCATTACACCAAACAACGAAATTTAGTGTTGTTCCGTAATCATTCCATGAACCATCAAAATGATTTTTCCAATCGTGAACAACAAATCGTCTTATTTCATCACTATCATCTGTTCTCAGTTCGGACTTTGATAGTTTTAATGCCAATCGCTTTACTGTATCAATAGCAGCCTCGGAACCTTTTTTTGCCCATTTACAAGAGCTGACTCCATCTGCAACAGCTAAACAATATGTATCATTACAGACTTTTCCAACAAAAACTGAGTCTTGATTTTCCAGATTCAGTTCTTCATGTCGTTTTCCTATTTCACTATATGAAAATTGAATAACCTTTCTCTCATTCTCCATATCAATCATATAATCACTTCATCCTCATCTTCATCTTCCCATTTAAGGAAACTCTGTATATCATTCGGATTGGTACTTGTCATTCGACTAATAGAAGACATTGTGATCCATTGAAATGCTTTAGCGATATCAGCCGCATCATTTGCAGCCATTGGCTTACTTCCATTATTTAAAAATGCACTAAGCATATTCAAATCAGTTGCAGAATCCACACTTAAGGCAACACGCATACATTTCTTGCTTCTCTCACCTTCCTGCATAGTTTTGATTGGTTCCCATTCAAGATAATCACTGACAGAACATCCAGCACCATCTGGATAGTCTGTTGGATATCCATCACTTATTAATACAACTGTTGGTAAGTAATCCTTTGACTTAATAATTTCTCTATCTTCAATTAACTCTGTAACAACAGAAATTGCTTCTCCCATAGGAGTCCTTCCAGTTGCCTCCAATTCTTCGAAATCAATGTCATTAACATCTGTTGGATACTGCTGTACCGTTACCTTGTCTCCTCCAAATGTAATAATACTAACCTTAAACACTCCTCTAATATCATTTACATTTCTTAGTGAAACAATCATTTCCTGGATTGCTTTATTCAGCGCCTGAATTTTCTCGCCCTCCATACTTCCACTTGTATCTGCCAAAATAAAAATAGGTAATGCTCTTTCTTTTGTAATACTAAAATCATTTAATCCCATCGTATATTCCTCCTCTACTCTTCATGAATGAAATCCTTAAACAACTCTTCTTCTGTATTCTCTGAGGTCCATTCGAAAAAGTTTTCTAATTAGTACATATCGCAGTCTATGCAATAGAACAATGGGAACCCACTGTATATCTCTACATCAATTGAATTTTTGGTGGTCATTATTCTATCTTGATGAATTGGACAATTCATTTCACAGCGAATCTGATTTAAACTCTCTTGTATCCTTTTCTTTGTTGCATTATTCTTTTCAATAATCGCCTTATGCTTCGCCTTTTTCTTACTTGTTGTTTTCTTTGCAGTTTCAACTGGTTTATCTTTCTTCTCTTTGCCTATTGCAGGATCTAATTTCGCCCCTTTTTTCTTTACTGGATTTTTTGTTACAGCCCCAGACGTAACAGTTATTGATAAACCACTAGGTGCAATAAGTCGAACTCTTCTTTTAGGTTTTACACCCTCCGAGAACAAATAATACTGTTTACATCTATTGCAATAAAAAATCGGTCCCGCATATTCAACACCATTGTGCTTAAGCGATTGAGTTCTTCTAGTTTCTATTGTTTGCCCATGAGCAGGACACTTTGTCGAATATCTATACTCCATTTTCTCCCCTTTCTAACAGAAACTATACTATCTCTCCTCAAATCTCAAATTAAAAAAACAGTGCGAACTTAATCTTCATACAATTTGCTTGCCGCTAGCACTCTTCTATAAATCTCTTTCTGCAAGTGCTTGGGTTCAATAACTGTTGCATAACCACCCAATGAAAGAATGTCTTTAATAATCTCTGTTTCATCAAATTTTAAATATGAAATTTCAAGTCTATATTTATTATCTTGTTTGTCATATCGAGCCTTTCGATCGTAGTATGAAAAAATACGAAAGCATCTTTCAATCACATGGTCAACAGGCTCAATATCTAGCTTTACAATTCTTGTGTTACTCTTAAGAAATGTTTGATACATTTCTTCCAAATCTTCCTCATATACTTCACTTGAAAGCTTTATATTTTCCATTGTATCTAGATTCATCTTTAAGAATCTGTTTTGGCTAGATTCAAATGCACAAATCCTAAATCTATCATTCATAATTGAGAACTCAATTTCCACTGGAAATACAGAAACATTTCTATACTCAAACATTCCCTCTCGAACATTGTCATAAATAATAGCTTTGCGCTCCTTTATTGCTTTTGCAATTAGCGAAATGATAGATCCGAAGTTTTTTCCATTCTCAGTTGCTCCACTCGAGAATAAATTTTTCACTTGTATATCTTTCGTAGACCAATCCACCGGAATGCTCTCTGTGTTTGTTCTCAATTTTTCAATAGTTTCCTCGGATAAGAAATGAGTTATGTATTCATTCTCTAACAAAGACTTAGCTGCTTGTTGTTCAATAATACCCATTCTGATTGGAAAATCTGTAGCAATTGCTGATTCATATTGTCCATCTGAATATTTAAAGACAAGTTCCTCTCCCTCTTTGGTAGAAAATATAGCATCTGTCACATCGAAATCTGCTTCTCCTGTCAACAGCTGTTCAATTAATAAGTTCACTTCCCCCTTACTATACTTCCGATTGTTTTGGAGTAAATATGATATAAACTCAAAATACTTATTTTCAGTTTCATCAAATAGATTCATAATTCGTAACCGCCTTTTTCCAATCGTTTGCTATTGTTTCCCGAGTATTTCTACCTTCACTCGATATCACTTTTGCTCTTTCCCCAAAACTACGTATCCAGGGAATCATCTCATCTGGATCTCGTATCTTAATTTTGTATTCATATACTCCATCCATCTTTTTTGTTATTTCCCCTTCATGACCTTCGTACTCAATCCGACGTAATATATATGCTTCCTTCTCTTCATCAAATCTGAATTCTATGATCAATTCCTTCCGTTCTTCATTTATTCCAGATGTACACCAGCACTCTTTAATAAAACATTTCATACCTTCAACAATGCTTTTCTCTTTTGAATCCATAGTTTTTTTAGGTTTTACTGAGGTAACTTTATCCACTCGTATTACTCTCTGTTTTTTATTTGAATTGTCAAAGCAGTACAAATACTGTCTTCCATATGTACTGTCATGAATTACAATTGCCGGAAAAGCTTCGATTAATTCTTGCACTTGCATCTGTATGTTTAATGAATGTCCACTTTTACATCCTCGCAGAATCTCTAACAAAACATCATTATCCAAAGAATCAAAAAAATGATTATGCTTAAAGGCAAAAACCTTTTCATTATCCATTTCAAGATTTCTCTCGCATTTCATATACAAATGAAGTTTTTCTTCAAGAAAGTAATATGGAACTTCCAATGGTGAAACATTCTTTACAAACTTTAGGTATAAATTCAAATCGTAAAGCTCATCATCGGTAAAGTTTTCCCAGATATCCTCTGTCAAACTATAAAAAACCGTTCTTCCTTCTTTACGGAACTTTATATACCCTTTTTCAACAAGTTCGTCCAACTTTACTCGTAAGTTATCCTTGGTAAAAACAACCGTTGTATTGTAATTTGGCAAAGCCTCCAATATTTCAGGAGCAGTCATTTCCTTTCTCTCACCCAACAGCTGTTGCACAAAGAAAAATGCCATTACATCCAATGCTGTAAAAGATTTGTTGCGAAAAGTTCCTGACAAATAATTCTTTTCACTATCTTCTATATGATACGAACAATACAAAAGAACCTTCTTATCAACACGACGCTTCTGAATGAACTTGTCAGGAAGATAAGCACTTATTCTTCTCTGTTCATTATCGTATTTTCTTCCGCTGATTCCCATTTCGATAAAATCATCTCGTGTAAAGCAACCGTAAATATAAATATCCCTCAGAATTTGCCTTATATTCTCATAGTCTCTTATCAAGAGTACACTATCGCGCAGAGCCATAGTACACCTCCCTACTTCTTTCTCCAATCTCTATACTGACCAGTTGTCACTCTGTCATCAGATGGTTTTTCAGCCAATGTCGGAATTGCCCAATCTCGTCCAAACTTTACTGCACCTTCAATTCTTCCACTTGAACATAATACCTGTACTCGCCTTGGTGAAATGTTCCATTTTTCAGCTACTTGTTTAATTGTTAAGTATCCTTCCATCTTTTAATTCCTTTATAAAATCAGACAACAATACATACTTTGAAACAATACTCTGTCTCATTATTATCCTATACCTCATGGCGAACAATGTCAAACAAATTGCAATAATAATTCTTCTCAAAATGAGCTCTCAAACACGCATAAATTCTAGCCATAACAGAAACAAAGCACCTCCACATAGGAAGTGCTTCATACAACATAATCTCGTTCCTTATTCAGTTTTCAAGTAGATCTGAACCTTACCATACACAACTGCCAGATTCACACTCTCCACTTCCTCTGGTGTAACCCATACCGTAAAGGAAGTTGCCACCCCATCCGGCTCCGTGATTCTGTTACCGGCATTGTCGCATACCTCGCTTACATAGACATTCTCCGCAAACAATTCCAAAAATTCTGTATCAGGATTTAGCGCGTACACATCCACGATATCTCCTTTTCGAAGGGATCCATTTACACCACCATCAAAGGATTCTGCAGGGAATGATGTAATCTCATAAACAGACTGCTCTTTCCAGTACCATTCTGTCCGTTGATAGTACAAAAAGTGATATCTTCAAAATTAAAGGTTTCTTCTTCGTAATAACGGTAATTCTTAACGGTAATTTCCACTGGCTCGAACGTGCCGGTATTGGCAGCTGCAGTCATGCTTGCCTCCGCCTCTGCGATGATTGGCCTTGCTTTTAACACCAGCTCCTGCACCTTTTCCGGTCCCACCTGTTTTTCTTCCAGATATTTCATGAGGTTCACTTCCGGATCCGTTGTATGGGCAAGTTCCGTTCTATTTGCAAATTCATCTATCTTATCCGGAAGGTTTTCCCACAGCATGAACGCTCCGTCCTCCAGTAGTGTCTTTTCCAGTAATGCCTCATTCATTTTGTATGCTTTAGCTTTGTCTGCCGAACATGTATAATGAATTCTGACAATCTTCCCCTGCACCGCTCCGTTATATCTCCAATAATTAAATGCCACCTCATCAATATGACCAAAGTTGATAGCTGTTATATCTGTATCAGTAAAATCGAAAGTAATGAACTCTCTAATTGGGGTATTATAAAAAGTATGTTCCCATTTGCTAACATAGGGGCATTCATCATTATGTATCCAGAATCCTCTCTTCTGCCCCTCGTCATTAAAGTTTATGGCATTTATAGCACCTGCATAATACCACGGGTTTTCTGTTACTCTCTGCGGTCTGTGGATATGGCCTAAAGCTACCAAGTCATATCCGGCCGCCAGTAGCGCCTCCTGCGGAATAATCGGCTCAAATTGTGTCAACATCATTGTCTGACCGCCCTCCGCATTGCAGCCTGGTACGGTATAATGTGCCATGAGCACGCTCTTCTTACTCGGATCGCACTGTGCCTTTAACCCTGTAACAATGTTTGCAAGCTCCTGTGTAAATACCACGTTTTCTTCATCACTGGAAAGCCCTGGGAACTTCGCTCTGTAAGTTCCCCTGTCAAATCCCGGCAGTACCGCAATATCCACATCATCAAAGGGAATTACCTGTGGGGTAATCACAATATGCACATTTTGGCAGTCTGCAAACATTTCAGAGAGGACATTGAACTGTCCTGCTCCGTCATGGTTCGGTGTGCCACGCATAACAATTACCTGTTTTGATACCGCCGCCAGCTCTCTGATATAGTGAAAAGCCATGATAATTTCTGCGCAGCATCTGTCAGACCACAACTTACCAGCATCAAATACATCGCCAGATATAAGCGAGTAGTCCGGCTGTTCCTCTCTTGCTACCCTTATCAATTCATCAAGGCAACGCTTTGTATCTTCTGTCCGGAGATTTACTCCGTCTTTTATCGGGCTCCGAAAAGTTCCGATGTGCCAGTCCGCTGTATGTAATATTTTCATTTGCTCAATGCCTCCTTCGTTGCTTTCATTGTAAAAATAAGATTGTTCAGTTCCAGTTCCAACAGTTCAAATACCCTGTCTTCAATACCGCAGAAGTCAATGCCGTCTCTGCTCCATTTTTCCCCGACAAAGAGGATATTCCCCATAATCGGATTCCCATGTTTATCTGCCTTGTATAAGTAACTGCCAATAAGATTTGGCGCATTCTCTTTTAATCCGCCCTCTTCATCTGCCAACATGCTCACGCACTGACCGGGTATCTTTGTTGGGTGATTCTTCATCTTCAAATCCGTATAAAGCCTGTCCGGCATAACGTGTTCATATATATCGCAGCCATTCCCAATCAGTTCCCGTAAAAAACGGTTCTGATCTTCATGAGAACCATCTGGGAACTCATACGAAGAAATTTCATTATCAGTGCTTATTTTGATAATTTTCATCAGTATCTCCCCTCCCTCTGTTTGTCCTTCTCAATTTTCTGGCACTTATAACATAATGGACGGTCAAAATTTTCTATGGAGTAGTTCCATACCCGTTGCCCAATATGTTCCCCGCATTTATCACAATAAAAATCCTGTTCCCGGATTCCATTGTCCGATTGCCATGCCTCACTCGTGCCTGTATCATCTACATAGGTTCCATCAACATACTGGTCATAATCCTCTCCATCCGCAGCCTCAGCAGCCGCATGCTCAGGAACTTTACTCTCAATCTGTTGGACGCTCGGTACTGATCCAAACAAATTGCGTGATGACTGAAACATATTTTCTATCGCTGCACCTTTAACATCCTTGTTATTAAGGTTGGGAACCAGATATGCCACTACAAACGGCTTCTCCAGTTCTTCCAGCGTATAAGTCCCTTTTATGTGCAGCGCAGTCCGTATCGCCCCGTTGAGGGCTTTTGCCTCGCAGATCTGTGGCAGATGTTTCAGAAATTCCGCTTTCTGTTTATCCGTCATTCCCGGGATGACATTGTCCACGATAATCTCATGCGTATCTTCCACTGTGATATCCTTTCCCGTAAGCTGAGGAACACAGATTGTCACATGATATGCCACGTCACGGTTCCTGCAGTTGCCGCACTGGACAACTTTTCCACTATGCTGGTTCACTGCCACGCATTTCTGACAGGTAGTTGGTATTACATGTTGTGAAGAAATCATTGTAATGCCGGCTCCATCTGCCAGTTTTTTCAGTCCGTTTTTAGTTATTGCATAAAGGTTGGGGGTTGCAGGATATCTCCTACCCTGCTTATCAGACCATTCTTTTTTGGCATGCTGCTGGATATATACGTCTCCTTTTGCTGGATCTGTCTCCAGACGTATCGCCTGAACAACTGGCGCTTTGATATCCGGTACCTCTACCATCACATCCGTGTTTCCTAACAGATTGAATTTTTCTGCCGGATATTGATTTGTAATAGATAATTCATTCATAGAAATTTACCTCCATATTGTATTTTTTGCTTGATTTATAAGGCAGGAACTGCTACAATATGGTTATCCGTAGGGGCGCTCTGGTTTTTGACCGAGTGCTCTTTTTCCATATCACGCAAGGTCCTGCATAAATCCATGTTGAATTGTGAGAAAGCAAGTCTTCTGACATATTCCTCTGTCAGCTTAACGAGGTACCAGTGATGCAATACCCCCGTCCGGCATTCCCGCCTGTATATGTACTCCTGCTTTCTCCGTGCATGCTCCAATGCCGCCTTAAATTGTTCATCTGTTATCCCGCATCCGAGAAGTCTCTCAACTTCTTCCTTCTTTACAATTTTGCTCATATTTCAAATCCTCCAGTGTGTCAAATAAATAGTGAACCGCTTTCCATGCCATCCAGCCAATCAGCGGCATCAAACAATATTCGCCGCCGACTGCCTCATATCCCCTTTCAAGATATGCCATGCATATAATCCATTTCCCGATAAAGAATGTCACTGCCAGGGTATACGAAACCGCCACCAAGTTTCTTATAACTTTTCTTTTAATCACCGTCTTCCTCCCTGTCTGTGTAAAAATAATGCTTTCCATGCCGGTAAAGGAAAATAAGGTTTTCGCTGTGCCATGTGGATTCGCTCTTACTTTCAAAATAGATGGCGCCGCAGCTTTCATCCCACTTATCAAGCATTATCAAATCCAATGCCGCCCAACAATCCGTATCAGGCTCCACTTTTTCAAACCGCCCATTAGATACGGGGCTGAACTGTCCCGGCTGATATATGACTTCTTCGATGGCATCAGGAAACTCATCATCAAAAACCCGGTTAAGCACCACCAGCATCACAAGGGCTTTCCCTTCTATGTCTTCGCCCTCCGCCTCTGCCATAGCTATTTTAGCGAGCAGATATGATTCCTCTGCATCCCAATCCATACTGGAAATAAGTGATTGATAAGGCTCTTCCATAATTTTCTCCGCAGGGGCGGTCTCTGCTACGTCCTGTCCCGGCTCGGCCGTTGTCCCCGGCTTAATGACAGCTGCAGACACCATTCTTTGCTCTGATATTCCATCATCAGACATTCCTGTCAAGCTGCTTGCAAATGCCACAATAGACAGCGCTGCAAGCGTTGCCACTACAGCCACGCTAAATACACATCTTCTTTTCATCGCCGCCCTCCTTGCTGTCGAACACGAACGCAAGCTGTCCGGCCTTTGATTCCATTTTCAAATGTCTGCTGAAAAATTTCTGTTTCTTCTCCTGTTCCCTTGCCTTTTCATTTTCGCAATCGCACTTCTCGCCCGGATCCAGATTACAACCACAATTCGGGCAAGTGTTGTAGTATGCCATATCACACCTCCTATTCTCCGTTGATAACCTTATCCACCTCATCCATCGGGATATCAAAAATATCCGAAAACAGATACTTGTTTGCCTTGCCCGCCGGGAATGGATGGTTCCCCTTCTTCTTAGCCTGCTCATTCACTTCACGAACAATGTCATACGCTTTACTTTTTCCACATCCCAGGAGCACTGCCACATCTTCCTGCGTGACAAATATCCGTGTGCTTTTCCGCATAACTCCCGGCGCTGTATTTAAAGCATCCATTCTGTACACCTCCGATTCCTACCACCATACAACTTGCCCATCCGAGCCTCCTAATCACAGATTTTTCTTTATCCACAATTTCATGCTCTGCGTGATCTTCTCCAGTTCTTCCAGCACTTCAAGGATCTTTTCCATGTCCGCTTTCTCGGATTCATCAATCACGCCATCTTCGGTTATATCAAGCAGCAGCGCTTTTGTATCCTCCAACTTGCGGAAAGCTGACAATGTTCTGACCGTAATTCGGTCAAGGCCTGCAATCTCCGCTTTGGGGATTTCCCCACCCAGCGGACATATATTCGTGCAGAAATAATTTCCCAATTCCGGAGCATTATACAAATCTGCCATCAGATGGATTTCCTCTGGATAGGGATTCGCTATTCCGCTTTCAATTCTATATAGGCGGCCTCTGTCAATCGACATTATGTCTGCGGCCCCTTCCCGGCTGCTTAGCTGCTCGTTGTGCTTTGCGGCCTCATGGCGCGCTTTATAAAATACGTTGGAGCTTGTCTTTGCTGTAACATTTGCCATTTTCTGTTTTGCCTCCATATCTTATACTGTTAATTAACAGAAACTTTGTCAGGCTCTAGCACCTTGTTAATTTTTTCCACCGTCTCCTGCGGCGCAATGATTCTCCCGTTGATAATGGCAGATACATATGTATGTGACAGCCCAACTGCCTCAGACAATTCTTTCAGGGTCAGACCCTGAAGCGTCATCTGCACCTTGCACTGTTTGCCCCACGGCGTAATTGTTTTGCTCATGCAATCCCTCCTTTCTAAATTTCTTCTTTAACAAGTTGCAATAATGTGTTAAAATCATTTTGTGCAAAATATTCCAAATGGAAGAAGGTGTTCTCTTGAAAAAAATAGTAAAAAAATTTTTGAGATACCTCGCTCCCTATATAAGGTTCTGGGACAACATGCTCCCAGATAAATGCAACGGGACAGCCTTAGATTATGCCAGCTAGCTGGGTACATAATATTTGCATGGCAGAACCATAACTGCTTAAGTGGCATTGCCTGACAAAAATAGCTAATCTTGCTTAAAGCAGCTATGCCAAAATCAGGTTCTCGAAAACCAGAACGATTTATGGGCATACAATGCAGGCCAGGGTAAACAACTGTGGGAGTTGTTCCGTCTGACAGCTTGCTTCTGCCAGATGGTCTTCTCAAATTCCTTTCTCTGGTTGCAGACGGTGATTGGTTTAACCTTTAATTGTAACTTGTTGTTGTATATTGTTAGTATAGTAGCGTTTTCGCTATATGTCAAGTATTTTTTAGCGAAACATCTAGGTGATTTTATGATTAACCGTATTTTATCTGTCATTGATAAATCAGGAATGAGCGATTCCGCTATATGCAAAGAATTATCAATAGGCAATGGCATCATTGGAAAATGGCGTAAAGGGATTCAAAAACCCTCTACAGAAGCAATAGTTAAAATTGCTCAATATTTTCATGTTAGTACAGACTATCTACTACTTGGAAACAATTCTACACAATTCAACACATTGTCATTAGATGACGCTGAATGGCTTTCACTTATTCACAAACTGCCACCTGATGCTCAATATGAATTTCGTGGAGAATTAAGAGGTTATTTAAAACATCTCAATGAATCATCTGTTGCAGCAGATAATGATTTGAAGAAGACAGGAACCGACAACATGGGAAAATAATACCCTTCGTGTGGTACCGAAGGGACTACTAACTTATTTGCAAGAAAAAATCAAACAAAAAGGAGAATGATACATGGCTTTGATCAAATGCCCAGAATGTGGAAAAGAAATTTCCGACAAAGCACCTGCTTGTCCAAATTGTGGCATACCATTAAGGCGGGAAGACCGTGGCACTTATGATGTTGTAATCACAAGAGAAAAACAATGGTATCTCGTAAATCCAAAAGTAAAAATAATTGTTGATTCTGCTGATGAATATGCTTTAGAAAATGGCAGCAGCATAACCATCCCACTAACCACTGGTGCTCACACTCTAGTATTTTCCTTAGGAATCAGAAAAACGCAGACAGATATAGATGTAACTGAAAACATGAAAATAAATGTAAAATTCAACAGGATGACTGGCGAAATAGAAGTCAATGGTTATAAAACAAAATCAAAAAACAATACTCCTAACGTATCCATAGGCATCGGAGGCGGTTTTTTTACAGGTGGCAATTAAGTTATTTCGCCATGTGCTAATTGGTTTCTAATTTCTTTCATTCCTGTTTCACCATAGGATTACATAGTAGTGAGGTGATACTCATTCCAGCCTACAAATACACACTCAAAAACGGTAAAACAATGTGGTATGCTGCCTTTAACTATACGGACTGGACCGGACAGAATAAGCATACCTGTAAAAGAGGGTTCAAAACGCAGCGGGAGGCAAAAGAGTATGAGCGTTCCATTCTCGATCAAGAGAAAAACACCAGCGACATACTCTTTTCTTCGCTTGTGGAAAATTATCTGGAAGATATGGAACACCGTCTGAAGCCTACTACGATGGAGAATAAGCGCTTTATTATCGAAGGGAAGCTGCTCCCATACTTTGGCAGGCTGAAAGTGTGTGATATTGACACCATAAAAATCCGCAAATGGCAGAATGAATTGATTTCATACCGGGGCGAGGATGGAAAACCATTCTCCCAGACATATTTAAAAACAGTCAACAACCAGCTTTCGGCGCTGATGAATTATGCCGTGGCTCATTACCGCCTCCCATCCAATCCATGCAAAGCCGCCGGCAGCATGGGGAAAAGCAAAGCGGAGGAAATGAACATCTGGACACAGGAGCAGTATGAGCAGTTTTCCGGCGCCATTCAGAAATCATCCGTAAAGCTGGCTTTCGATATGCTGTTTTACACCGGGATGCGGTCCGGGGAGCTGCTGGCGCTCACCCCTGCAGACATCCTTCCCTCGAAGCGGGTGGATATCAATAAGAATTATGCAAAAGTAAAAGGCGAGGAACTGTTTCTGGAACCGAAGACGCCCAAAGCAAAGCGGTGTATCTCCATTCCGGATTTTCTGTATGATGATATCCATGAGTATATATCAAAGCTCTATGGGATTGGGAAGGGAGACAGAATCTTCTATTTTACTAAAT
>Ga0137307_101924_pt1 | contig 15826 bp, 13 predicted proteins | sample NAcewD2O_March_2_FD_97180 | JGI IMG/M metagenome (GOLD analysis project Ga0137307, IMG submission 97180) | Mouse cecal microbial communities from Vienna, Austria - N-Acetylglucosamine amended D2O_March | ecosystem: Host-associated > Mammals > Digestive system > Large intestine > Cecum | place...
CATAACGAATGCCCGCTTTAGCAAGGCGCAGCTTTGCAAGCTTGCGGCAATGACACACAACGGACTTGCACGTTCCATCCGCCCTGTGCATACGAGTGCGGACGGGGACAGTGTCTATGCGTTGTCTGTAGGTCTGCTGGCAGCAGATCAGGATATGGTTGGTACATTGATGGCACAGGTGATGTCAGAGGCGATTCTAAGGGCGGCAGAAAGCGCTGAGGCGGCATACGGACTGCCGGCAATGAGGGATATGCAGGTATGAAAACGATTGATCTTGAGGGAATGATTTCCATTCCCTATCTGAAAAAAACGGTATTCACCGGCAGTCATAGAGAAATGAATTTCATGATACGCAGGCAGGAGGGCGAAGGCGGGGACAGGATTGAGGCTGTCGCCTGGCCCGGTCCGTTTATTTTTTCCCTGACAGAGGAGGAGAAAAAGTGCCGGCAGGATTTTGATTTCAGTGAAGAAGGCTTAAATCAGGCAATCGTCTGGCTGAACCGGCATTATGAGGAGGCGTTTTGACGCCTCCCTAATGATATATATGCGGACCTTGGCAGCAGAAACAGGTCACTGACATGACAGATGCGCAGCGGACGGTGGAGAAGGACGTTTCCTAAAGCTTTTATACGGAAGAACCACGGGCATCCAGATCCAGCAGAACACTTGAAAAATCCTGTTTTAAAAGTTCTGTAACAGCTTCGCGCCGCTCCATCAGAAGCGGGAGCTGTACGGCAGTCAGCTGGAGTTTGGCGGCATAGCGTGCAGAGGACGGATTGGAATATCCCGGCTCCTGTACAGCTTTGTCCGGTTCCGGTGTGCCGGATGCTATGGGGGAGGAGAGATCCGGGAAAACACGGACACGGAAATCTTGAAAGCCCATTTCTGTCAGAGTATGCTCTGCCCGCTCAATCCGCGCGAGGACGGAAGCTTCGATTTCGATACCGGAGGGGATACGCGTAGCCAGACAGGCATAGGCTGGTTTGTCCCAGGTGAAAAGCCCGGCATTTTTGGAGTACTGCCGCAGCTCCTTCTTTGTGATACCGCACAGCCTGAGCGGTGAGAACACCCTGAGCTCTCTCAGTGCACGCATACCGGGTCGGTCCCCGGCATCGTCGGAGGCATTGGTTCCGTCCATGATTTCCTGATAGCCGTCTTTGGCCGCCGCATCCAGAATGTGGCGGAAAATAGCATTTTTACAGAAATAGCAGCGGTCTGTAGGATTCTTCCTGACTGCCTCTGTATCCAGGATATCGCAGGGTATGACTGTCATATTTGCTCCGAGCTGTCCGGCCAGCTGCCGGGCATCGTCTAATTCAAAGGCAGGCTGGAACTGGGTAGAGACGTAATAGGCGTGGACATCACAGCCGCAGGAAGAAGCGGCGTACAGGAGGTAGGCAGAGTCAGTACCGCCGGAGAATGCCAGGGCAATGGAAGGATGTTCCCTGAAAAAATGTCTGAGTGCATCGGGAACCACAGTCTGATCGTCTAAGTCATTATTTTTTTCATTCCCGTTCAGGCTGTCTGCCCGCAGCCGTTCTTTTTCGGAAAAATGGTCAATATAGTGTTCCACGATGGCAAATGCCTCCTTTACCTGTTCTTTTGCTGCCGGGTCGGAAAAGGAAACGCGTTCAAAGGGGACGCGGTAATATCCCTGTTCTCTGGCAATGGACATGCTTTCCGCATAGTTAAGGTCAAAGAAATATCCCAGGAAACTGATCCAGTAATCTAGGTACGTCCTGCGGATGCGTTTATCGACGCAGCGGTGCCCGCGGACAGCCAGGAGGACGGCAGGGCTTACCGTTCCGCGGGCGACCTCCTCATCCGGTACACCGACGACATCAACCATGTTGTCAGTAGCGAACACGCGGAAAATATCGCATTTATCGGCATCCCGTAAAAGGCGGCATAACTCAAGGCACTCCAGGGCATCAAAAGAAGGTCTGGAGCCGTCATGTGGTTCGGCTGCCTTTATGACTGTGGGGTCGATTTCCAGCTTATTGTGGTTAGCGATTGCCGTGAGGATCTTTTGGCGGTCCTTTTCGCAGAGCGCGTCGAGAATTCCTTTTTCCTGAAGGATCTGGCAGCTCAGGACTGCATGGTTGACGCTCATGTGGTCTAAAAAGGTATCGTACTGCTTCAGCTGCTCGAAGCGCCCGATATCGTGGAACTGCGCGCACAGAAGCGCTAATGCCTGCGTGTGTTCCGGAAGCTTTCTCATCTGGCAGATTCGTTTCATTATGGCAGTGACGGCGTTTGTGTGGATGATTTTTAACTCCACGCGGCCGTCATTTTTATCATAACGATCTGCATAGGAATCAAAAATATTTTTATACATTTCAAAGGAAATCGCCTGATTCATATCTGTTCCCTTCCTGTTTTTTCCCAAGTATAGCATTTTACGCCGGATTCTACAATGGGAATCTTTGTGTGATATGTATTGGAAATTATCGAAAGCCATTGTATAATAGAAAAGATATCGGACAAAATTCGGCACGGAAATGAGGATTACATGATGAATGAGACAGAAATGTTGAAAAAGGCATTGGAGTACATTGACGCCAGCCATGAGGCGATGAAAACGCTCTGGAAGGAGATCGTTTCAATGGAGAGCGGGGTCTCCGACAAGGAAGGGATTGACAGGGTCTGTGAGAGGCTTAAAAAGGAACTGGAGGCTTCCGCGGTGTGTACGACAGTAGTACCGATGGAGCAGGCAGGAAACCTTCTTAAGGGTGAGTTTCACGGGGAACGGCCGCAGAAGCCGATTCTCCTGATCGGACATATGGATACGGTTTTTGCAAAGGGGACTCTGGAGAAGAATCCTTTCCGTATCGACGAACAGGGGAGAGCCCACGGGCCGGGGGTTCTGGATATGAAGGCCGGTCTGGTAATCGCAGTTTTTGTACTGCGCGCACTCGAGGCATGCGGATATGACAAGAGGCCGTTGCGCGTGATGTTTGCGGGCGATGAGGAGAACGGACATCGTTTAAGCAACGCCAGGGAAGAGATCAGGGCAGTCTGCGAGGGCTGTGAGGCGGCCTTTAATTTTGAGACAGGTTTTGAGGATGACGGACTCGTGGTGGGCAGAAAAGGAAGCTGCCGCGTCGTAGTGACTGTCACGGGCGTTGCCGCCCATGCGGGGAACGATCCTCAGAGAGGGCGCAGCGCGATTCTGGAAATGGCGCATAAGGTGATCGAGATCCAGAAACTGCATGATTTTGATAACGGATTGTTTGTAAATGTCGGTGTAATCAAGGGCGGCACGGTGCCGAATGCAGTTCCGGGAAGCTGTGAAATACAGATTGATATCCGCTATGAGAGCAGAGAGCGTCTGGACGAAGTACTCCGAAAAATCCGGGTGATTGCGGAGTACTCTCACGTTGCAGATACAAAGGCTCAAGTGTCCATTTCAGCTCCCAGTGAGGTTATGGAAGCTTCCGGGGCCAATCTTAAGCTTTTTGAGCATGTGAAACGCGCAGCCGAACTCATCGGTTATGGAGAAGTGAGTACGAAGAAAGTCGGCGGCTGGTCTGATTCCTGTCTGGCTTCGGCATGCGGGATCCCGGTTGTGTGTGCGATGGGAGTGAAAGGTGCAAAGAACCATTCGATGGAGGAATATGCGCTGGCTGATACGTTGTTCGAGCGGGCGAAGCTTGCGCTGGCTTCCATTATTACCTTATAAAAATAAAAAGACTGCCGGTAAAAGCAGCTGCCGGGCATGGAGAATGCACCGGAATGAACCCAGGGTTTGGTGCAGCTGCATGATAACGGGAGAAACGCATAAGCGGAGGACACTATGGAGATCATTTTACTGAAACAGATTTGCACAATGTTTCTTTTGATTGGGGCAGGCGTACTGCTGGTGAAAAAGGGACTGCTTTCGGAGCAGGGAGGGAAGGATCTGGGAAATATTCTTCTCAGGCTGGTGATTCCCTGCGTAATCATCAAGACGTATATTACGGAATATTCACCGGAGCGGGCCGTCAATCTGGCAGCGTCGATGGGGCTTACCGTGGCCGCACTGGCAGTGGCGATGGGAGTTTCCTATCTGTTCTTTGGCACCAGGAAACGGATCGAGAATTTTGGGGCAGCCTTCTGTAATGTCGGGTTCATCGGCATTCCTCTTGTTCAGGCCGTGCTTGGCGAGGGGGCTGTATTTTATCTCGCATCCTTTATTGCATTGTTAAATATTTTACAATGGACGTACGGCGTCCTGATTATGACCGGGGACCGGGAGACGGTAAGGCTTAAGATTATTTTCACAAATCCGGTTATTTTGAGCTTTCTGGCTGGTATTCTGTTGTTTTTCCTTCAGATTCCTGTGCCGCAGGTCATCACCAACACGGTCAGCAGCATTGGCAGCATGAATACGCCGCTTGCGATGATTATTTTGGGAACCTATCTGGCTAAAATGAGCTGGAAGGAAATGTTTGCTGCCAAGAGTGCGTATCTGTGTACCGTGGTCCGCCTGATCGTGGTCCCGCTTGCAACGCTTCTGGTACTCTGTCTGTTCCCGGGCGTGAAGCTGGAGATCCGTCAGGTGATTTTGATCGGATGCAGCACGCCGGTCGGGGCCAATATCGCAATCTTTGCCAGGCAGTATGATAAGGATTATAAGCTTTCTGTGGCGACCGTGTGTCTCAGCACCGTGCTCTGTATCATAACAGTGCCGTTATTTTATATGCTTGTCGAACGCGTTTTGGGGGTATGATGAAAAAATATAATATGTTGACCGATCATCCGGGAAAGGCTCTCCTGCTTTTTGCGCTGCCGATGATCTTCGGTAATCTGTTTCAACAGTTTTATAATATCACGGATTCCGTGATTGTCGGCCGTTATGTGGGAGAGCAGGCGCTGGCCGCTGTAGGCGCCTCCTACTCAATCACCAATGTTTTTATTGCCATCGCCATTGGCGGGGGAATCGGAAGCTCTGTCGTGATATCACAGTTTTTGGGCGCAGGAAATCTCCCGAAGATGAAAACAGCTGTATTCACGACATTAATTAATTTTCTGGCCGTGGCTCTTTTCCTCGGTATTTTTGGAGCCCTGTTCAATGACCGGATCCTTCAATGGGTAAATACGCCGGAGGATATCTTCTCCGATGCAGCGATGTACCTGGCAATTTACTTTTTCGGACTGCCGTTTTTGTTCATGTACAATGTGGAAGCGTCGATTTTTAATTCCCTCGGGGATTCGAAAACGCCGTTGTACCTTCTCATTTTCTCTTCGCTGTTAAATATCTGTCTGGATATGGTTTTTGTGATCTATTTTGACAAAGGCGTATTCGGCGTGGCGGTAGCGACTCTGATCGCGCAGGGGGCGGCCGCAATGCTTTCATTCTGCCTGTTGATGAAGAAGCTTCAGGGATATGGCTCCGGGGAGCGGTATGCTTTTTATGATAAGGAAATAGCAGCTTCAATGGTAAAGATTGCGATTCCTTCCACATTACAGCAATCCATCGTCCATATGGGAATCCTGCTCGTCCAGTCAGTGGTAAATAGCTTTGGGTCTGCGGCTCTGGCCGGATATTCTGCCGGGACCAGAATTGAATCCCTGAGCATTGTGCCCATGCTGGCAATGGGAAACGCCATGTCAACCTTTACGGCGCAGAATATCGGAGCCGGGAAGATGGACCGGGTGAAAGAGGGATATAAGATGTGTTACATCACGATTCTCTCGACAGGCCTTGCTTTGTGCGTCATGTACCAGTTTTTCGGGGGTGCGTTTGTGCATCTGTTTCTTGAGGACGGGAGCGGTGAGGCGTATTCGGTCGGCCTCGCCTATGTGAAATTCCTGGCGTTCTTTTATTCATTTATCGGCCTGAAAGCAACGACAGACGGCCTTCTAAGGGGCGCCGGTGATGTGGCTGCATTTACGTTTGCAAACCTGGTAAATCTGTCAATCCGGGTAATTGTGACGAATGTATTTGCCCCTGTTTACGGAATCAGCGTCGCCTGGATGGCAGTGCCGATGGGATGGGCTGCGAATTACCTGATATCCTTTAGCTGGTATCTGACAGGGAAATGGAAGCGGATTAAGGTGATTGAAAGGTAGATAAGAAAAAAGGAGGGGCTGTCGGGAAATGACTGTCATCCCACAATATATGCTGTGATACGCTAGAATGCACAACCATGTATTGTACGTTGACAATGTTTCCCGACAGCCCCTTTTTATTTCATATACTGCAATCCGGGCAGAGCTTCAGGCGCCCGCTAATTCTTAATCGGAAACGACACTTCAGCTTTAAATAAATCCCCGTCAATCGTAACCTGGAAGGTCCCGCCCTGCAGCTCCGTCAGGCTCTTGGCGATGGAAAGGCCCAGACCGCTGCCCTCTGTGGTACGGGAAACGTCCCCGCGGACGAAACGTTCGGTCAGTTCGTCCGGACTTATGTTGAGCGGGGAGGCTGAGACATTTTTAATGGAAAAGACAACCTCAGAGTCATGGTCCTCAATGCCCACATAGACACGTGTGTTTTCCAGTGCATATTTGAAGGCATTGTTGTACAGGTTCTCGAGGACACGCCACAGCCGCCTGCCGTCCGCCTCAATGATAATGACTTCATTTGGCAGCGTATTGACAAGTTCGAGGCGGCGGAGCGCATATTTTTCTTCGAATTCCCCGGTCGTCTGCTGGACAAGCTCAACAAGGTCGATATCGTTGATTTCCAGCTTGATATTTCCGGAGCTTGCTTTTGAGGCCTCGACAAGATCTTCTGTGAGCGTCTTAAGGCGCTGGGACTTCTGGTCCAGGACTTCAAGGTATTTTTGCAGCGTCGGATTTTCGATATGCTCCCGCTTGATGAGATCCACATAATTGATGATGGAGGTCAGAGGCGTTTTGATATCATGGGATACATTCGTAATCAGGTCAGCTTTCAGGCGTTCGCTTCTTACCTGTTCGGCCAGGGCGGTTTCCAGACCGTCGCTGATGCGGTTTAAGCCCTCGGCAAGCCGCGCCTCCAGACTGGAAAACAAGGCGGTATCAACTTTATAACTGGTCTCCCCGGATGCCAGCCGGTCGATGGCTTCGTGTATCTTATCCGTCTGTTGTGAATTGCGGTACAGATAGTAAAATACGAGCAGATTACCAGCGACCCAGACCGTCATGGTAGAGAGGAACGGGATGGACTGGAACAAATTTTCCTCACGGCGTAACACAAAAAAAGCGCCAAGTGTAATGAGGAATATGTTGCAGGCCAGATAAATGATGTAGCTGATGGTCAGACGATATTTAAAACTACTCTCCGAAAGCGTTTCCAGAAGATGGTATAAAAAGCTGTTTTTCCATAGCAGTTCAGCCTTGTAACGGCGTAACAGGCTGAAAAAGGTTAAGAGGCCGCAAAAGTAGATAAATCCAAAGCTGGTAATCCGGTTTGCACGGATCCAGTAGGCCTCTTCCACCAGCAGATGGAGGATCTTGGAAAAAGCGGGAGCCACAAAATGGACGCAGAGCCAGGTGACAAACAGCATGAGTAACAGCATAAAATCAGTCTTTAATTTGTCGAAGGGATAGAGGACGATCTCCTTACTGCCCAGTGTGTCATGCCCGGAGGCGAAAACGAGAAACACGAGGCTTAAAAAGCATCCCACAAGTCCGACAGCAACGAGATACAGGCCTTCGGAAAAGGCTTTTCTCGATCTGGTGTGAGCCTGGTATGCTTTGGAGTAGTCGTCATTTGCCTTATAGGAAGTATCAAGGCCGACCACAACATAATTCTGGTTGCTGTTGTAAGGATTATTCTGTGACATCATGGCAGGAATGCTGGGAAACGTGGAATCAAAATTAGTCCTGACTGCCAGATCATTGGAATCACCGGCATAATAGATATACTTTCCCAGAGACAGCATATCATCAATCGTCATTTCCGGGGCATTCGTATGGATTTCGTAAATAGCGCTGTTCTTTGAGTAATAGGCGATACGGAAATAAAAATTGGTAAAGTCGGACATAAGGCGGCTGTAAATGGAATAATAGGAAGAAAACCTTCTGAGGATCTCATAGGTCAGATCCGGCAGTGTGGAAAACGACTGGTCCGGTCCGGTCAGCTCTTCCTCTGACTGATAACAGCGCCAACGCACATAGAGCTGTTCCATGTCTGCATCATCTACCTGATCCGGGCTGCCTTTGAGTGCATAATTGTCGGATTCATCCAGATAATAGCCCAGGCTTTTTCCATAGAGGATAATGTCGTTCAGGGTGTAAGTGCGTTCTCCGCCCGGGCCGGATGTCACCTCCAGCACTTTTTTTGTATAATTGACTTCACCGTTTTCCTCAAAAATTTCTTTATAGCGGATATAGTCAAAAATACTGGTGATATCCGCCTGGACCTTTTTCGTAAAATCCGGGGACTGTTCGAAGGTCTCCGCCTCAAGCCATTCCAGACCGCGGCCGTAATTGCTGTTTAAGTACATGAAACCAATGCCAAGCAGCGTGACGCAGGCAAAAATGAAATGCAGGAAGCCGACACTCCGCTTAATAGCTGCAGTTCTCGATTGTTGTTTCATGGGGGTCCTCCTTACTGCTTTTCAATCTTATAGCCGACTCCCCAGACGACCTTTAAGTAACGCGGCTCCTTGGGATTGATTTCAATTTTTTCACGGATATGGCGGATATGTACAGCTACCGTGTTGTCAGCACCAATGGCGTCCTCGTTCCAGATCTTTTCATAGATCTGGTCAATGGAAAAGACTTTCCCGGCATTTTTGACGAGCAGCAGCAGGATATTGTATTCAATGGGGGTAAGCTTAATCAGCTCTCCGTCCACAGAGACCTCTTTGTTTTCATCATTGATCTGAAGGCCGCCGCATCGGTAGATCTGGGAATTATTCTGCTGATTCAGATTTCCAAGCTGGGTATAGCGGCGGAGCTGGGACTTTACCCGGGCGACCAGCTCCAGAGGATTAAATGGCTTGGTAATATAGTCGTCAGCTCCAATATTAAGTCCCAGGATCTTATCCGTATCCTCGGATTTAGCAGAGAGGATGATGATGGGAATGCTGCTGGTCTCGCGGACCTTTAAGGTGGTACGGATCCCGTCAAGGCCCGGCATCATCACGTCTACAATCATTAGATTGACCTCATGCTTTTCCAGAAGCTCCAATGCTTCATAGCCGTCATACGCACGGATGACCTCAAAACCCTCCCCGGTCAGATAGATATTTATTGCTTCCACAATCTGTTTATCGTCGTCACATACAAGAATGGTTTGCATAGAATTCCTCCTTGTGAATAAATACGTTCACCATGTTCTGGCGACACGGAATCGAATACTTCCAGTATATCACAAAAACATGGTGAACGTATTAAAATTTCCTGACATTTTTATATAGCGGCGTCAAAGCGCAGCTGTTCAGTTAAAACGGAATATGGCAGCTCCATATGCGGGAAGCGGATAGGCAAAGGAGTACGGCTGGCCGTCGCACTCACCTTTTTTGGCCTTGGCTGAAAATGCACGTTCACCGCGTTTATAAAGGCCGTGACGGCTGTCTGACAGCAGGGTATAGGTAGTAGCTTTGGGAACACCGATACAGTAATCTTCCCGGTCAACCGGTGTGAAATTGCAGATAAACAAAAGGTTTTTCTTCCCTGTCTCGTCACGCCGGATGAAGCTGAAGATACTTCTGTCTCCGTCATTGGCATTAATCCACATGAATCCGTCCTCTTCACTGTCCTTTCGGTAGAGCGCCGGATACTTTTGGTAAATATGGAGAAGGCCGTTCACATATTGCTGAAGATCTTTGTGAAGCGGTTCATCCGCCAGATACCAGTCAAGACCGACTTTTTCATCCCACTCATGGTATTGGCCGAAATCCTGTCCCATAAACAGAAGCTTTTTCCCGGGATGGCCGATCATAAAGGTAAAACCGACCTTCAGATTGGCAAATTTGTCCTCATGGAGCCCCGGCATTTTGTTGATCATCGAACATTTCAGATGAACGACCTCGTCATGGGATAACGTGAGGATATAATTTTCGCTCGTGGCATAGGTGATGCCGAATGTCATTTTATTGTGATTGTATTTTCGGAAATATGGGTCGAGCTTCATGTATTCCAGGAAATCATGCATCCAGCCCATGTTCCATTTGAAGGTAAAGCCCAGGCCTCCTGTCTCCGGGGTGCTGGTAACGCCGGGCCATGCGGTGGACTCCTCGGCAATCATAATCGCCCCTGTCAGAGGACCCGTGAGAACGCTGTTTAAATGGCGGAAGAATTCGATTGCTTCCAGATTCTTATTCTCGCCATATTTATTCGGAACCCAGTTGCCGTCGCTTCTGCCATAGTCCAGATAGAGCATGGAGGCCACGGCATCTACGCGCAATCCGTCGACATGGTATACCTCCACCCAGTATTTGGCATTGGCGATCAGAAAGTTTTTGACCTCATTTTTGCTGAAATCAAAGACTTTGGTCCCCCAGTCCGGGTGTTCCCCCTTTCTGGGATCCGCGTATTCATAGAGCGGCTGGCCGTCAAAGTCGGCAAGTCCATGCGCATCTTTGGGGAAGTGGGCCGGAACCCAGTCCAGGATAACGCCGATGCCCTTTTTGTGAAGATAATTTACAAAATACATGAAGTCTTTTGGCGTACCGTAACGGGAGGTGGGCGCATAGTATCCTGTGACCTGATAGCCCCAGGAACCATCGTAGGGATGCTCGGCGATCCCCATCAGCTCGACGTGGGTGTACCCCATTTTCTTTACATAGTCGGCCAGCTCGTGGGCTGCCTCTTTGTATGTATAGTAGCCCTCTTTTTCTGCTCTGTCTGCCTTCTTCCAGGAGCCGAGATGAACCTCATAGATCGCCATCGGCGATTTTTCCGGGACAGACTGCTTCCTTGCCTGGATCCATTTTTCGTCGTCCCAGTGGAAACCGGTAATATCTGTAGTGACAGAAGCGGTGCCGGGACGGAACTCTGCGCTGAAGGCAAAAGGATCCGCCTTGTAGAGAATCTTCCCCTCCTGAGTCGTAATCGCGAATTTGTACAGTTCACCTGTGCCAAGGCCAGGGATAAAGAGCTCGTAAATGCCGGAATCTTCGAGCGGTTTCATAGGAGCAGCCTCGGGATTCCAGGCATTGAAGTCGCCGACCACGCCGACTGCCCTGGCATGGGGCGCCCAGACGGCGAAATACATGCCGGCCTTCCCTCTCAGGGTCTTTGGGTGTGCGCCGAGCTTCCCATAGATATCATAGTGGGTCCCCTCCCCAAAGAGATACCGGTCAAATTCTGTGATAAAGTTGGTCGTTCCGGGTATTTTTTTTCTGGAAACCGTTGTCTTATTATTTGCGCCTTTCATGGTTACTCCTCCCGAAGCAGATAGATAGCCCCGCTGTCTGCGGGCAGCGTTACGGACAGCCTGCCGTTTTCCACAAGGAGCGGGCTGCTCTCCGGTTCCAGCAGATTGACTGCGCTCTGTGCAGAGAATGGAAGAGGAATGGAGAGCGCCGCCGGATGATCGTCGTTATTGACAGCCGATACGAGCCGGTCTGTCTCCCCCAGGCGGCAGAATGCGTACTGTCTGTTTGTCAAAAGAAGTTCCTTGTAAGCACCGCCGTGGAAGGCGTCGTATTTTTTGTGGATCCCGGCCAGAGCCGTGATCTGTTCTGTAAGCGTGCAGGAAAGCTCCTGTTTTTTCTGTATGGATATCGCCGGGCGCAGCGCTTCATCGGACGTCCGTGAGCGCTTCCCCTCGATTCCCCATTCGCCCCCATAGTAGATGGACGGGATTCCGGGGAGAGTAAAGAGGAGATGATATACAGGGATAAGGTGCGCCGGGTCATTTAACTTGCTGGCAATCCGGTCCTCGTCATGATTATCCACAAAAGTGTAGAGAGCATTGCCGACCGCTTCCAGGCGTTTTACATTGTGGGCAATCTCGAAATAGTTGTGGTCGTTATGGGCGGAGTAGAGTGCTTTGTGCAGCTCGTAATTTGTAACGGAATAGAGCGTTTCCTGATTGACCCAGCGGCTGTATTCGCCGTGAATCACTTCGCCCATCAGCCAGAAATCCTGCTTCATGGAGGAGGTCTTTGCGCGCATTTCCTTCATGAAGTCAAAGTCCAGCACATTAGCACAGTCAAGACGGATCCCGTCGATGTCGAATTCATCGACCCAGAAGCGGATCGTTTCAAATAAGTAATCCTTTACCACCGGATTTTTAAGATTCAGGCAGGGAAGTTCGTAATGCCCCTGCCAGGCTTCGTAGCCGAAGGGATCTCCCAGAGGGCTTCCCCAGCCGAAATTGACCCCGCGGTACCAGTCCCGGTACGGGGAAGCATCTCTTTTGGCCTGAAGATCGCGGAAAGCAAAAAATTCGCGCCCTGTATGGTTAAAAACACCGTCCACCACAACCTGGATTCCATTCTGATGGCATTCGGAAACGAACTCTTTAAAATCGTCGTTGGTTCCCAGACGCCTGTCAATGAGGCGGAAGTCCCTTGTATCGTAACCGTGGGAGGAGGAGTCAAAGAGGGGGCCGATATAGACTGCAGTGCAGTTTAATTCCCGCATATGGGGGATCCACTGCATGAGCTCCCCGAAGCGGGGAGTGACGGCTTCCTCCTGATTCTGTTTGGGGGCGCCTAAGAGCCCCAATGGGTAAATGTGATAGAAAACAGCCTGTTTATACCAGGGAATCATGTAATATCAAGCCTCCTGTAATTCCCGCTTCTTAAGTTTCCTTAAAAGGAACTGGTAACGGAGTTGTGCGGCATTCAGCTCGAAAATGTAGCAGTCAATCAGCGTCGGATCGACGACCTGCTCAAACTGGCTCTGAGCGGAAAGGATCGCAGATTTGCTGATCTCGATCTGCTGCATCAGCTCCGAAAGCTCCTTCCGGGCTTCCTTTCTTACAGCGGTTTTTTTGTTGGTAAAAATCATACTACCACGCTCCATTCATTACTATTTAATGGTAGTATCGTCCGGAATTTGTCAGAATATTCATTCAGTACAGGCATTTTGCAATTCATCTTTGAGACAGGCGAGCTTACTGATCGCAGTCTCGATCGTCAGATAGTAGTAATTGCAGACGCCCTGCCTGCGGACATCAATCAGGCCGGACTCCTTAAGAACCTTTAAATGATGGGAAATAGCGGGTCGGGACAGACTTGTCTGTTCCGTTATCTCCTTTACATTCAGTCCCTGGGCCGGGCAGGAGCCGCCATCCGGCAGGGCTTCATACAAATGCTGGATGATAGTAAGCCTTGTACTGTCACCCAGGGCAATAAAGAGCGGAACACAGTCGGCAAAGGACTGCGTCAGCTTGCCTCTTTTTAGCATAGCACCCATTCTCCCCTTTCCTGTGCGGAACGAAAGCCGTAACCGTTCAGACAGGCTGAGCGGCCGTGGAAAACCGATCATTGGTTTAAAAAATTAAACTTAATTTATTTTATCATCTTTTTTGAAATGAGTCAATCAACTATTTGAAATTTCTTGTTTTTGGGTCAGGGATGAGGAAAATTTTGTGCATTTTTACTAAAATCCGGGCCTCGTTTTTTACATTTTCGAAATTGACTTTTTCCTGTTCCTGGCAGATAATAAGAGCACATTCAGCGATGAGCGTTCTGGCTCATCTGGTTTATCAAAATCGGCATTTTCAGCCAAAAGCCCGGTTCGGGCGTTTTTCCAGATCATACAGGTTTTGAGTTGCACAGGCAGTTTATGTGTACAGAGCAAACAGTTTTGTTGTGTTCTGTTGTTACAGCAGCGAGAGGAGGTGATGATATGGCAGCTTTATTTGTGATTCTCTTGTCAGCGGCTGTGAGCGATTGAAAGTATGGGAAAGTGTTTCACTGGCAGATCCTTTCAGGACTGATCGCGGGCCTTGGCTGGCGGCTGTATATGGGAGGCAGAGAATGTTTCCTGCCGGAGACGGTTTTTTATACCGGACGGATTGCGGGGACATGCGCTCTTTTTTATGGCCTGTTTTTGTGCCGGGCGATGGGCGCCGGAGATATTAAACTGATGGCAGTCTGCACAGGGTTTCTTGGATTCTGGGATGGCCTTTTCGTGATTTTTCTGGGCCTGGTGCTCGCAGGAGGAAAGGCGGCCTGGACAGCTATCAGGAGCAGAGGGCTCAGGGAGCAGTGGACAGGATTTTTTCTGTATGCTGTATGCATGATGCAAAGCAGATCCGTTACAGCATACCCGCAGAGTCAAAATCCGGAGCATGAGATCCGCCTGGGCCCATATCTTTTTGGGGGCTATTGCCTGTTTTGGGGGTATCGTCTGCTTTTTTGATGCCTGGTATCGGAAAACGGGGTGTTCAAGAGGGGCGTTGACTGATACGGCTGGATCCGTCCATACGGCCGGTTGAACCGTGCGGCCCTCTGCCCATGCAACCGATGGATCCACGTGGCCGGAAACGAAGGGAGGAGAACGTGAAAAAAATTATGGCGGTCTACGACGCGGAGCCGCTTTATGCGGAACGGCTGTCGGACTATGTGAACCGGAAGGATAAAGGGCTGTTTAAAGCCAGAGCATTTACCTCCAGAGAACGGCTGGAAACGTTTGCCCGTGAGAATCATGTGGACGTGCTTTTAACGGGAGAGAACATAAAAGAGGTGTCTATGATACGAAGCCGGCAGACGATTTATCTGTCTGAGGAACGGCCGGCAGAAAGGCAGGAGGGGCAGGAACACAAAATATATAAATATCAGTCAGGAGACGATATTTTAAGAGAGGTGATGGACTGTTATGGGGAAATGCCAGAGGCGGAGCTGGTATTCCGATCCGGCGGAAAAGCAAAGCGCATCCTCGGAGTGTATTCGCCTACAGGGCGGTGCGGCAAAACATCCCTGGCACTCTCGATCGGGCAGCTTTTGGCGAGGGAAGAAAAGGTACTGTTCGTGTGCCTGGATGAATTTACAGGATTTTCCAGGCTCATGAACGAGCGCTGGAAGCGGGATCTGTCAGATTTGATTTATTACTACAAACAGGGACGGTTTAATGCAGCCAGACTTAACTCCATCATCTATTATATGGGAGATATGGCATGGCTGCCGCCGGTCCGGTTCCCGGATGACTATAATCAGATTTCGGCAGAGGAAATGGCAGGTCTCATGCAGCAGATTTTGAAGGAGAGCGATTATGCCACGCTGATACTCGATATCGGAAACTATGGGAGGCAGGTGCTTCCGCTCCTGGAAATCTGCCATGAGGTGTATATGCCAGTCAAAGAGGATATGTTCTCACAGGCCAAACAGCAGGAGTTCGACGACTATATGGCAGGATGCGGCAGACAGGCTTTAAAGGAGCGTCTGCACGAGGTACACGTGCCGCCGCCTGTGGGGAGAAAGAAAACAGAGCTTTTCCCGCAGGAATTGATGTGGGGAGATATGGGTGACTTTGTGAGAAATGTTTTGAAAGGACAAAACAGTCAATGGGACAGCTAAAGCAGGCAATGCGTGAGAGGATCCTCCATGAAGTCACGTATCAGAGACAGATGAGCGATGAGGAGATTGCGGAACTGATTGATGGAGAGCTCATGGCATATGCCGGGGAGATACCGTTAAGCCTGAAGGAACGGCTGGCGTTACAAAGGGAACTGTTTGATTCCTTCCGCCGTCTTGACATCCTGCAGGAGCTGGTGGATGACCCGGGGATTACGGAGATCATGGTAAACGGGCCCTCGGAGATCTTTGTGGAGCAGGACGGGCAGCTCAGGCGCTGGGAAAAAAGCTTTGAGTCAGGCGACCAGCTTCTGGATCTCATCCAGCAGATTGTGAGCGGAGTGAATCGGATCGTGAATACTTCCACCCCGATTGCGGACGCCCGTCTCCCGGACGGTTCGCGTGTCCACGTGGTGCTTAAGCCGGTGGCTCTGGACGGG
>Ga0137307_101928_pt1 | contig 15797 bp, 14 predicted proteins | sample NAcewD2O_March_2_FD_97180 | JGI IMG/M metagenome (GOLD analysis project Ga0137307, IMG submission 97180) | Mouse cecal microbial communities from Vienna, Austria - N-Acetylglucosamine amended D2O_March | ecosystem: Host-associated > Mammals > Digestive system > Large intestine > Cecum | place...
TTCTAAAGAGATAATCTAAATTCACCATAAATTTTAAAAATAAAAACTGAAAGGAGTGCAGCCAAAATGAAGCTGTCAACACCAAAAAGAACAATCCTCCAGTGCGCGTTCCTGCTCGCAGCCGCGCTGATGATTGTATGCGGCATAAACCGCGGGGAACAGGAAACGGTCTGGAACAAGGCAGCCAATATCTGCCTGGAATGCATAGGATTGGGGTGACGGGCATGAACAACACAGTCAAACGAAAACTGATACAGCTTGCCGCCTTTGGATTTACCAACACCCATATTGGAAATTTTGCCGCTGGGAAGCTTTATACCGGCAAATGGAAGCAGTTCTGCAATCCCGGTCTCCACTGCTACTCGTGCCCTGCCGCCACGCTCGCCTGTCCCATTGGCGCCATGCAGGCAGTCGCCGGCTCCATGCAGTTCAATTTCAGCTTTTACGTGGTCGGATTCCTGCTTGCAGTCGGTGTCCTGCTCGGCAGATTTGTCTGCGGCTGGATTTGCCCGTTTGGTCTGGTTCAGGAGCTGTTTTACAAAATCCCGTCGCGCAAATGCAGGCTGCCGAAACTGTTTACCTATGTTAAATACGTCATTCTGATACTGTTTGTGATTGTGCTGCCAGTCACTGCCACAAACTATATGGGCATGGGAAAGCCGGCATTCTGCCAATACATCTGCCCGTCCGGCACACTGTTTGGCGGCATTCCGATGACAGCCACACATCCGGAGCTCCGGACAACGACAGGGTTTCTGTTCGGGCTGAAAATGGGCATATTACTACTGACCATCATTGCATCCGTCTTTGTATTCCGTTTTTTCTGCAAGACGCTCTGCCCGCTGGGTGCCATCTATGGGCTGCTCAACAAGGTCAGCATCCATCACCTGGATGTGGACAAATCATCCTGCATCCAATGCGGCAAATGTGCCCGCACCTGCAAGATGGACGTAAATCCGGTCACATCCCCCAATTCAGCCGAGTGCATCCGCTGCGGCGCCTGTGCCGCCGCCTGCCCGAAACAGGCAATCCAGCTCGGTTTTCGAAACCATTCAAAATAAGGAGGAGCATTATCATGAAAACACAAAAATATTATTCAATGACACTTTCCATTTTCATTGCCCTCACCCTAATCGGGTGCGGCACAAAGACGCAGGAACAGCATCCTGGCACTACCGCCCCCTCTGAAATCTCCGAAAGCGAAATGTCCACAACCGATGCCGCGGAGTATGTCCTTAGCTTCTCAACCACGGACATCAACGGCGCCCCGGTGGATTCCTCAATCTTTTCAGAAAAGAAGCTTACCGTCGTCAATGTGTGGGGCACCTTCTGCGGACCATGTATCGAGGAAATGCCCGAGCTTGCCGACTGGGCAAGGGAGATGGGGGATGACATACAGCTAATCGGCATTGTAGGGGACATCAACGGCGAGAATGACACGCAGCACATTGAACTTGCCCAGACGATTGTCCAGACAGCCAGTGTCGAATATACCAACCTGATTCCCAACGACGATTTGGGCGAACTGATGTCGAATATTATCGGCGTTCCGACCACCTTTTTTGTCGACCAGACAGGCGCCATTGTCGGTGACCCGATTATTGGCGCAAATGTAGCGGGGTGTAAGGAATTTGCCGAAAACTACCTGGCTGGACAGTGATGTCGCATACAGACATGACGGTTTGCCGCCGATTAAAAATCAATCACGGAGGTGGATAATAACAATCGAAGTTCGTATTGCAAATATTGTGCTTCCGCCCAAATTCGCAGACTTTGGCAAGAATGGATGATTATCATGAATCCTGAAGGGAAAATACGCATTGCTATTTCTATAGTTTTTCCTTTTTTCGTAATCAGCAGGGGGCGCTTTACCAGCATTCCATCCGTGGATAGGAGCTGGTACTGTTCCTCCCCGCTCATCTCGTGCCATTCCTTTAGCTCCGCAGCTGTCGGGTTTTCCTCCTTGATGGGACGTACCTGTACCGCATAGCCGGATTCCTCCACCCACTTTAGTGCCTTTTTACAGATGGTACATTTTTCATAACAAAGCACTACTGGTTTCATTATTATAATCCGCCTCTCTGCAAAAGGCACCGATGGGATTATGAGACCCTCTTCGGTTCTTCGCTATTATCACTCGTTCAGTCATCAATACCAAATACATACTCTAACTGGTCTTCTGCCGCATCCAATTTATCCTCCAATAATTCCAGTTCACGTTCCATCCGCTTATAGTCGTCCCTTGTCAGGGACTGATATTTATAAAGATACTCCAGTTCATCCTCATGGCTGTCAAGCAGATCGTCAATCTGTTTCGCCTCCTGCTTCAGGGCAAAGAACTGCTCCATATCCTCCGCGGCAGTCCCACCTGGCACCGCTGTGCCTGCCTTTTCCACAAATCCATTTACCATGACGCCAAGTTCCTCCATGGTGTAGGTGGTAAGTCCATCCGCGCCCTGATGATCTGATGCGTCGTCATTTATGGCAGCATGTGACGGATTATGGTAAGCTTCCTCGTCATGCCTTGACACAGGAACGCTTCCGACACTTGTGTCATTTTGCGGCTGCAGGCTGTCTGCCGCCCCGGTCTGATTCTGTGTCCTGCCATCCGTCTGATTTTGCGCGTTGTCCCCATCCAATGCAGGCTGCGCGTTGTCATTAGATGCGGTGTCTGACTGCTCCTGGGCATTATCCCCGGAAAGTGCCATTCTGTCCGCAGATGCAGCATTTTCCGCTGCCTGCTTCTGCTCCAAGTCCGATATCTGTTGCTCAAGACGCGCAATCTGCTCTTTTAGCGCCTCTGTCTCCGCACTGCTGCCAGAGCCTGACTGACAGCCCGTCATCAGAAATGCGGCGGCAGTCACAACAGCCAATACACGGTTTCCATTTTTTTGTCTGTTCATACGCCTAACCTTTCTCCTTTCTATACATCCCATTAAGAAATACAGGATTCCATATTCCATTATTGCCCCATCTGATCACCTCATACGCCTCCCACGGCGCCGGCATTTCCAGTTTCCGAATCATCTCCTCCAAAACAGGTTCCGGAATATAACGCGCCCTTTTTTGGTTTCTGGCAAGCAGCTCCTGATAAGGCGCTTCCAGATACAGAATATGCACCCGCGCGCCGTATCCGGCAAAAAGACTGACCAGCCGCTGCCTGGTTTCCTGGATGATATTCGTCGCATTCCAGATAAACGGTTCCTTTCGTCTCAGATAGCCTCTTGCCTGCTCATTGGCATTCTGCACTACCCTGCCTGAATTTTTTGCCGGCGATACGCCCATCTCATCGCGGATGTCGTCGAGGGAGACAACTGGCATCCCCGCGCCATGCTGTGCTATCCAGCTGTCCTTTCCCGCAAGCGGCAGTCCTGACAGCATAATGACATCAAATTCCGACTCATCACATAATTGCGCCTGATACCATAGTCCCTCTCTGTGAAAATACGCATACCTTGTATAGGGGTTTGCAAAGGCATGCGGTGTCTCCCAGATGCCCAGCTCCTTTGCATAGTCGGCAAACAATTCCACCTGGTCTTCCAGATGGTCGGAGCCTTTTGCCACCCGCCCCTGCACATCTGCTTTTGAAAGCAGATACAAAAGCCGCAGGGGAATGCTTTCTGCCGCCCTGAGCAAGTCAAACTCGGTTCTTTCCTTCGTCCAGAACCACACAGGCAGCCCATGGTACCGAATCAGCCCGGCTGCCAGTTCGCGCTGCGAAAAGGTCAGCCCAAACTGCGCCACATCCCTGTAAACCATCCAGCGGAATTTCTTTTCCCCGATAATTGTATGTTTCGGGGATACCCAGATTCCGTCCTCCTGTTTTGTACAGGAAATTTTTCCGATATCATGGAATGCCGCCGCCAGAAACAATAGCTCCTGTTCCTCTTTATCCAGCTCCGTCCATTCCGGAAGCGAAAGAAGTCGTTCACATACCATTTCCGTATGGCGGTACACATCGCCCTCTCCATGGTATTCCGGATTTTGGGGAACATGCCTCAGCATGCCCAATTGGGGATAACTATCCGAGAGCCGGCGAAAGGAAAAACCGCTCCTGCGGATTTCTTTAAGAATTTCCCGGCTCACTGGCACCGCCTCCCTCCTGCATGGCAAACAAATCCACGCCGTCTGCAAGACTGTTTGCCACTATCGGACGTTTTACCCAGTGGCTCTCCGAGTCAAGAATCGTATTGAGAAAGGAACCTCGCACAAACTTCAGGCGATCCGTCACATAATCCCCATCCTCCACCTTGATATAGATTCCCTCCATCATCCCTGTCAAATCGGTCTGCCGGACTGCCAGCGCATAATCTGTCCCGCTTTTTTCACATTGCATGCGGAAATTCTGCTCCTGTTCCCCGGAAATAAACAGACTGGATCCAATCCACTTTTCAATGTCCCCAAGTGTTTCGAAATATCCCTCCGTCAATACCCGGACAGAATGAATAAACGGAGCATCGCACAAAAATTCCCTGCGCTTTCGCGTGGAAAAAAATCGCTGCCGCTGTTTGTCAAAAATGTCAAACTCCATAAAATAATGCGGCAGCCTGTCATAAAAAACGGTATGCTTTGCATACAGCCACTCACCATACATTATATACCGGTCTCCAAGCAGGCAGCGCAGCCGGTCTTCAAAGCATCCCGCCCAGAGCTTAAACAAATCAAACTGTCGTTCTCCATATCCGCCGTTCAAAAAATGCCCGCGGCTTTGCAGAAACATTTTTCCGTCCCTGCCAAAACTGATGCCGCAGTTTGCACCGTCCACCTTTTCCTCTAGAACCAGATAGCTCCCCTTTATCTCATCTAATTTTACAACCGTCAAGTCCCCATCGCCCAGCTGTTCCCTCGACCCCTCAAGATGCCGGGTTCTTGGGTATTTTAAAATCTGTTCCATATAATCCTCCTATATACTTCCTCTGTATGAAACTACGTAATCGATCAGAGAAGATTTATCTTCCCTACCCGCCGCGCCCCCATGCGCCGCCTTAGCGGCATACTTCCTCTGCATGGGGCTGCGCAATCGAGTAGGGGAATGACCTTCTCACCTACTCGTGCGCCGGGCGTCCGTCAGCTTGCTGACATATTTCATTTGGACGCCCGTGTGCATAAAAACCACAGCCACTATCCGTTGCCGACAGTGTCCGTGGTTTTCTGTATATTGTAATAGGAATATCGGATTACATGGGAAACTCCTTTCTGAAACCAAACCAATTTTACTGATTTTCACTATAGCACCCTGTAAATGCTTTGTCAATCTTCCGTGTATTTTCACTATGCAGTCCATAAAACTTTTACAACAGTCCACCATTCCAGTGCACAGGATGCATAAAATTTATGGAACAATGCAAACTGCTGTGGTAAAATGTTTTTAACAGCATATAAATCACAGAAAAGAAAACAGCCATGTCAAGACAAATACGCACATCTGCAAAGGCAGTTATCATCCAGGCTGGCAGACTGCTTGCAGTAAAACGAAGTGACGGCAGAGAAGAATGGTATATTCTGCCCGGCGGCGGTCAGGACAGCGAGGAACTGCTTCCCCAGACTGTTGAACGCGAAGTCTGTGAGGAAACCGGAATGGCGGTTCAGTGCAGGGACTTGCTCTTCGTTATCGAAGGCGTCCACGGAGAAAATTTTCATAGGATTGACCTTGTCTTTCTATGCGACTGCCTTGGAAAGGCAGAATGCGCAGCACTCTGCAAGGACACCAGCCAAATCGGATTTGAGTGGCTGGATTTGTCAGTGCTGAACAGATTACCACTGTTTCCGTCAAAGCTGCGCCGCCCGATTATGAATTTCTATGAGGGAAAAGAATACACGAAATACCTCGGAAATGAGGAGATTGGAGACCCGGAATGTTTCGAGTAGGGACCTATTTACATAGGTCTTACTCGAAATCAAGACTGGAAAAATCAATATACAAGTCCTCATAGATTCCCACCTTCACGGTATCGTCAAACGAGTACACCTTCACGCAAAAATGGTCGCCATCCATGTTATACACATAGATGCTGCTGCTCTGCGGATCGACAATCCAGTATTCTCGCACATTGGCGCTATTGTACAGATTCAGCTTTGTGATATAATCATGCTGCGGATTGGACGGCGAGGCAATCTCGATAATCCAGTCCGGTGCGCCAAGGCAGCCACGGTCGTTTAATTTACCAGGGTCACAGATGACAGAGATGTCAGGTTCCAGCACTGTATCCGTACTTTCGTTAAGCTGCACGCCAAATGGGGCGGGGTATACATGACACCTACCATTTTTTGACTTGATATAATTTTTAATTTGGTTGAACAATTCACCCAGAATCTCCTGATGAATACGGCTGGGCGAAGCCATATAAATAATCTCACCGTCAATCAGTTCAGCACGAATCTCCTCAGGCATATTATAAAAATCCTCGATTGTGTAATATTTTTCCTGTGGTAATCCCATTCCAACTCCTCCATTCTAAAATTTCTAATAATATGACATTTTTGACTTTTTCAAACATATCCTATAATTCATCATAACATAATTTTGATACTATGCAAAGGACAAAACGAAATACAATCACAGTCAAATTTACATCCTGTGAACATACATCCTCGTCATGTCCGGTTCTCCGTCGCCCTGCACCATGCACAGGAATTCCCAGCCATAACGCTCATAAAACGACGTGTGGTCTGTCACAAGGTAAAGCGTGTCGATGCCCCTGTCACCCATATCCTTGCAGACCATGTTCAGCAGCGCCCCCGCTATGCCCTGCCCCCTCTTTGGCTCCTCCGTGTAGACGGCGCAGACATTCGGGGCAAGGTCTCTCCGGTCGTGGAAATCATTCTCAATCACGCCCATGCCGCCGACAATCTGCCCGCATTCCATCGCCAGATACCATTGCGGCACGGCGCTTTTCTTTTCCAGACACGCCTCCATGCTCTCCATGTATGCCTCCACCGGAATGCCCCATTTCTCGTGAAACCACTGTGCGGCACACTCCTTTAAGTCCGGTCTGTCTGCCAGACAAATCATATCATACGCCATGCCTTTTATTCCTCCTGATATACCCTTTCATCATAAGTTCCCTATCTATCAGTTTTGTACAACGGTACCCTGTTTAAAAATTGTTTCACCGTCAAACTTGCACTTAATAAACTTCGCATTTGTCACGGAATAATTCGCAACCTTTCCCCTAAAAGTACAATTTTCCACCGTCAGACGATTCCCTTGTATCACAGGGGAATTCGGATAGTTTACCCACGCCGAACCAAACGCATACGCTTCGGAATGCGAACTGCAGACAGCTTTATTGTCTATGGTTGAATTCTTTATCACAATGTCCGTGCAGACTTCATCCCCACTATTTTTCTCTATTAATATGCAGGCTCTCGGCGCAGTGCCGTACAGACTTCCCGCTCCTGTAATTGTACAGCCGTCCACATAGACATTATGTGCGCTGACAATGCCGAGACAGTTTCTGCTGTTATTGGCAATCGTACAGTTTGTTATACTGATATTGGTGGAACCTGTCCCATTTCCGCCGATATAAATGCCATCGCCGCGGCACTCCTTTATATTCACGTCATGAATGAAGACATTTTGGGCGTACTGTATCCGAATGCCCATTCCGCTTTCCCCGGACTTCCCTGCCGCCCGCAGATCTCCGATGATGGTGCCGCCGCTGACTTCTATATCCGACTGATAGACACCGATAACCTGGCTTTGCTTGGTTTTGGACAGCAATGCCTGCAAAACTGCATCCTCATGCATATAAAGTTTTGTGTTGGCAGGCATGACAATGCCATATTCAGGGTCAATATGATACGTCCCCTCAGGAACATATACTGTATCATATCCTTCGTAGTCCCCTTTTCCCAGTGCGTCAAGCGCCCGCGTAAATGCATCCCGGTCATCCCCGCCGTCGTTGGGCACCGCTCCAAAATCAGTTACCGAGACATAATTTTCCAGCTCTCCCTCTACTGTCACACGACACTGGGCGGACAATACAAGCTGCTCTGCACTTGTACTTGCCGTAATAACTGCCATGCCGCTGCCCACCAGGCTCACCAGACCCTGGTCCGTGACAGTCGCCACACCCTCATTTGAAGATTCCCATTTTATCGTACTGTACTGTATACTTGGCGGTGTTACTGCCGCGCTCAGCTGAACTGTCTCCCCTGACTTTCCTGTTATCAGCTCTTTATTCAGTGTCAGCAAAAGCGCCTGCGCATCCTTGAATGTCAGGCTGCCCTTGTAAGGACTTCCCTTCACTGCCTTGATTTTCACGGTATACAGCCCCGTGTTCCTGTTCTGTTTGATTGATGTTACCGTGTAATCCTTGTCCTGTTCAAGCATCTTGCCATTATACATCAGCGTGACCTTTTTCTCATCTACGTTTGTAATCGTCAAAGAAACGGTCGCAGTCCTGCTTGCAAGGTTCAGCTGGCCAAACTTGATTTTCAGTGTCTTTGTATCCGAGGTATAATTTCCGTCTTTTCTGACAGGCAGTATTGTAATCTCATATTTCACGCCTATCTTGATGTTGTCAAATGATTTTATATCGCCATAGTCAATCGTGTAATCCTCCCCATAGGAAAGTATCGTCCTGCCGTCCTTTACCACAACGGCTTCATTAATGGCATTCTGAATGTCAGAAATCGTGCCAGACTTCGGGAGGGTTCCCTTGATGGACACCGATACCTTGCTGAAGCTCTTTTGACTGATGGAAAATTCTAACGGTTCGGAAATGCCGTAATAGCCCGCTCCCTTTTTCGTCACGCCGACAACATATGCTTTCGCCGTGTTTGTTCCCGTGTTGACATTGTTGGTGTAAATAACCTTGTAATAGCTTGAAGAGACCTTTCTGCCGTCCTTATCCTTTACCACAACCGCTGGCTTCTGCGCTTTCCCATTGTAGGTATAAATCTTACTGGGGTTTTTCCATTCAACGCTGGCTTCTGCAATCGAAACAGCGTTTTCCACGTCCGTTCCTAAAATATTAAAGGTTGCTTTCTTGCTCGCCGTCCCCATATAATTGCAGCTGTTGCTTTCTACCGCCTTTACGGTCAGCTTTGATACTGTAGTCGTATCCGCACTGCCTTCCGTCCAGCTCACCGTGTAATCCCTGCCCTTGACCAGTTCCTTTGTCCCATCCATGACCGTGACCTCGGGCACTTCGCCGTACTTAATATCACCCACCGCAGAAAGCGTAACTTTGCTGATGCTCTTTTGCGTGATGTCAAATTCTTTCGTAACCGTTCCCTGGTACTCGCCGATACCCTTTATGGTCACGGTCGCTTTTTCTCCTCCTACGTTTATGTTATTTCTGTACGTCACAGTATAGTCCACATTCAGCTTCAAGGTCTGCACCTTTGACTTGCCCTTGCTGTCCTGGTAAGTGTATCTCACTGTCATTGCCGGACAGATTTTCTCCCCGGTATAGACTGCGTTATAGCCATCCGCCTTTTTACCCGGAAACAGTACGCCATCTGCCGTGATGCACGGTCTTTTGTCACTTTCCTGCACGTCTTCGCCTGTCGGGCTGCTTTCGGATTCTGTTTCAGTTTCGGCTTCGGAAGAAATCCCGGACGTAGCAAGAAGCTCCTCAAGGTCACTTTCGGATTCTGTTTCAGTTTCAGTCTCTATACCATCTTCGGTCTCCGTACCATCTCCGCTGCCATTATCCACATCACAGACAGCTGCATCCGCCTTTGAAACCGGATACGTTGTCATAAATTCCTCTGAAGTATACGCAGCTTCCGCCATATGGTCACTAAAGCTGTCTGACCCCTTCAAAAAACAGCCATAACTCGTCTTCCTGGCATCCCATGCCGCATCCAGATAGTAATAGAAGTCTCCGCACTTTACAATATTCCATACATGATTTTCACCGTCTGCCGTTCCGCTTATAATCCTTGAATCAATGCCGCATTCCAAAAGCAGACGGTACAGCAGGCTTGCATAACCATGGCATTCCGCCGTCTTATTGATCAAGGCCCCATAGGCTGTATGCTTTAACGCATCACCTGCATCGTCCAGATTTTCATTTTTATCGTTCCTGCAAATATAATCGTAAATCGTCTTAATCTTTTGGTAATCGCTGGTATCTTCATTCCATCCAAAACGCTCGATTACCGTTTCTACCGCACGGTCCAACTCCATTTCCTGCGCGTATGTCGTATAATAGGTTACTTTATATGTAATCGGCAGATAATATGTCGTTTCCGGGGATGTATCACCGTTTTGTGTTGCCGTGGATACATCTACAGTTATGTCATAGTCAGGGATTTCAAGACTTTCATATTGAAAGAGAATATAATCTCCTTCTGTCGGCTTTCCCGTATGTTCCAGCGCTGTGTTCCAGATTTCCCTGGCAATTTCATCGTCCGGCTTCTCTGTTGTCTGAAAATAAACTGTAATTTCTGATTCCCTGTTTTTCAGTGATTCCCGCAGTTTTTCTCCCACTGCATCAACCGTTGTCAGGTATCGGGCGGTATCTATGTCATTATCTGCATCCGTTTCGGTCTCCGTCACGTCTTCCGTTCCAGTCTCCGTCATGTCGTCGGTTCCAGTCTCCGTTTCCGACACATCTTCCGTCTTTATCTCCGTTTCGGTCTCCGTTTCCGACACGTCTTCCGTTTCAGTTTCCGTTTCGTCCTTTGTTTCCGTCACGCTCTCCGTTCCAGTCTCCGTTTCCGACATGTCTTTCGTTTCAGTCGCAGTTTCCGTTTCGGTCTTTGTTTCCGTCACTTCTTCCGTTTCCGAGCACAGCTCCTCCTGCGCTTCAGTCTCCGTTTCCGACTCCGACTCTGTTTCAGCCTCAATTGCCAATACCGGATTACCGGTCGGAATCGTACTTGCCGTTGTCTGAAATGATGACATAACCAGAACTGCTGCCTGAATACATGCTAAAATACGTGCTCTCACAATCCGTCTCCTCCTTAAATCAAGTGCTTTTATCACTTCTGACGTCCGTCTCCTCAAATGCCCGCTTCCAATAAATCTCCGGCACTTCGGGCCAGTTACATCCGCCAGTCTCCTGTGTGCACAGCTCCATCGCCCTGCCCAGCACCCCTCCGTGTGTCACCCTTGTCCCCCTCAGAATACGCTCTGTCATTCTTGTCCAGTACGGCGCCACATCGTACAATGCGTTTTCGTGCATATCCTGTATCGTCTGTTCTATGTCGTAATCCAGTTCCACGAACTCAGGATGCCATGCCCCATCGTCGCCGTGCAGTACCATAAACTGCGCTTTCATAGCGCCCTCCTCAATGATAGGCAGACCGACCGAGCCGGGATTCCATATGGTTTTGGAATACTCCTGAATATTCATGACCTTGTGTGTATGGCCGCACAGCATATACTCTTCCTCAACTCCTGCAAGAATTTCCTGATTTTCACGATTTTGGGGACGCATCTTTTCGTTTACCGCCCTTTGTGTACCATGGCATATCCGGATATCCTTCATGCCGTCTATATGAATGCACGCCGTGGTTGGCAGGCTTTCCATAAAAGATAAATCCTGCCGCGTCAAATGTGCCCGCCCATAGCGCAGCATTCCGACCGTGCTTGGATAGCTGTCCCATTCCGGATGCGCTTCCCCCATTCCAGACAACATATACCCTTCCTTGTTTCCCCTGAGCATATAACAGGGAAAATTCTCCTGCAATTCGTAAAGTGTGTCCATTACCCGCCGGATTCCGGGAAATTCTCCCACATAATCCCCCAGAAAACAATATGCATCAACCGGATGTTTTTTCAAATATTCCATACAGGCCTGCAGCGCGATACCGTTTCCATGGATATCCGATAAAACAGCAATGTCCATAAGTACCTCCTTTGCATCAATACCGATTCATCTTATTTTTATGCATCACATACCCGAGCCCTGCTCCCACGCATCCGCCTACAATGTGGGTCAGCTGGGATACATTGTCGTCCGCAAAAACGCCGCTGTAAACCTGTCCTCCGATATAGAGCGCCGCCACAAGCACCAGGGTAATCGGTATGCTTCCCTCCTTCACGCTGGTAAAGGGTGACAGCAGGATAAATGCAAACACCACGCCGCTTGCGCCAAGCAGCTGAACATGTGGGAAAAAGATATAGTTTACAATCCCTGTCGCCAGCGCCGTTGCGAGGATGACAAACAGAATATTGGACGAGCCATACTTTTCTTCCAGCAGCGGTCCTACAATCAGCAGCAACATGATATTTCCAATAAAATGCTCCCATCCCGCGTGACCAAACACATGCCCAATCATCCGCACATACGTCAGCGGCGACAGCAGCGAGGAGCGGTAGACACTGAAAAAGGTATTTGTCGTCCACCCCTTCGTAAGCCAGTCCAGCACCAGTGCGGCAAAGCAGACTGCCGTAAAACAGATGACAACTGGCGAATTAAATGATACGTTGATTTTTCTATTTGATCTCATACACATCTCCTTTTCTGCTCCTCGCCCCCGATTGCAAAATACAGCATCTTTGGACGCCCTCACCCTGCCGTTGTTTCTTTCAGCAGCACTGTCTGCGTCTGGTCGTCAAAAATCTTCGCAGTCTGTACGCGCTCTCCGCCGTCTTCCTCCACGACATAATAGATGTCCGACAGCATGCCGCTGCCGCTTTCCAGATAGAGATAACTGCATGGATCATCGCGCAGTTTCACACACTCCCTGGAACGCCAGTCCGTATAATCCGGTTCAACGCAGTCGGTCGTCTGCCTGAGCGATACAAAAAAATCCATGTTTTGTGCCTGGTAACGGTCGCCGTCATACGCTTCCCGCGTCATACGCCTGCCTGTGACATCATACAGATACAGCTCCTTTGTATCAAGCGGGTGCAGACAGACCCACTTAGGAACTGTCCAAAAATAACTTTTAATATTGCTTGTCTTTTTCTACGATAGCACCGCCCAAAAATCAGTTACATAGCCCGCTATGCGCCTGATTTTTGGGCGGCACTCTCGAAGAAAAATCCTACGCGCTATTTAAAAGTTATTTTTTTACAGTTCCTTACCATCCGCCGCAACAAAAATCTCACAGTTTACTTGTTCCTCCGCGTCGAGGCATCCCAGTTCTTTGAGATTCACACTGCTGTCAAGCTTTTTCCTGCCGATGTCATAGACAAAAAGACCAGAATCATGGTGAAAAATCAGTGTCTCACCGTCCGCATAGTCCAGGACAGGTCCTTCTATGTCGCACACCATCTCGCTCGTCACCACCGCCGAGGACACCGGAATCTGTTCGCCGCTGCTGTCCCTCAAATCATCATTTTCCTCAGCAATGCCGATTCCGTCCTTTTTCACCGCACTGTCTCCGGCAGGGATGCTCCCAAGCGCCACCAGCACAATCACAATTCCGCAAATCAGGCTTATTTTGACTTTCACACGAATCTCCTTTCCAGATACATTCCAGTAGACTTCTTAATTCTACAATCGGCAGAACGCCTTGTCAACTGTTTTGACGCGGAAAAAAACGGACGCAGTTACCCGAAAACTGCGTCCGTTCCTTTTCCTTTATAAATATTTGTCAATCGCCTTTACCGTCTCAAGCAGCTCCACCATCAGTCCCCTCGCCTGTTCTGCCTTACGGCTGGTGTCTGCACCAAGCTCTGCCGCCTGCTGCGTGCTCGCGGTCACTTCCTCGCTGACAGCGGAAATATGGGTAATGCTGTCCACAATCACATTGTTGGATTCCAGAATTTCTTCTATCTTCCGATACATTTCCTGCACATTGCTATGTAGCCCCTGCATACGGCTGCCAATCTCGCCGAACTTTGCACTCGCATCCAAAATTAGTTTGTGCTCTGCGTCTGCTGTTGTAATGACATTATCCACCGTATTTTTTGCCATGTCGGCATTTTTCCTAAGCTCTGCCACAATCCCCTGAATCCCTTCGGTCAGCTTTCTTGTCTCATCGGCAAGCGCACGGATTTCCTCGGACACCACGGCAAATCCCTTTCCGGCTTCCCCGGCCCTGGCACTCTCAATTGAGGCATTGAGCGCCAGCAGGTTCGTCTGGCTGGAAATGGAAAAAATCTGTTCCGTAATCTGCTCCACTGCCTTTGCGTTGGAAATCAGCCCCGCCACGGAAGCAACGACCCGTTCATTTGCCTCCCTTGTCCTATGAGACTGCTCCTGAAGGCTGTCAACCGTATGCTGTCCATCCAGGACAGCCCCCTCGGAGCGCTCCGCCATTGAGAGCATTTCGTCGGACATCTGCTTGGTCTCCAATATCATGTTCTGGATATTTCCAGTCATGACAGTCTGTTTCTCAATGCTCTGTGCATTGTTGATGTTCCCCTCCGCGATGTCGCCCAGCTCAGATGCCGTATCGTCAACATACTGGCTTAACTGCCTGATATGCTCTGCCGCCTCGCTCGAGTTCTGTTTCACCGACGCCACAACATTCAGCACCTCATTTAGAAGCGCAGTGCTCTTATCCTTTTCCTGATTGATGCTGGCAATCTTCTTTTCATTGTTGTCATTTGAAATATATGTCGTCCCGCAAAGCACAATCATGTATACCACTGCCGAGGCGCCCTGTAATAAAAGGGAAGTGCTGTTTATCGGGACACCGGAATGCATGTGTCTGAGCACTGCGACTATATACACCACATCCACCACGTTTATCGCGCCAAACACCACTGCAATCCTCAGGATAAGCTTCATGTCATAGTACAGGATATAGATTACAGTCAGCGGAAACACCATCATGAACACAAGGTCATTCTGTGCGCCAAACACTGCCAGCCCATAGACCACCATATAGCCAATCACCGAAACATGCTGGAAAGCCATGCTGTCCTTTTTGTGAAAATAAACACTGTAACAGGCTATCATGGACACAATGACCGACAAGTCCACCGAAAGCATGAATCCAAAACTGATGTTTCCCTGCGCATAATCGCCGATATACCCGAAAAACAGCAACATATCGATAATCGTGACAATTGCCAGCACAAATTTGTTTACCCTTTTTTCTTTTCCGTATTCCTTTCCACGACGTTTTTCTTCCATTTGAATCATCCCCCTCATTACAACAAGTTTTTATTCCCTATTGCCCAACAACCCATCTATCCCCATGTACATCATCGAGCAGGGGAATGACCTTCTCCTCCACCCGCGCACCAGATGCCTGTGTACATAAATAAGTTGCCGGAAAATAAATTTCCCAGCAACTTACCGAGGGTATGACTAAATTGTTGCAACAATTTAATAATATTCTATCAGATAAATTGTCAAAATAAAATAGATTTGGTATGGAACGCACTTTTAAGGGTACGCATTGCACTTTTTTATAAAAAACACTGCCTCCGCCTGTCGATATAGTCCGTCAGCAGCTCAACTGTTCCATCAATCCCCAGCTTACTGCTGTTTAAGGAAATATCATAATTTCTCGAATCTCCCCATTTTTTGTCGCAGAAGCTATTGTGGTAGCGCCTGCGCTTCATATCCTTCTCGCGAATCTTCCTCACCGCCTGGCTTTCTGTCAGCTGGTACAGCCGCATAACCCGCTCAATCTTCTTGTCACGGTCGCCAAGGACAAATATGGATATAAGGCTGTCATACTGTTTCAGTATCGTCTCACTACAGCGCCCCACAATCACAAAGGACTCCCCGGAATCCGCCTTGTCACGCAGAAAGTCAAACTGAAGGTACAGCAGGTTTTCCTCCGGCGAGCTGCTAAATCCCCTTACCGTCCTTGAAGACAACGGATTCTTACGGCGTTCATCCAGTCCCTTTAAATGTTCCATATTCAGGTTTTTCTTCGCCGCAATCTCATCGAGAAGATTGTGGTCAAACAGCTGGATGCCATAATGC
>Ga0137307_101934_pt1 | contig 15756 bp, 12 predicted proteins | sample NAcewD2O_March_2_FD_97180 | JGI IMG/M metagenome (GOLD analysis project Ga0137307, IMG submission 97180) | Mouse cecal microbial communities from Vienna, Austria - N-Acetylglucosamine amended D2O_March | ecosystem: Host-associated > Mammals > Digestive system > Large intestine > Cecum | place...
CACCACTCTGAATTATAAAAGCAACTATAAATCATGCAGCCCCATGTGGGAGAAAGGGGGAATCATTTATGCCCTGCACAGAAGCATACAGAGAACACATATCTGCGGCAGATTGAAGGCGGGACAAAAGTTCCCAGCCTGCCCGTATTTATAAATATCTGCAATGCCCTGAAAATCTCCCCTGATTATCTGCTCCGTGATTCTCTTACGGATAATGACGTCAGCAAAATCAGGGAACTGACAGAACTGTGGGAAAGTACACTGCCCAGTCAGCAGGAAATAGCCGCTGCCATGATACAGGCAGTATTGGAACGTAAAAAGGATTAGAAAACCAGCCGTTTATCCGACTGGCTGTTTTTCCGATAACTCTAAATAGAAAGCATAATAATTGCCCATAAGTATATGCTTAATCCCTTTTCTTATTATTCTTTCTGTTATTTTTTCTCTTTTCTGTGACCGAAGGTTCGTCACTGGCTAACTCAATCACATCCAGTATGCCGCAGTCCAGCGTTTCACAAATGCGGACTAATGTATGAACCTGAAATTATCCGGTACTTCCCCGGTGCGGGTGACAGTGACGGGAAGGGATAACGGCGTGGGGTTGGATGCAGATATGATGAGGGGATTGGCGGATGACTATATCATTTACGCTGCGCCCTGCAATACCAAAGGGAAGAAGAGCAGCTTAAAAAAGGTAAAGACAAAGGCTTCCGGAGGCGGCGGGCAGTACACCCAGAAGGGCTTAAAGAGCGGCACATGGTACAAATACCGGATTGACGCTTACCGGAATGAAGACGGGAGGGGACAAAAAGCTTGCCAATCCCACTGGGGTAACGATTTCAAAAACGAAAGTCAGTGTGAAGAAGGGGAAACCCCTTCAGCTTAAGGTACCAAGGATTCTCCGCAAAATGTCAGTGAAATTGTAAACCGTGTACAGATAGGAACACAGAATGTATCAGAATTTATGAAAGAAAATACGGAACAGCTTTTAATCAGAATAAGGTGATGCAGAGCGCATCCACTGTGAAAATGAAGAGTTTTCCAATATTGCAAGTATGGTACAGAACAATAGCGATGAGATAATTGCTTTGTCCGAGCAGGTGGATATGGTGAATTCTATGGTGGAACAACTGGAAAATCTGCTGACATTGGAATAAACCATGTCAGCAGATTGTAACAGCTCCATGAAAAAATGTTTTCCGAAAAACCAGTCCCTACCGGAAACTCTTAATCCAGTTAATTAAGGAATCATGATATACATTGTTGGCAACATCCCTTCTCATCTGGTCTGTAAGGGGGCCGTTCTTTTCCATAGTTGCAAGAATCGCCTCCTGAAGCCCTGCAATTTTCCCTTTTTCAAATGCTTCTTTTTCTTTATCCGTCATATTGCCAGCGGCATCGTCAGGCTTAATGGAGGCAGGAGCCGCCGGAGCCTGGGGCTTAGGATCGCCTGGGGCGTCATTTCCCTGGGCTGTTTCTGTTTCAGCTTTTATGGCCTCTGTTTTTGCCGGTTCCTCTTTTGCAGGGGAGGCTTTTGGCGTTTCAGCGGCAAGTTTTATCGGGGCTATATCCGGGGAATTTGATACCACGTTCTCCGGCAGCCACAGTTCCCCGTAGTTGGCTTTCACATTTACTGTGATGCAGCCGTTATTCACGGAAACTTTTTCTCCGGAAAGCACGCCCACATATGTGCTGGAATTTCCGGCGCCAACTGTCATGGTGAAATCGTTGTCGTCGTTATTTACCGTGACAATGGCGGAATCTTCCTCAAAATTTCTGGAAAAAGCATACTGTCTGTTGGTGAGCAAAAGCTCCCTGTAATCTCCGTAAGCTAAGGCTTTGGATTTTTGCCTGGCATGTCCCAAAGCGGCAATCAGTTCCGTGGAGGGATTTGTTTTCACCGCATCCTTAAAATCGGAGAGATTTAAGGCAGGGCGCAGGGATGCATCAGACCACTTTTCTTTTCTCCCTTCAATGGCAAATTCCGAGCCATAGTAAACAGAGGGGATGCCCGGCAGTGTGTACATTAAAATATGTACCGGGGCAAAGTGGGCTTTGTTGTTTAATTTTGTATAGATACGTTCCACATCATGGTTGTCCACAAAGTTGTAAAGCTTTAGTCCGTCGGGCTTGCTGCCTCCCATTTCGTAAAGGCGCTTCACCGTGTGGGCAATCTCAAAGAAATTGTGGTCGTTGTGTCCGGAATATAAGGCTTTGTGAAGCTGATAGTTGGTGACGGAGTGGAGGGTTCCCTCGTTTACCCAGCGGCTGTAATCACCGTGGATCACTTCTCCCATCAGCCAGAAATCCGGCTTCACTTCGTTTGCCAGGTGCCTTAGTGCCTGCATAAAATCAAAATCCAAAACGTCCGCTGCGTCTAAGCGGATGCCGTCTACGTCAAATTCCCTGACCCAGAAACGGATAGCGTCACAGATATAATCCTTTACTGCCGGGTTTCTCTGGTTCAATTTTACCAAAAGGTTGTATCCGCCCCAGTTTTCATAGGAAAAACCGTCGTTGTACTCTGTGTTTCCGCCGAAATTTACATTGCAGTACCAATCCCGGTAGGGGGAATTTTCCCGGTTTTTCTGGATATCTTTAAATGCAAAAAAGTCTCTTCCCGTGTGGTTAAATACGCCGTCAAAAATCACTTTGATTCCGACTGCATGACATTCCGACACGAAATTTGCCAAATCTTTATTGTCGCCTAAGCGGCTGTCTAATTTTTTGTAATCTGTGGTCTCATATCCATGGCCTACCGATTCAAAAAGAGGGCCGATATACAGGGCATTACATCCGATTTCTTTGATGTGGGAAATCCATGGGAGTAATGTATTTAACCTGTGTTCCACCGGGCCGTAGGAATTTTCCTTAGGCGCATCGGTAAGTCCTAAAGGATAGATGTGGTAAAAAACTGCTTCATCGTACCAAGCCATATGAAAAAGCCTCCTGTCTGTAAAAATAATCGGTCTTTATTATAACACAACTGCATGTTTGATACAAGAAGGGGAGAAAACACCTTTCATATTTTTTGCAGGTTCTAAAAAAACATTAAATATTCTTGTTATTGCTATGGGCGTTGCGGTGTTATATAATGGGAAAAGAAGTGTAAGGGACAATCGTACAACAGGAGGTTTTGCATGAAAACTACAATTTTTACAGGAACAAAGAGCAGTGAGGTCAGGACATACGAAAAGGAACACCGCAGCGTGGCAAAAATGGCGGCAGCGGAAGGATTTGTCCTTTTAAAAAATGAAAACCACATTCTGCCTATAGACAGGGCAGAGAAAATTGCCCTTTACGGGCCGGGGGCGGAAAAAACCATTAAAGGGGGCACGGGTTCCGGGGATGTGAACGAGCGTTACAGTGTGAGTATTTATCAGGGGTTAAAAGACGCCGGGTATGAGATTGTCACGGAGGACTGGATAGAAAACTACAGGAAGGAATTTGACCAAAAGAGGCAGGAGTGGAAAGAAAGAATCTGGAAAAAGGTGGAGGATGATAATTTTTCACTGTTTGACGCCTATGTGTCGGAACCATTTTCTTATCCCACAGGGGAAATGCCAAAAAAAACAGAGGCGGCCACTGCCATTTACGTGTTAAGCCGGGTGGCGGGGGAAGGAGCGGACAGATACGATAAAAAAGGGGATTACTATCTTACGGAAGAGGAAAATAAGTTTTTAAATGAGCTCTCCGGCCTGTATGTAAATGTTGTGCTGGTGCTAAATACCGGGGGGCCGGTGGATTTGACTTATCTGGAGGAATACAAAAATATCCGCTGTGTAATACAGATGTGCCAGGGGGGATGCGAAGGGGGAGCCGCATTTGCGGATGTGGTTTCCGGAAAGGTAAATTTTTCCGGAAAGCTGACGGATACCTGGGCCTTCCGTTATGGGGATTACCCCAATTCCTCCACATTCTCCCACAACAACGGAAATGTACAGAAAGAACTTTACGAAGAGGGAATCTTTGTGGGATACCGGTATTTTGACAGCTTTGGGAAGAAAGTGCGCTACGGTTTTGGGTACGGGCTTTCCTACACGGAATTTAAAATAGAAACCATTGGGATGAAACACTATGATTTAGGGACAGACCATGCCGAAATCGGCCTTGACATTGCCGTGACCAATACCGGGGAGCGGGAAGGGAAAGAAGTGGTTCAGGTGTATGTCTCCTGCCCTCAGGGAAAGCTGGGGAAGGAGTACAGAAGGCTGGTGGGATTTGAAAAGACGAAAGAGCTTGCTTCCGGGGAAAGGCAGCAGTTTGAAATCCGTTTTCCTCTGTATGCCCTTACTTCCTATCTGGAAAGTGAGCCGGGCTGGGTGTTAGAGCAGGGGGTTTACGGCATCTTTGTGGGAAACAGCCTGGATGCTTCCGTTTTTTCCGCTTCCATAAAAATGCAGGATGATTTTGTCATGGTAAAAACGGAGCATATCTGCGAATTAAAACAGGAACTTACGGAATTAAAGGCTCCCTCAGAGGAAATTGAGAGACGACGGGAGCAGTGGATTTGCGGTTTGGAAGAAAAGCCTTCCGTGATTCTGGGAAGCAAAGACATGGCAAAAAAGACAATGGTTTACGGCGGGGAGTATGAAATGATTCCTGAAAAAGCAAAAGATTTTGTGGATGCTTTGTCAAGAGAACAGTTAATCCGCCTTGCCACGGGAGAACCCTCCCAGGTTCAGGGCAGCGGAAACCTGGGGGCGGCTGGGTTTTCTGTGCCCGGTGCGGCGGCCCAGACCTCCGGCTGTGCGAAGGGGCAGGGGCTTACCGATTATGTCCTGGCAGACGGGCCTGCGGGGTTAAGGCTCCAGCAGAGTTATTTTGTAAAGGACGGGAAAATTGTGCCGGAGCCCTTTGAAAAATCTATCGAAAGGGGATTTCTCTGCAAAGACTATAAAGAGCCGGAAGGGGAAAAGTATTACCAGTACTGCACCGCATTTCCTGTGGGGACGCTTCTGGCCCAGACCTGGGACAGAGAAATCGTAAAAGCCGTTGGAAAAGCGGCGGCGGAAGAGATGGCGGAATTTCACGTGACCTTATGGCTTGCTCCGGGGATGAATATTCACAGGAATCCCCTCTGCGGAAGGAACTTTGAGTATTTTTCCGAAGACCCTGTGTTATCCGGGGAGATGGCGGCGGCCATAACCCTTGGAGTCCAGAGCATACCCGGGTGCGGAACCACCATTAAACATTTTGCCTGCAACAACCAGGAGGACAACCGTATCCACTCAGATTCCGTGATAACGGAGCGCACCCTCCGGGAAATTTACTTAAAAGGATTTGAGATTGCCGTGGCAAAATCAAATCCCATGTCCATTATGACCAGTTACAATCTGGTTAACGGGGTACATGCCGCCAATAACTTTGACCTGTGTACAAAAGTGGCAAGAAACGAGTGGGATTTTAAAGGGCTGATTATGACGGACTGGTATACCACCAATAACGGGCCGGACTGTACCGCCTCCGGCTGTATGCGGGCGGGAAATGATATTGTAATGCCCGGGCTTCCCATGGATCATGAAAATCTGGAAAAAGAGCTGTCGGAAGGGACTCTTGATATCCGGAATTTGAAAAAGTGTATCTGCCGGGTGGTACAGACGGGGTGGATGTCTTAAGAACGGGACTGCCGCTGGGTCTGAAATAAAATAGGAAAAGTGCGAAGCCTTTGTGTGATGGAAGGCTTCGCACTTTTTTGGCTGTCAGGTATCCAAAGAGTATAGGACAGGGGCGGCGGCATGATCCATGTCATAGACAAGAATAATATTATCTGGTGGCATATGCTCACCTGCTTTCTATTGGAATCTGAATGGATTGTTTCAACATTATTATAATTATTATAAACTTATCCAATATTACCCAAAAATAAAGGCAAATCTTTCAAAACTGAAAGAATTTTTCCTCTCCCGGAAATAATCTGGAAAGATTTCTGTGAGATAATCTGTATTATGGGAACAGACAATAGTTCCTGCAGTACAATTTCAGCAGACCAGGAGGTTAAGTATGAGTATTTTAACTACAAAAAATCTTAAAAAAATATACGGCAGCGGAGAGAGTGAAGTACATGCCTTAGACGGTGTTGACCTTACTGTGGAAAAAGGAGAATTTGTGGCGGTGGTGGGAACCAGCGGCAGCGGAAAGTCCACCCTCTTACACATGTTGGGGGGATTAGACCGTCCCACCTGCGGAATAGTTTTGGTGGACGGAAAAGATATTTTTTCTTTAAAGGATGAAGAACTTACCATCTTCCGCCGGAGGAAAATTGGTTTTGTGTTCCAGAATTATAACCTTGTCCCGGTGTTAAATGTGTATGAAAATATTGTGCTCCCTGTGCAGCTTGACGGGGGCTCACCGGAGAAGAGGTATGTGGACAATTTAATTGATACCCTGGGCCTTGGGTCAAAGCTTAATAATCTCCCCAACAACCTTTCCGGGGGGCAGCAGCAGAGGGTTGCCATTGCAAGGGCCTTAGCGGCAAAGCCCGCCATTGTCCTGGCGGATGAGCCCACAGGAAATCTGGACTCTAAAACCAGCCAGGATGTGCTGGGGCTTATGAAAGTTACCAGCCAGAAGTTTTCCCAGACCATTGTGATGATTACTCACAATGAAGAGATTGCCCAGCTTGCGGACAGGATTATCCGCATAGAGGACGGCAGGATTGTAGAGCGGCAGGGGGTGGCAAAATGAATGTAAAAAACAGAAAATGCATCCGCCGCCTGGGATTCCGCCAGTTTCGGGCATCGGGGATGCGGAATCTTATCGCTGTGGCTGCCGTCACACTGACAGCTCTTTTGTTTACTTCCCTGTTTACCATAGCAATGTCTATTACCAAAAGTTATGAGGAGTACAATTTCCGCCAGGCCGGGGGGTACTGCCACGGAACTTTTAAAGAGGTAAACCAGGAACAGATAGAAAAAATTACCGCCCACCCCAAGGTGAAAGAGACAGGGGCCAGGACTGTGGCAGGGTATCTCTCCACGGAAGGGTTTGCAAAAGTTCCGGCGGAAGTCAGCTATATGGATGAAAACTGTACAAAATGGAGTTATGCCATCCCAAAAGAAGGCCGTATGCCCCAAAAGGGCATGGAGGTTTCCATGGATACCACGGCTCTTAAAGAACTGGGAGCAGAGCCGGTTTTAGGGGAGGAGATTACCATCACGTATCCCATACGAAATTCCAATGCTGTAGACGGGGAGGAAGTCTGCCGGACAGATACCTTTACCCTGGTGGGATTCTGGGAATATGATAATGTGATACCTGTCCATTATATTAATGTATCAAAAGAATATATGGATATGGTGGAAAAAGACTGGCTGGCAGAAGAGAAAACAGAAGAAGTACCGGAGCCTTTCCGGATAGATTTAAACGTTATGCTTGCCTCCAGTGTGAATATCGAAGGGGTGATGCAGTCCATTGACACGGATTTAGGATACCAGTGGGAGGACAGGGAAGGGGAAAACTGCGTCCGCATTGGGGTAAACTGGGGGTATGTGGCCTCCGAGATGAATTCTAAGGCAGACCCCATGTTAATTGCTTCCATTGCCGCCTTCGTGCTTTTGGTGGTATTTACCGGGTATCTGATTATTTATAATGTATTTCGGATTTCCGTCACAAATGATATCCGGTTTTACGGCATGTTAAAAACCATTGGAACCACCCCAAGGCAGCTAAAGCGGATAATCCGCATCCAGGCCCTTGTGATTTCCATGGTGGGAATTCCCCTTGGCCTTGTACTTGGCTTTATTATAGGCTCCCTTCTCCTGCCCCGTGTATTATCAGGCACTATGGATTTTGCAGTGGCAAAACTTAGCATGTCCCCGATGATTTTTCTGGGAGCTTCTTTATTTTCCCTGGTAACGGTTCTTCTCTCCGTGTCAAAGCCAGGGAGGATTGCGGCAAAGGTTTCCCCCATCGAGGCTTTGCGCTATACGGAGAGTGCTAAGGGGAAGAAAAAGACCCGCAAAACCAAAGGGGCGGACGTTTTTTCCATGGCCTGGGCAAATATGGGCCGCAGCAAAAGCAAAACCCTGCTGGTGGTGTTGTCCTTATCCCTGGCAGTAGTGCTTTTAACCAGCCTGTTTTCCTTTGTCAGGGGCTTTGACATGGAAAAATATGTGAGTAAACAGACAGCGGGAGATTTTCTTTTAAGCAAAACGGAATACATGAGATCTCATTACAGAAAGGGAGGGGAGGCGCTGCCGGAGGAAATTTTGGAAATGGTCAGGAAAAACACTTACTGTGAACTGGAGGGCAGTGCATATTCTACAGTGGTAAATTTTGATTATGCATGGCTGACAGAGGATCTCTACCGCAAGGGCTCTTTTCAGAGCGGGGAGATGTTAGAGCGGGAAATAAAAGAAGTGGAGCGCAAAAACGGTTTGCTTAAGTCTGGGCTTCAGATAGAGGCTTTGGATGAGAGTTTGTTTGAGAAACTCACAGTGATTGAGGGGGATATCACCCCGTTAAAGCAGGCGGACAGCCATGAGATTGCCATCTGCGTGTCCGTGGACGACTATGGGAAACCTTACGGGGAGTACCCAAAGATTGGGGATACCATACCTGTCTCCTACATTGAAAGCTGCAATTATTATGACTCACGGACAGGGGAGCTAGCGGATGACGCCACACCTTATGAGTATATGGAAGAGGAAGTGAAGTTAAGCAATGAGGTGGAATATCAGGTGTGCGCCCTGGTAGTCCTTCCCTATAAAATGGGTTACCGGTACAAAACGGAAGGGTTTGAGGCCCTGCTTTCCAAAGAGCAGCTGAAAAATGACAGCAGACAGGAACTTGCCCGGATGTTTTATCTTTTTGATACTCCGGGAGAAGAGGAGGAGGCTTTGGCAGAAGAATTTCTTGCAGAGCTTACGGAAAACGACAGCCTTGGCCTTGCCTATGAGAGCAAAAAAATTATCCGGGATGATTTTAAGAATTTCCGGAATATGTTCCTTCTGTTGGGAGGGGTGCTCTGTTTTATTGTGGCAGTTATCGGCATATTAAACTTTTTAAACGCCATCCTTACGGGAATCATTACCAGGCGGAGGGAATTTGCCATGCTCCAGTCCATTGGAATGACGGGGAGGCAGCTTAAGACCATGCTGGTGTGGGAAGGGCTTCTCTACGCTTTGTTTTCCCTGATTAGTTCCCTAATCTTTTGCCTTTTGATAGAGCCTTTGGCGGGAAATATGTTTGAGAACATGTTCTGGTTTTTCACAGCCAGATTTACCATGCTTCCGGTATTTTGTGTCATCCCTGTGTTTTTACTTTTGGGAATTGTCCTGCCTCTTTTGGCATACCGGGCGTTTTCCGGGAAATCCATTGTAGAGAGGCTCAGGGAAAGCGATGTGTAACAAAAAATAACTTATTGGCAATGACAGCTTGTTTAGGAACCGGGATTTTACGGAATAGGAAGAAATGGATTTCATGGCATTCCTTAAGCCGTAATCCCGGATGCCTGAAATTTTGCCCTAGTGCAGCCGGATTCTATGATGAGCTTTTAATCTAACTTCACACAAAAGGCAAGATAACTATGACCGGCATCGAGCAGCAGGCTGTAATCGAAACCTTCCGAATAAAAGATTTTTTTAAACTGGTCCATAGCAACGATGTGGCTGTTTTCCAGTTCATATTGTGAGGACAGACGGCTATGTGCGCCAAGTTGTTCCGCAATATGCTGTGACAGTTCTTTGGCGGCATTCATAACTATCTTATCCATTTTTTTAAGGGGCATATTCAGCATAGCGCTGACCGTTTTCAATACCAGGCTGTTTTCCAGAACTATGAAAATCTGTACGGTTTCTTTATCTTTTGAAAGGTAGGTCAATCGGATGACTAGGCTTGGTCCGAAATTTTCTCCGCTGTAATGTTCGCTTACAATCTCTGTTTTCAATCTGAAAATTTCCTGTACGGTGACAAGCAGGGCATTTTTTAAGGTATCCATGGGGATGCCGGCGTTATCTGTTTTCCATCTGGTTGAAACTTTACCTGTAATGGCCCGGTCTTCAATCATAATGTGGGCGGTAAGCCATCCAAGGCAGATGCCCAGGAAATGCTGGATCGATTCCTGGGAGTAGTTTGATTCTGTGAGATCTTTTTCCAGTGCGGGAAGTGTTTCATACCGCATGTCGTCATGCAGGTGCTTGTGTATCCCATATTCTTTATAGCAGATAGATTGCATATAGGCTTCCTCATCGGCAAAGTGTTCTATGGCATAGTTTTTAAAGTATTTGATACCTTCGGCGCATGCCCATTGTCCGTTATTTTCATCTCTGCTCAGATGGATTAGCTTACCCACGATGGAAAAAAGTCTCCGGTGGGCATTGTCAATCGAATCAATTCCTATGTTAAATTGTTTATTCCATTTCGTCTCATGAAACATGGCACTCCTTGATCAGATGGGAAATTTACCCTGTGCTGATGGTTTTTTGAATAGGTTTGTAATAGTATATGTCGAGAAACGGCGAATAGTGTCAAATGATCCCATTGGATTTTCTTTATAGCCTTGAACTGTCCCATTGGAATATGGTAAAATGTATAAATAAATTCTGGCGGCAGAGAGGTAAAAGCCGCAAAACATGAGAAAAAGGCAGGAGTACCGGTATGAGTGTTTATGACACATTAAATGAACCACAGAAAGAGGCGATTTTAAAGACGGAGGGGCCTCTTTTGATTCTGGCGGGGGCGGGTTCCGGAAAGACCCGGGTATTGACCCACAGGACAGCATATTTAATAGAAGAAAAAGGGGTAAATCCCTGGAACATCCTGGCCATTACTTTTACAAACAAGGCGGCAGGGGAGATGCGGGAGCGCATTAGCGCTATGGTGGGCCACGGCTCAGAAAGTATATGGGTTTCCACCTTCCATTCTGCCTGTGTGCGGATTTTAAGGCGGTATATTGACAGGATAGGGTTTGACACTAATTTTACCATATATGACGCAGACGACCAGAAATCTTTGATGAAAGATATCTGCAAAAGGCTTCAGATTGACACCAAGATTTATAAGGAAAAAACGTTTTTGGCAGCCATCTCCTCCGCAAAGGATGAGATGATCGGGGTGGAGGAGTTTACCCGGAATGCGGGAGTGGACTTTGCCCTCCAAAAACAGGCCCAGGTGTACAGGGAGTACCAGAATGCCTTAAAGAAAAACAACGCTCTGGATTTTGACGATTTGATTTTCCAGACTGTGGAACTCTTCCGAAAGGAGGAAGAGGTTCTTGACTCCTATCAGGAGAGATTCCGTTACATAATGGTGGACGAGTACCAGGATACAAACACGGCGCAGTTTGAACTGATTCATCTCCTGGCGGGAAAGTATAAGAATCTCTGTGTGGTGGGGGATGACGACCAGTCCATATACAAATTCAGGGGTGCAAATATTTACAATATTTTAAATTTTGAAAAGCATTTCCCACAGGCCTGCGTCATTAAACTGGAACAGAATTACCGCAGCACCCAGAATATTTTAGATGCGGCAAACCATGTGATTGCAAACAACCGGGGAAGGAAGGAAAAACGCCTTTGGACGGCCAACGGCCAGGGGGAAAAACTGGTGTTAAAGCAGCTTGAGACTTCCTATGACGAAGCGGATTTTGTCACAAGGGATATTACGGAAAAAGTGTATAAGGAGAATTACAATTACAGGGACTGTGCCATTCTCTACCGCACCAACGCCCAGTCCCGGCTTTTTGAGGAAAAGTTTGTGGTGAGCAATATACCCTACAAAATTGTGGGGGGGGTAAACTTTTATGCCCGCCGCGAAATCAAGGATTTGCTCTGTTACTTAAAAACTATTGACAACGCCAGGGATGATTTGGCGGTGCGGCGGATTATCAATGTTCCAAAGCGGGGGATTGGGGCGGCATCTTTAAATAAAGTGCAGATTTTTGCAGATGCAAACGGCATGAGTTTTTATGACGCTTTAAAAAAGGCGGAGGAAATTCCAGGTCTTGGCAGGGCTGCCGGAAAGATTAGGCCTTTTGTCACATTTATCCAGGCAATGCGCAGCAAACTTGACCTTATCGGCCTTACAGATTTGTTAAACGAAATTATTGAAACCACCGGGTATGTGGAAGAACTGGAGCTGGAGGGCACAGAGGAGGCGGCAGGACGAATCGAAAATATCGACGAGTTAATCAGCAAGATTGCGGCCTACGAGGAGGATACACAGGAGCCGACTTTAAGCGGGTTTTTAGAGGAAGTTGCTCTTGTGGCTGACATAGACAGCTTGGAGGAGGACAGCAATTATGTAGTTCTTATGACCCTTCACAGTGCAAAGGGGCTGGAATTTCCTAATGTGTACCTTGCAGGGATGGAGGACGGGCTGTTTCCCAGCTACATGTCCATTGTGTCGGATACGGCCATGGAGGATTTGGAGGAGGAGCGCCGGCTTGCCTATGTGGGGATTACCCGGGCAAAAGAACATTTGGTAATTACCAGCGCCAGACAGAGAATGATCCGGGGAGAAACCCAGTTTAACCGGCTTTCCAGATTTGTACAGGAGATTCCTTCCGTGCTTTTCGGCCAGGAGGCGGCTCCAGCGCCAAAGAAGAGCACAGAGACAAAAAATCCTTACCGCCAGGCAAAAGACTCCTTTAAAAAGAAGCCTGTGGCCGTTTCCGGCCTTGCGGCAGCCAAAAATTTCGGGGCGGCGGAAAAGAAAGCCCTGGATTACACAGAAGGGGACCGGGTTTCCCATATAAAATTCGGGGAGGGAATTGTGACAAACATCGTGGAAGGCGGCAGGGATTATGAAGTTACGGTGGATTTTGACAAGGCGGGAACCAAAAAGATGTTTGCCTCCTTTGCAAAACTAAAAAAATTATAAAATTTTCAGAAAATATGAAAAGAATCGTAATTTTTTATTTTCCAACTGGGAAAGATATGTTATAATACCTGTATGAATCTTTGGAAGCAAAGAAAAGGAGTGTGCACGATGAACAAGGTAGATGATTTTTTAACAATGACAAAACTCAATGATTTCCTGAACAAGAAGGAAGATGACACAAAGAAAACCTCTAAAGTGGTATGGATTTTCGCAATTGTGGGTATCGTGGTAGCTGTTGCAGCAGCAGTTTACGGTATTTACCGCTTCTTCACACCGGATTATCTGGAAGATTTTGAAGATGATTTTGAGGACGAATTCGAGGATGACTTCTTTGATGACGATGATGAGGAGGATGACGAGGAGGAAGACAACTAAGAAGCCGTTTTTTCTGCCCAGGTTTTGGCTGTGAAGCCGGAGAGTTGGGGGTTTTAAGTGTTTTCAGAGAAATCAGATTATCCGAATTGCAATGACAACAGAATAATGAGATGAAAACGAAATACCCTGCAGCTTGCTGCGGGGTATTTCCTATCTGTGCCCCTGGAATCATTTCAGGGACGGCGGTTTCCTGCCCTTTTTGCGGCGGGCATTTTAGTACAACAGATACTAAGTTGTACTAGTGGGGAAGAATAAAGAGATGAGGTTGAATGATGAAAAAAAAGCAGCAGTATGAGGGAAAAATAGAAAAAGTGCTGTTTCCCAATAAAGGGATTGCAGTGACGCCGGAGGGTGAGCGGGCGGTAGTGAAAAATACCCTGCCAGGCCAGACCGTTTCCTTCGTGGTAAATAAGGCCAGGAACGGAAAATATGAAGGAAGGCTGGTGGAGGTGCTAAGAAAGGCAGAAAATGAGCTGGCAGAGCCGCTCTGCCCCCATTTTGGAACCTGCGGCGGCTGTACCTACCAGAATTTAAGTTACGAAGATCAGCTTAAATTGAAGGAGAGGCAGCTTCAGGAGCTGTTTACACCTGTTTTGTCCAAGTCCGGCAGGAAGTTTGACCAGGTGTTTCAAGGGATTAAGCCCAGCCCCGATGTTTTTGGATATAGGAATAAAATGGAATTCTCCTTCGGGGATACTTTTAAAGACGGCCCCCTGGCATTGGGGATGCACAGGCGGGGAAGTTTTTATGATATTGTAAATGTGGAGCACTGCCGTATTGTGGACGGGGATTACAGAAAAATTTTAGTTTCTGTGAGGGATTTTTTCGGGGAGAAAAAGATTCCTTTTTACCACAGGCTGCGCCATGAGGGATACCTGCGGCATCTCCTGGTACGGAAAGCTTCCGCTACCGGGGAGATTTTGGTTGATTTAATCACTACTTCACAGGTGGAAACTTTCCGTGAGGAGGAGCTTTTGCAGGAGTTTGCGGACAAGCTTAAGGCACTTCCCCTGGATGGAAAGCTGGCAGGGATTTTACATACCAGAAACGACAGTGTGGCGGATGTGGTTAAAAATGAGGGCACACAGGTTCTTTTTGGGGATGACTTCTTTTTTGAACATCTTCTGGGACTGAAATTTAAGATAACTCCTTTTTCCTTTTTTCAGACAAACTCTTTGGGTGCGGAGGTTCTCTATGACCTGGCCAGGGAGTTTATCGGTGATACGGCAAAGGAGAGTACGGTATTTGATTTGTACAGCGGCACAGGCACCATTGCCCAGATGCTTGCCCCGGCGGCGGGAAAAGTAATCGGCGTTGAGATTGTGGAGGAGGCTGTTTTGGCGGCCAGGGAAAATGCCGGGTTGAATCACCTTGACAACTGTGAGTTTATAGCCGGGGATGTGCTAAAGGTGCTGGATGAAATCAGGGATAAACCGGATTTTATTGTCCTTGACCCACCCAGGGACGGGATACATCCCAAGGCCCTTTCTAAGATTATCCGTTATGGAGTGGAGCGGATGGTTTATATTTCCTGTAAGCCTACCAGCCTGGTGCGGGATTTGGAAGTTTTGCTGGGGAGCGGGTATGAGGTGGTAAGGATGGGAGGAGTGGATATGTTTCCGGGGACGGGGCATGTGGAGACGTGCGTCCTTTTGGGTAGGAAATAGTAACACTGCTGAAACAGTCTATGCGTATGTGGATTATGAGCCAAAAGATAATGAATATCTTAAGGATGTAAAAGGCTGTGCGACCTATACGGAAATGAAAGACTGGATAATGTCGGAGTATGGTTTAAAGGTATCGTCACTGTATGTGGCGCAGATAAAAGACAAATGCGGTATTGAGAAACGTCTGAATTACAATGTAGGAGATAATAAAAGCCGTGTGCCGAAATGCCCGCCGGAGAAAGAAAAAGCGATTATGGCGGCATTTAGGCATTTTAATATGATATGAGATTTGCAGTATGGAAAAGTGGGCTGAAAAGCTCACTTTTTTGTCTGAATTTTTCTGTCTGTAACATTCTTTTCTAAGCTGTGAATTTAATAGTCGGGTGCTTTTTTAAAAAAGGAGTACAGGCTTATGAAATACTTTACAGGAGTTAAAACAGTTGAGGAATTACGTCAAAGGTACAGAGAATTATTAAAGAAATATCATCCAGATAATGAGGGCGGTAGCGTGGAAATCACACAGGAGATTAACGCTGAATATGACAGCTTATTTGCTATTTTAAGCGAAGAAAAGAGCGCAAACGAAGAAACTCCCAAGTATGACTATCAAGCGGAAAATGACGCTTTTAAGAAGATTCTAAACAAGATTATATCATACAACATGGAAATTGAACTGATAGGCAACTGGATATGGTGCTTTGACTGTTTCGCATACAAAGACAGGCTCAAAGAGTTAGGCTTTAAGTTTGCCTCTAAGAAAAAGGCGTGGACGTGGCATTATGGCGATTATGTTAGGTATAGCAAAGGGGAAATTACGCTTGATGAAATCAGACAAAAATACGGAAGTAAGAAAGTCGGCAGTAAATCCAAACAATATGCAATCAGCTAA